>Ga0114931_10005439_pt1 | contig 15731 bp, 12 predicted proteins | sample 2SBtaG_FD_89579 | JGI IMG/M metagenome (GOLD analysis project Ga0114931, IMG submission 89579) | Deep subsurface microbial communities from Kolumbo volcano to uncover new lineages of life (NeLLi) - 2SBTROV14_V59a metaG | ecosystem: Environmental > Aquatic > Marine > Volcanic | place: Kolumbo...
CGGGGCCGACTTCGACGAGTTCGGCGCCATGATCCAGGGCGGCGTGTACGTCTCGGATGATGTCGAAATCTTCGGACGCTACTCCGTCATCATCCCCGACTCCAACCGAGCCGCGGACGACAACTTCAACACGCTGACCCTCGGCGCCAACTACTACATCCACGGACAAGCCGTCCGGTTCACCGTCGAGGGACAGCTCTTCCTCGACGCGACCACCGACACCGTCGCGGGCAACTTCGGCGGCGCCGGCGGACGCAACCCCGCCAGCTCCCTCTTCGGCGTTCTCGCCGATGACGACGACAACCAGTTCACGCTCAGCGCGCAGCTCCAACTGCTCTTCTGAGCGTCGCCCCAGCCAGCCCCAGTCAGTATGTTTGGTTGAAAGCCCCGGGGGCGCCCATCGCGCCCGGGGCGTTTCAGTCAATCGGCGGGCGGCTGATCAATCCCGCCGGCGAGGTCACTCGGAAGTGGCCCGGAGCGACTCTTCCAGCTTCCGGACCGTGCCCCGCGTGATCGGGTGGTCCGGGCCGAACAGCAGACGCTGCATCTCGAGCGCCTTGTCGTAGTACGCGATCGCCTGCTCGTGATCCCCGAGCCTCGCGTACGTCTCGCCGGCGCTCCGGTACGCCGCGGCGAGATCCGGGTGCGAGCGGTGGCCGTGCATCCGCTCGAGGCGGGAAATCAGGTCCAGATGAACGATCACCGAGTGCGCGATGTCGCCACGCTCGCGCAGCAGCCGCCCCTCGATCAGCAGCAGCCCGACCAGGTACTCGTCGTCATCACCCAGCTTCTCGTGGACCCGCGCCATCGCCTCGTCATGCTCCCGCTGCGCCGCATCCAGATCCCCGCGGTCGAGCATGATGTTCGCGATCTTGATCGACTGCTCGAGCATGTGCAGGTCGTAGAACGGGAGCGTCTGGCTGTAGATCGCCTCCGCACGATCGAACATCGCCCGCTCCTCCTCGTAGCGCCCCTGTATGGCCAGAACCTCGCTCAGGTTGTCCATCACCCCGGCCACTCGGTTGTCGTTCTCACCAAACAACGCGATCCGCAGGCGCATCGCCGTCGAGAGCACGTTCCTGGCCTCGTCGAGCTCCCCCGTGTCGATCAGCACCGCCCCGAGCAGGTGCAGCGACGCCGCCATCGACTCGGCGTTCCGTTCGCCGGGCATCGATTGCCGCACACCCACCGCACGCCGAAGTATCCGCGCCGCCTCGTAATACCGGCCGTGCGCCTTATAGATCCGGCCGAACTGCTCGAGCACCTCGGCGTCAATCTCCGGCTCGGTGATCCCCCGGTCGATCCGCGTCCGGAACCGATCAAAGAGCGTGTCGATCGCCCCGACCGGCTCGCTCGCCCCCGGATCCGCGGAGTTCAGGATATTCAGCAGCGTCGATTGCAGCGCGCTCTCCTTGAGCTGCGCCCGCGTCTCACGCTCGCGCGCATCGGACGCCACCTTCGCCTGCCACGCGAACGCGACTCCACCGGCGATGAGCAACACCACCGCCGCGGAGCTCCCCACCACCATGTTCCGGTGGCGCCGGACGAACTTCCCCGCCCGGTACCGGATGGTGTCCTTGCGGGCATGCACCGGCAGCCCGCCCAGGTAACGCTCGATGTCCTCCCGGAGCTGGTCCGCGCTCCCGTACCGGCGCGCCGGATCCGTGCTGATCGTCTTGAGCAGGATGTTGTCCAGATCCCCGCGCAGCGCCCTCAACAGCCGCTCCGGTGTCGCCTCCGAGGCCGGCAGGCCCTCAAGAAAATCCTCGAACCGGTCCGACTCGGGCGTGTTCTTCTCCCCGCACAGCGCCGAGACAATCGCGCTCGGCGCCGGCGGCGAAGCGTCTCGCAGCACCCGCTCGATCTCCCGCATCGGCGCCCGGTTGAACTGGTGTGGCGGCCGACCCGTCAGCAGCTTGTACAGCAGGACCCCGAGCGAATACACGTCGCTCGTCGTCGTCATGTGCTCGCCAAGGATCTGCTCCGGGCTCGCGTAGTCGGGCGTCAGGAACCGGTGCTCCGTCGACGTCTGGTTCCGCGTCGCGTCCTTGGCCCCGGGCGTCAGCAGCTTCGCCAGACCGAAATCAAGCAGCTTCGGCTCACCCGACGCGGTGATCAGAATGTTGCTCGGCTTCAGGTCCCGGTGGACGAACAGGTTCCGGTGCGCATAACTGACCGACTCACACACCTGGCAAAAGAGCCCCAGCCGTTCCCGGACCGAGCGATGATGCGCCGCGCAATCCCGATCGATCCGCTCCCCGTCGACGTACTCCATGATGATGTACGGGAGCCCGTCCTCGGTCATCCCCGCATCAAGAAACGACGCGATGTTCGGATGGTGCAGCTCCGCCAGCGCCTGCCGCTCGTTGGCGAACCGCGCCAGGATCTGCTCCGTGTCCATCCCGCGCTTGACCACCTTCACCGCAACGCTCGTGTGAACCTGCCCGTCGGCGCGCTCGGCCAGGTACACCGTCCCCATCCCCCCGACGCCCAGGCGACAAACGATCTCGTACGGCCCGATCCGGCTGTGCGGCGCCCGCGACTCGCCCCGATCGCCATTCGGAGACACCGTCCTCGTCGGTGGCAGCAGGAACTCCTCCGATTCCTCGTTCGCCCGAAGCAGCGTCTCGACCTCGGACCGCAGCGCCGAATCACCGGCGCACGCGCTCGCCAGGAATCCCGCACGGACCTGCAACGGCAGCTCCGACGCCTCGGCGTACAGCGATTTCACCCTGGTCCAGCGATCGATCGTCAACACAATCCTCCGCGAAGGCGTCTTCTCCAGTGCCGATAAGGCCCGGGCTCAACGCAAGTATTGAATCATCAGAGAGTTCGATTCTTGCACCCGCAGCCGGGCATTACAATCACCAACCTTCTTACAAACCCGTGAGAGCCCTTTTTTTATCGCTTTCACGCTGTTTCTCAGGGTTTTCCCCGGATCTTGCTTGGCTGGCGATCCGTCTTTCGCTACCCTGCTATCGGAACTATCTCCGGAGTCGACCTGATATGAGGAGGGGTCGATGGCAGAACGCAAGAGAGGATTCACCCTGATCGAGCTGCTGATCGCGATCGCGATCATGGCCGTTCTGATCGCATTGCTCATCCCAACCTTGTCCGGGATCTGGAGCAAGTCACGCGATCTGGTGGATCTCTCCAACCTCCGCGCCACCCACAGCGACTTCTACGCCTGGTCCGTCCAGAGGCAGGGCGCCATCGCCAACGCCGGCGGACCCTTCGAAACAACCACCGCCTCGCGCGGCTACTACGGCGTCTTCCATAATGATGATCGTGGCTGGGGCCTCTACACACTCCAGAACGAACTCTGGCCCAACCTCCTCCGCCAGGCCTACAACGGCCAGATCCAACGATACTGGCACAGCTCCTACGCCGACTTCACACAGGAAGAACTCGAAACCAGCGTCAGCACGCTCGCCATCCCCGACAACGAGTCCGCCCCGCCGAGCCCCAACCAGAGCAGACCCGACGGCAGCGAGCCCGAACCCGGCATCATCGGCGATGTCACCGTCGACGACCTCGTCGAGACCGCCATGGATTACCGCACCGGCTCCATCGCGCACCTCCAGACCGAATACCGCCTCGGGCTGACGCTCCTCACCGACGCCAGCGTCTGGTCCAACCCCGGCGCCGTCAGGACCACGCGGTGGGTCCGCAATAGCGCCCGCAGAGTCCGCTTCAGCGACGTCGCCAACCCGGCGCGCAAGGGCCTTCTCTACCACAACCAGTGGCCCCGCGCCGACGAAGGCTGGCACCACGTCGCGTTCGTCGATGGCTCGGTGTCCCTGAAAAACTGGGCAGACGCACAGCCGACCGCCGTCTCGCCCTTCGACACCAGCAGCGAGCCAGGCGACCCGGTCAACGCGACCTTCAACGGGTACCGCGGCATCGACTTCTAAACTGCCCCCGCCGAGCCAACGAACCGGACGGACGATCCCCGATCGCCCCGTCCTGTCGCCCTATGCTCTCCGATGCAACCCGGCGCCACCGCAGCGGTTGAGACTCATTCAAGCACGCCCATGCCAGATACAGCCCACTCCAGCCGAGCGCAATACGAGCAGTACCGCAAACGACGGCGAGAGGACCGCTCGCAGGACGCCGTCTCCGAATCACCCACCGCACCAAGGCTGAACCGGAGCCGCTCCAGACCCATCGGCGCCCTCCTCGCCGGCTTCTGGCGGATGCTCGAGGGCAAGCGCGGGCTCCTGGCCGTCTCGCTGACCACGCTGACAATCGCCACCGGGCTCCAGCTGATCATGCCCGCCGCCACCAAGGTGGTCATCGACTACATCCTCACCGACAACCCGGGCCCGGCCGGCCTGCCCGACTGGGCGAGGGTCTCTGACAGCCGAAGCGGGTTGCTCTGGGCGTTGGCCGCGTTGATGGTGGCCGCCTCGTTCCTGGCCGTCATGTTCAGCATGTTCGGCCGCTGGCGCATGACCCACCTGACCAAGCTCCTCCAGGCCGATCTGCGCAAAAAAGCCTTCGAGCACGCCGTCCGACTCCCGCTGACGCGCGTCTACGAACTCAAAAGCGGCGGCATGTCCAGCTTCCTCCGCGACGACGCCGGGGGCGCCGGTGAGCTCGTCTTCTCCCTCATCTACAACCCGTGGCGAGCCATCATCCAGCTCGTCGGGACCATGTTCATCCTCGCAACCGTCGACTGGCGCCTGCTCATCGGCGCCCTGGCGCTCATCCCGATCATCTGGCTCACCCACCGCACCTGGATCAACGCCATCAGACCCGTCTACCGGGACATCCGCAGCTCGCGCTCCCGCGTCGACGCCCACAGCGCCGAGACCTTCGGCGGCATGCGCGTCGTCCGCGGCTTCGGACGCGAGCGGGGCGAGGCCGGACGCTTCGTCGGCATGACCCACTTCATGCTCCGGCAGGAGATCCTCGCCTGGTGGCGTTCACGGGCCATCGATATGTCATGGCAACTGATGATCCCCCTCGCCTCCGTCGGCGTGCTCGTCTACGGCGGGCTGGGCGTGATCAACGGGACCCTCACCATCGGCGACGTCATGATGTTCTCCGCCTACCTCATCATGCTCCTGGCCCCGATGGAGACACTCGCCTCCACCGCCACCGCGTCGCAGAACAACCTCGCCGGGTTCGATCGCTTCCTCGACCTCCTCGAAGAGCAGCGAGAGTTCGGCGATGACGATCAGGGCGCCAGGCTCCAGCGCGACCGCGTCGCCGGCGCCGTCACGCTCCGCGATGTCCACTTCGCCTACCCCGACAGCGACCAGGAAGCGCTCAGCGGGATCTCGCTCGACGTCGGCGCCGGCGAGACCATCGCCCTCGTTGGCGCCAGCGGCGCCGGCAAGACCACCCTGTGCAACCTCGTCGCGCGATTCTACGACCCGACCTCGGGCACGATCGAGCTCGACGGCGTCGACCTGCGCGACATCAACCTCACCGACTACCGATCCCTGCTGGGCATCGTCGAGCAGGACATCTTCCTCTTCGACGGGACCATCGCCCAGAACATCGCCTACGCCGACCCCAACGCCTCGCACGAGCAGATCGAAAACGCCGCCCGCGTCGCCAACGCGCACGGGTTCATCACCGACACCGAACGGGGGTACCGGACGCGCATCGGAGAGCGGGGCATCCGGCTCAGCGGGGGCCAGAAACAACGCATCGCCATCGCCCGCGCCGTCCTGGCCGACCCGCGCATCCTCATCCTCGACGAGGCCACCAGCAGCCTCGACACCGCCAGCGAGCGACTCATCCAGCGCAGCCTCGACCGGCTCATGCGGGGCCGAACCAGTTTCGTCATCGCGCACCGCCTAAGCACCATCCGCAACGCCGACCGCATCGTCGTCATCGAAGACGGCGCCATCACCGAGGTCGGCCCGCACGCGGCGCTCATCGACAGCGACGGGCACTACGCCAGGCTCCTGCGGATGCAGGTCGAAGACGAGGCCGACGACGCCGACTCCCAGCAGCCGACCGCCGCATCAAACTAGAACAACGACAGTCATCGCGTAGCGGATTTGTCGTCGACCTCCGCAGGCAGTGGGGCGGGATTGCATCCCGCCGTTCTTCTTTTCTCCCAGTCCTCGGTGGCACGGGCGTCCCGCCCGTGTACTCTTTCTTCTCCCCCCTCTATTCCTGCACGCTCACCGTGACATGCCATACCCCCCGCAATCGCCGGAAGATCCGGTGATGCCCGGGCGCACAACGATCCGTCACGGCTGAACCGGCCCCGCCGCGGCGCCCCGGCGCGGTACACTCCCGCATGGAGAACACGCGATGCCAGACGCAACGAACATGTTCGCACCCCTGCTGGCGGTGTCACTCATCGCGACCATGAGCCAACCAGCCCCCGGACAGCCCGAGCAACTCCCCCGCGTCCGCGCGGGCATGGCCCTGGTCAACGCGCACATCTGGACCAACGACGCAATGGCGCCGGAGGCCGAGGCGATCGCCGTCCGCGACGGGCTCATCGTCGCCGTCGGCGACAACGAAACAATCCGCGCCATGATCGAGCCCGAAACCAGGGTCATCGACGCGCAAGGCGCCCGCGTGCTCCCGGGCCTGACCGATTCACACGCCCACCTCGAAAACGCCGGCCGGAGCCTGGGCTGGATCGCGCTCCGCGATGCAAAGAGCAAGGAATCGATGCTCCAGATGGTCCGCGAGACCTCGCGCGAGCTCGAAGAGGGCGCGTGGGTCTTCGGTCGAGGCTGGTCCGCCGAGGGCTGGGACGATCCCGAGCCGCCAACCGCCGACGAACTCGAGAGCGCCGCCGGTGGCAGGCCCACCATCCTCGTGCGCATGGACGGGCACCAGCTCCTCGCCAGCAAGCGCGCCCTCGAGCTCGCCGGCGTCGACGAATCCACCACGCCGCCCCCGGGCGGGAAGATCGGACATCTCCCCAGCGGCAAGCCCAGCGGCGAGGTCTACGAAGAAGCGATGGACCTGCTCTGGCGCGCCGCCCCCGCGACCGATGGCGACGACCCGAAGGCCGCCGAACGCCTCCTCAAGCTCGCCGTGCGCCATTGCGTCCGCAACGGCGTCACCCAGGTCGGCGCCATCGCATCCCCCGACGAGATCGACGCCCTGGCCCGCCTCGACGAGGCCGGCGAGCTGCCCATCCGCGTCGGCGCCACGGTCTTCATCGCCGACGACACCATCGACGCCTGGCGCCCCGTCCTCGAATGGGCCCTGCGCAACCGGAACTACTCCCCGCGCGTCAAGGTCCTCGGCTTCAAGGGGTTCATGGACGGCTCGCTCGGCTCACGCACCGCGTGGATGATGCAGCCCTACCTCGACAATCCTTCAGACGAAGACCCCGACAACGCCGGCTTCCCGCTCGCGATGGCCGGCGACGGATCGCTGCGCGAGCTCATCCTCCTCGGCGCCTCCATGGGCCTCCAGCCGGCGGTCCACGCCATCGGATCACGCGCCAACCACGAGCTGCTCAACTGGTTCGCCGAGATCCCCGAGCCCACCCGCCGCGCAATCCGCCCCCGAATCGAGCACGCCCAGCACGTCCTCGACGCCGACATCGAACGATTCGCGGACCTCGGCGTCATCCCCAGCATGCAACCTCTCCACAAGGCCGACGATGGCCGCTACGCCGAGCAACGCCTCGGCGCCGACCGGCTCCGCTCCAGCTACGCCTACCGCGACTTCACCGATCAACACGCCGGCCTCGCCTTCGGCAGCGACTGGCCCGTCGTCTCGGTCAACCCCTTCCTCGGGATCCACGCCGCCGTCAGCGCCCGGACCATGGACGGCGCCACGTTCCTCCCTGCGCAGTCCATCACCATCGAAGAAGCCCTCCGCGCCTACTGCACCGGCGCCAGCCGGGCGCTCCACAGCGAAACCTACACCGGCGCCCTCCGCGTCGGGTGGGACGCCGACTTCATCATCCTCGACCGCGACATCCTCAACATCCCCATCGACGCGGTGAAGGAAACACAAGTCACCACAACCGTCGTCGGCGGTGAAGTGGTGTACGAGGCAAACTAAACCATACCCGTCAACGGAGGATCACCAGATGGCCGCCACCGAATCCACCATGCTCCCGCTCGGCACACCCGCGCCCGACTTCGCCCTCCCCGCCACCGACGGCTCCACCGTCACACGCGACGCCGCCATGGGCGACTTCGGCCTGCTCGTGATGTTCATCTGCAACCACTGCCCCTTCGTCATCCACGTTGCGGGCGAACTCGCCAACATCGGCCGCCACTGCCAGGCCCTCGGCGTCGGGTGCATGGCGATCAACAGCAACGACGTCGAACACTACCCCGACGACAGCCCCGACAACATGCGCAAGCAGGCCGCCGAACGCGGCTACACCTTCCCCTACCTCTACGACGAATCACAAGCCGTCGCCAAAGCCTTCACCGCCGCCTGCACCCCCGACTTCTTCCTCTTCGATCGAGCCGGCAAGCTCGTCTACCGGGGCCAGCTCGACGACTCGCGCCCAACGAACGAGGCCCCCGTCACCGGCGCCGACCTCCGCGCCGCCATCGACGCCCTCGTCAGCGCCAAGCCCTGCGCCCGGGAACAATGGCCCAGCATCGGCTGCAACATCAAGTGGAAGCCCGCGTAACCAACACCACCGCCGCCAGCGCCGTTCAGAGCACATGAACAACCACCCGCCGCGCATTGGCCAGCGCCCGGTGCTCCCACAGATAGATCCCCTGCCACGTCCCCAGCGCCAGCGCCCCGTCGATGATCGGGATCGACAGCGACGTCGCGGTGAGCGCCGACTTGATGTGCGACGGCATGTCGTCGGGCCCCTCGCTCGTGTGCGTGAACAGCGCATCGCGCTCGGGAACCAACCGATTGAGCCACGCTTCGAGGTCGTGCCGGGCGCTCGGATCCGCGTTCTCCTGGATCGTCAGGCTCGCCGAGGTGTGCTGAATAAACAGCGTGCAAAGCCCCGACACGCACGCTGACGTGTCCCGATCAACCAACCCCCGGACCGCGTTTCGCACACCCGAAGTGATCTCGTGCAGCCCCTGGCCGGGCGTCTCGATGGTGAGCGTGGTGTGCATCGCTTCTCCGCGGGACACGTCCGTGGTGGTGGTGACGGCTGGACCGCGTGCGCCGATGACACCGGCGTCCCGCCTCTTTTTACGCATGACACGGACGATCCACAGCGCACAATACCCCTGTCATGCCACGCCGCCAAACAAGACCCGCCGACACGCCAATGTCTCGATCAGCGCCCCACAATGGCCCATTCTCGGACGCCCTGTCGAGTCTGCTGCTCTCCGCCGCCGCCCTGACAGCCATCGGCTGCGCCCAACAACCCCAAATCGGCGGCCCCGGCTCCCCGCTCCGGGAGGCCCGCATCGACGCCGTCCTGCCCCCGGCCCAATCAGGACCGGACGCCCGCCTCCACTTTGAATACCCCGAATACGCCCGCCGCGATCGGGATCTGGGCCTGCGACGCGACAGGGCCGGGACACGTCATCACTACCGATGACATGTCTCCGGTTGCGCGACGTAAACCCTTCAAGGATCTTGACCAACGATCATTCGGTCGCGATACTGGGCGTTGCTGACGTCGCCATTCTCGATGTGATTTTTGGTCGCATCGAGCCTTGCTCTGATCCTTCGGTGGGGTGGTCCCAGGGATCGGCGCCGGGATGGACCTGACTCCGTCGTCGGCGAAGGGGCGCTGCGGCACATGTCGACGATCACCAAGAAAGACCTCATCGATCGGATCGCTGATCAGAACAATCAGAAGCGAACCGCGGTCAAACAAACGATTCAATCCTTCCTCAACGCCATCATCGATGAGCTCGAAGCGGGCAACCGGCTCGAGTTCCGAGACTTCGGGGTCTTCGAAGTCAAAGACCGTGCGCCGCGCACCGCGCAGAATCCCAAAACCCTCGAGCGCGTCTTCGTCCCCGCGAAAAAAACCGTCAAGTTCAAGGTCGGACGCCTGATGCAGCTCCGCGTCGATGGCGGCGACAACAAACCCGCCGCGCCAGAGATCAAGGTCGTCGGTCGCATCAGCGCCGACGGCGCCACCACCGCCGACGGCCGAGTCGTCCGCTGAACCCAAGCCAACACGCCCCCCCGGAATGAACACGATCCAACAGGCCCGAGCGCATGTGGCGTGATCAACTCACACAGCGCCTGCGCGAGCAGCAGGCCCGCGGCCTCTTCCGGGCCGCTCGCATCGCCGATGACGCCCTCATTGACCTCACTGCCAACGACTACCTCGCGCTCCGCCGTCACCCGGCGCTCGTCCGCGCCGTCGAGCAGGCCGCGCAGGAGTTGGGCGTCGGCGCCGGCGCCTCGCGCCTCGCCGGCGGGACCCTCCCGATCCACCAGCGCGTCGAAGCGCGCCTCGCCGGCTTCAAGAACGCCGAGCGCGCGCTGCTCCTGCCAACCGGCTACCACGCCAACCTCGCCGTCCTGACGGCGCTCCCCGGCGCGGGCGACCTGATCCTGTGCGACAAACGCTGTCACGCGAGCCTCATCGACGGCGCCCGCCTCGCGACAGCGACGCACAACGTCACCCTGCGCACCTTCGCGCACAAGGACGCCGCCCGTGCGCACGAGCTCGCCGAACACCACCTCGCGCAATCACCCGAAACCACCGTCTGGCTCGTCACCGACAGCGTCTTCTCCATGGACGGCGACACCGCCGATCTGCGACCGCTCGCCTCCGTGCGCGAGTCGCTCGCCGGCCGCGTCTGCCTGATTGTTGACGAGGCCCACGCGACGGGCGTGCTGGGCCCCGGTGGCGCCGGGCTCGACGCCCGCGCCGGCCACGTCGCCGACATCACCGTTTCGACCGCGAGCAAGGCCCTCGGCTCGCTCGGGGGCATCGTCGCCGCCCCGGGATGCGTCTGTGAATCGATCGAGAACTTCGCCCGCGCCTACATCTACACCACCGCCGTCCCCCCGACCCAGGCCGCCGCCATCGACGCCGCTCTGGACGTGATCGGGTCCGAGCCGCAGCGCCGCGAACGCCTCGCCGCCATCTCCCGCCGACTCCGCGCAAGCCTGCAGGTGTCGGGCTGGCCGGTCGCCGCGTTCGAGACCGACCCGACCCCCATCATCCCGCTGATCGTCGGCGAGAGCGAACGCGCGATCGAGCTCGCGGGGCGCCTGCGCGACGCCGGGTTCAACGCCCCCGCCATCCGCCCCCCGACCGTCGCCCCCAACGCCGCCCGCGTCCGTCTCTCCCTCCACGCCCAACTCTCCGACGACCAACTCGACCAGCTCCTCAACGCACTCCCCGCGCCGCCAAAGTAACAAGACGGGTGTCGAGAGCCGTTTCACTCCTCGTGTAGTGGGGCGGGTTTTCAACCCGCCTTCTTCTCACTCATCCTGGCATGAGACATCAACGCCGTCAGTCCGCGCGCTTCGATCGAAATGGCGGGATGGAATCCCGCCCCACTGCCCAGACATCGCTGAGCAACCGCTACACGGTGGTGTATTACGATCTAAGATGACCGCCGACACTCCCCGCGAGGAGACGACGCAGATGAACACCAACGCAATCGAAATCCTCAGAGCAGCCTGCTGCGTCGCCGGCATCGACGGTGAGATCTGCGAGCGCGAGCACCCGCTGCTCAAACGCATGGCCCACGCCGCCGGTGTTGACGCCGACTGGCTCAACGCGAACCTCGAGCGGGCCCTGAACGACCCGCTCTACTTCGAGCACCAGTTCCACCTGCTCCAGACCGACCCGGAAGAAACCATGCGCGTCCTGTTCAAGGTCGCGACCGTCGACGGCCGCTTCTCCCTGCCCGAGCGGGTCATCCTCCAGCACTTCGCAGGGAAGCTGGGCATGGAGCGCGAGCGCTACGAGCAGTTGCTGCGCGATGTGGAGGCGTGACCTGATACGCTGTTGTTTTCCGCCGATCCGACATCACAGACAACACCAGGCAAGGACCACATGACCCGAATGACGCACATGACCGCACGATTCAAACCCCTGGGCGCGCTCCTGCTGCTGGCGATGCTCACCGGCTGCGCCGCCAACAAAACGACCGCCAACCAAACGACCGCCGCCCCGGCGGACAGCGAGCGGGCGCTCCAGGCCCGCGCGCTGCGGGTCCTCGAGCGCACCCCCCTGATCGACGGGCACAACGACGTCCCCTGGCAATACCGCAGCCGCGTGAGCCTCCACCTCGATCAACTCGACCTCGCCGCTGACACCTCGGCGCTCAAGCCACCCATGCACACCGACATCGACCGGCTCCGCGCCGGAGGCGTCGGCGGCCAGTTCTGGTCGGTCTACATCCCGGCCAAGCCGGGGGGCGCCCAGCCGGGTGACGCCAGGACCCTCTTCGAGCAGATCGACTTCACCCGCCGAATGATCGAGCGATACCCCGAGACCTTCGAGCTCGCGTCCACCGCCGACGACGTCGTACGGATCCACCGCGAGGGCAAGGTCGCCTCGATGATGGGCATCGAGGGCGGCCACTCCATCGAGCAATCGCTGGGCGTCCTCCGCAACGCCTACCTCGCCGGCGCCCGATACATGGGGCTGACCCACACCAAGAATATCGCCTGGGCCGATTCCGGCACGGACGAGGTCGCCATCGGCGGGCTCTCGGAGTTCGGCAAGGAGGTCGTCCGCGAGATGAACCGCATGGGCATGATCGTCGATCTCGCCCACACCTCGCCCGGCACGATGCGCGATGCGCTCGCCGTCACCACCGCGCCGGTCATCTTCTCCCACGCCAACGCCGTCGGCGTCACCAACCACCCGCGCAACGTCCCCGACGACGTGCTCGACGCGCTCAAGCAAAACGGAGGCGTCGTGATGGTCACCTTCGTGCCCAGCTACGCGTCGCCCGCCGTGATGGAGTGGGTCCAGGCAAGGCAGGACGAGCTCGAGGCGCTGCGACTGGAGAACCCCGACAACGAGAAGGGCGCCCAGGCGGGTATCCGCGTCTGGCAGGAGGAGCACCCCCAGGTCCGCGCGACCATCAGCGACATCGCCGACAACATCGACTACATCCGCGATCGCATCGGCATCGACCACGTCGGGCTCGGGGGCGATTTCGACGGCATCCGGTCGCTCCCGGTGGGCCTCGAAGACGTCTCGAAATACCCCGCCCTCTTCGCCGAGCTCTACCGCCGCGGCTACTCGGATTCGGACATCGCAAGCATCGCGGGTCGGAACGTGCTGCGCGTCTTCCGCGCGGTGGAGATTGAGTCGGCAAGACTGCAAAAACTGCGCCCGCCCTCCGACGCCCGATTCGAGGAACTGGACGCGGCGCCTGCGTAAGATGATCACCCGTAACGCCTCCGCCGCGCCGCGCTGCGGCGTGGGAGGGTTTGAGCTGGCCGACCGAACCGGAGCATCATGTCGGAACGTGTGAAAAAGCTGCCGCATGGCAAGCTCGGGCAGTGGTCGGCGACCGCCATCTGCGGCAACGACATCACCTCGTCGTGCCTGTACGTCTCGGCGCTGGACATCCTGTACGCCGGCCCCTACGCGCCCGTCGCGCTTCTGCTCGTCGTCGGCGTGCTGTACCTGTTCCGGTCGATCTACGCCGAGGTCGTCGGCGCGCTGCCGCTCAACGGCGGGGCGTACAACGCGCTGCTCAACACCACGAGCAAGTACCAGGCCTCCATCGCCGCCTGCCTGACGATCCTGTCCTACATGGCCACCGCCGTCATCTCCGCCAGCGAGGCCACCAAGTACGCCAGCGCCGTGCTCCCGCACCTGCCGATCATCGGCGCCACCATCGGCCTGCTCGGGGTCTTCATGGTGCTGACACTCTTCGGCATCACCGACTCGGCCCGGGTCGCCATCGTCATCTTTGTCGTGCACATGACGACCCTGGCCGTGCTGATCGTCGGCAGCGCCGTCTACGTCGGGACGCACGGCTTCGGGGTCCTGCTCGCCAACCTCTCGACGCCGCCCCCGGGCGGGATCACGGCGGCGCTCTTCTTCGGTTTCAGCGCGGCGATGCTCGGGATCTCGGGATTCGAGAGCTCGGCGAACTTCGTCGAGGAGCAGGACAAGGGCGTCTTCCCCAAGACCCTTCGGAACATGTGGATCGCCGTCGCGGTGCTGAATCCGCTGATCGCGCTGCTGGCGCTGGCGCTGATCCCCATCGCCGGGGTGGGCGAGCACAACGAGGCGCTGCTGGCGTACATGGGCAGCGAGTCCGCCGGGTCGTGGCTGTCGACGGCGATCTCCATCGACGCGGCCCTCGTGCTGTCGGGCGCCGTGCTGACGAGCTTTGTCGGGGTGACGGGGCTGAGCCGGCGCATGGCGCTGGATCGGTGCCTGCCGCGGGTCTTCCTGCGGAGCAACCGGCGGGGTTCGCCGCACTGGATCATCATCACGTTTTTCCTGCTGACGGTGTCGGTGCTGCTGATCACCCGGGGGGAGCTGACGGCGCTGGCGGGGGTTTACACGATCTCGTTCCTGGGCGTGATGGCGCTCTTTGGCCTTGGCAACGTGCTGCTCAAGGTGCGGCGGGCGAAGCTGCCCCGGCCCACGACGGCGTCGTGGCCGGCGGTGCTGCTGGGGATGAGCGCGGTCGTCGCCGGGCTGGTGGGCAACGCGATCCTGAACCCGGAGTACCTCGTGGTGTTCCTCGAGTACTTCGTCCCGGCGATGATCCTGCTGTCGGTGATGCTCGGGCGGATCGCGATCCTCAAGGGCGGGCTGTTTGTGATGCGGGCGATCATCGCGTCGCTGGTGCGGCCCATGGGCGCGATCTCGCGGAAGATCCGGGAGAAGATCGACGAGATCAACGGGCAGCAGGTGGTGTTCTTCTCGCGCGGCGACAACATCGCCAACCTCAATCGGGTGATGCTCTACATCCGCCGCAACGAGCACACGAACCGGGTGAAAATTGTCACGGTGGTGAACGACCCGAGCGAGACGCCGCCCGAGCTGCCGGGGCACCTGAAGTTCCTCGACGAGGCGTACCCGGATATCGACATCGAGTTCCTGGTGGTCACCGGCAAGTTCGGTCCCAAGCTGATCCGGAAGCTGTCGAAGGACTGGGGGATCCCGGTGAACCTGATGTTCATCGGCTCACCCGGGCGGGGGTTCATCTATGGGATCGAGGAGCTTGGCGGGGTTCGGCTGATTATCTGAGGCGGTGGCGCTGTTGTGTTGAATCGGTTTGGTTGGGTGATCGCTTGCGCGAGGCGCGGCGGTTGTTGTTGGTGGTGGAGTTGTTGTTGTTGTTGTGCGCGCTGGTTGCAGTCGCCCCGCTCCCCGGCCCTCCCTTGGCGGTGGAGGGGGGAAGCGTTGGCTGGCTGGTGCGCAGCGGCTTGATGCGGCCCCTTCACCCGATCCGCTGGGCGCGGATCGACCACTCCCTCGGAGGGGAGTGGTGGGGAATCCCGGGATTCGCAGAGCCTCGTCCCGGGCGTGGGGGGGAGCGGTTGGGAGATATCCGAGCGTTCGCGGAGCCTCAGATTCGGCGTCCGTGGGGCACACACGGGCGGGACGCCCGTGCCACCATGACTGATGCCCCGCTCCCCGGCCCTCCCTTGGCGGGGGAGGGGGGGTGACCCTCGCCGTTTGGTGGTGGGGGTTGTGATTGCGAGGATCCTGGTCGCGGCCTTGCGGCGGGTTTCGGGGGCGGCGCCGCGGTCGAGGGTGAGCAGATCGAGGGTCTGGATCGCTGCCGGTGCGGCGGCGGTTGCGGCTCGCCTTGCCCGGCGGCGGTCGAGGCGGTCCATGCGGGACAGGATCGAGGTGATGATCGGGTGCTCGGCGGCGTCGAGGACCTGGGCGACGGTGA
>Ga0114931_10005440_pt1 | contig 15725 bp, 18 predicted proteins | sample 2SBtaG_FD_89579 | JGI IMG/M metagenome (GOLD analysis project Ga0114931, IMG submission 89579) | Deep subsurface microbial communities from Kolumbo volcano to uncover new lineages of life (NeLLi) - 2SBTROV14_V59a metaG | ecosystem: Environmental > Aquatic > Marine > Volcanic | place: Kolumbo...
AGCCACCTGATTGACTGTGAGTACTTGCAGTATATTGTTTTTAGTAAGATTCCTGCTGGTTGGTGCCCGCAATGAGCAGCGTGCGGTGCCGGTCCTCAACGCGGTTCCCATTGCTGCTGCGTCTCGGCGTAGTCCAGCATCTTGTGCACCCACGGCAGTAACAGGAAGGCCGGGAAGGCGAGAAAAAAGGTCAGCATGAAATAGTCGGCATAACCCAGCACCTCGGCGCCATAACCGCCGGCCCAGCCAGAGACCGAACGGCTGAGTGCAAACACGGAAGACAACAGGGCGTATTCAGTGGCCGAGTGTCGCTTGTTCACAATGGCCATCAGGAAGGCCAGGAAGGCGGCGGTGCCGAGACCGCCCGAGAAGGATTCGATGGCACTGGCGGTATACATCATTAGCTGGTGGTGCGGGGCGATGTACTCACCCGCGGCGGCCGCGGGCATGATGGCGGCGACCCAGGCGTAGCCCAGGTTGGAACCGGCCTGCAGCAGGCCCAGTATCCACAGACTTTTGAAGATGCCCGCCCGATCAGTGAACCAGCCGCCGGCAATGCCACCGGCTATTGACAACGCCAGGCCGATATTGACCGACACCAGCCCGATCTGGGTGGCGCTGAAGCCGCTGTCGACCCAGAAGGGCTTGATCATGAAGCCCATGGCGGTATCGCCCAGCTTGAAAATCAGGATAAACAGGATCACCGGTACAATACAGGGCCGCTGTGCCATCGTCAGCAGGGTGCCGAACATGGGCCCCCGGGTGGCAGGGGTCTGCGTCTCGGACACGGGCTGCCGGTCGCCACTGCGGCGACGGAATACGCTGTACAGGAGAATCAGGGCGCCTGCCGCAAGGGCATACCACCAGAAGTGTGGCACTGCCTCTGACCAGCGGGTGGCACGGTTAACCAGCCACAAGGTGCCCAGCAAAAAGGCCAGCACACCACCGAGCGCGCCCGGGTGTGTCAGCAGCCCCCTCAGTTCACCGCCGAGCGTGACCCCGCTGGCCGCCTCGACGGTTCGCTCACGGGGTGCGTTCAGGCAGGCGAAGCCGGCCAGCATGAAGATCAACGCGCCGCTGATATAGGTAGCGGTCCAGCCAAGATAGTCGGTCAGTATCAGCATGAAACCCGAGGCCAGCATGCCGACCCGATAGAAGGCGATACGCATGCCGTTGGCCAGCCCCAGCTCGCGCTTGTTGAGCATTTCGATAGTAAAACCATCGATGGCGATGTCGTTGGTCGCCGACAACAGGGTGAAAACACCGATGGCGATCCATACCCAGGAACCAAAACCCGCGTGAACCGCGAACACCAGCATAATGCCACCCATCAGCAGGTCGGCAGCGAACATCCAGCGGCGGTGGTGGCGGTAGTGGTCAATGGCCGGTGCCCACAGGAATTTGAGCGTCCAGGACAGGCCGAGCAGGCTCAGAAAGCCGATATCGCTAAGGTCTACGCCTTGCTGGCGAAAATGTACCGGAAAGACGTCATAGAACACGCCCAGCGGAAAGCCCTCGGCAAAATAGAGGATGCCAATCCAGAACAGCTTGGAACGCAGCAGCGCGGGTTGCTTGTCAGTGGACGATTGCAAAATCAGGTGTCATATGGAAATGCGCGTGCGTGGCGCACCCGCACGCTGCCTGCTGGACCGGTGGCAGACGCTGTCCGGCACAAATTCCCGGTGAAAATAGTTTACTGGCCGGTATAAAAATCCTGGCTGAAAACCACATCGACAACTTCGCGGCTGCCCTGTGGTTGTGCACGCACATTGAAATTCAGCGTTTCTTCATTGGCGACACCGAATTCCCCTATGTAGTAGATGGCGTTACCTTCGCGGATCTCGCGCATGCGGATGGCGCGGCCCTGGCCGGCCAGGTTGAGGGCGCTGACCTCGACGTGAGCATGAACCGGTTGCCCGGGTGCACCGAGTACCTTCTTGAGTACCGTTATATTGATCATGCCGCGATTGCGGCTGCGAGTGATGTGATATTTGCGCGCAATTTCAGGCGGGATAAAATCGGCGGCCATGGCATTGTAATGGATGACGTAGTCACCAAATTCCCTGGAATTCTCTGCGAACGCCGCCAGTGGCGCCAGCAAGGCCAGTACCATCAGGCCATTTAATAACTGTTTAATCCTGTGCATGGCTATACTCCTGTGGTTGGTTATGCTGCGCGGAATGCTGTACCTGTGTCATTTGCCGAATTCGGGTTGATTCAGCGATGCATCCGGGCAGGTCAGACAGTAAATAGTCGCTCAGGCTGCGTCCAAGTGCAACATACACCACGGCAGGCTGCAGCCTGTAAATGACTCCGTCTCCGGCACGGGTTATCAACGTTATCCAGGGGAGGTGCAGGTGGATGCGGGGAGCGCAATCGACAGCTCGTCTAGCCCAGCAGTGGCAGCACCAGCATGCGCAGCACCTGCAGGCCGAGGATCGCCACCAGCGGCGACAGGTCTATGCCGGACAAGGGTGGAATAACGCGCTGGATGGGCCGCAATACCGGGCCGGTAATGCTGTAGAGCAGCGACGACACGGGATTGTAATTACCGGGATTGACCCAGCTGAGGATGACCTGAACGAGTATGGCGAACATGAACACATTGATGACCAGCATGACCAGTTCACCAATGGCCGCAAACAGCAGGGCCAGGACCGGCACGCTGATGCCGCGCAGTAATACGACCAGCAGCAGTGATAACACTTGCAGGGCCAGCATCAGCAGGATTGCAGCGCTGTCGAATTTGCCGATACTCGGTATGACCTTGCGCAGTGGCACGAGTAACGGATTGGTAATACGTACCAGGAACTGGCTGACCGGGTTATAGAAATCAGCGCCCACGGCGCCGAGCAGAAAGCGCAGCATTACGGCGAGTATGTAAAGGCTGAACAGGGTAGTGACCAGGAACTCCAGTGGATTGGCGAAATAACTACTGTTCATTTATGGCTCCCGAATTCCTGTGCGAGTTCTCTGGATCGTTCGGCCGCGGCATGTAATGCCTTGCTGACCAGCTGTTTCAGACCGCCTTCATGGAACGTCTGTATGGCACGTTCAGTCGTGCCACCGGGCGACGTGACCCGGTGGCGCAGTGCCTCGGCATCTTCTTCACTTTCCAGTGCCATCTTGGCGGCACCAAAGGCCGTTTGCAATGCAAGCAGGTAGGCTGTTTCTGGCGAAAAGCCCAGTTCCCTGCCGGCGGATTGCAGCGCCTCGATAAAGAAAAATATATAGGCGGGGCCGCTGCCGGACAATGCCGTCACGGCATCCATCATCGCCTCATCATCAACCCAGATGACTATGCCGACGGCGCGGAGTATGGATTCGGCCATGCTGCGCTGTGCCTCGCTGACACGGGCATTGGCATACATTGCCGTGACACCGCTTTGTACCAGGGCCGGTGTGTTTGGCATGCAGCGTACAATCGCCGTTTGTTCGCCCAGCCAGTGCCGCAGGGTGGTTTCATTGATACCGGCAGCGATTGATATCACCAGCACGTCGCGGGCAGCGATGTGATCGGCAATTTCGCGAGCGACGCCCTCCATGACCTGGGGTTTGACCGCCAGGATGACCACATCTGCACCGGCAACGGTATCGCGATTATCGGTGCGGGTATGGATCGGATATCGTTGCGCCAGTTGCTCGAGTTGCTGCACGCTACTGTCGGAGACGTGAATGCTGTCCGGGTTCCAGTCATCGGCAATCAGGCCGCCAATGAGGCTGCCTGCCATATTGCCGCCGCCGATAAAACAAAGCGATGTATTGTTCATGCAAATGACGATACAGGATCAAGCCGGCCTGCCACAAGCTGTTGATTCGGTGCTGCCGGCGGGTCCATGCTGGCGACCTGACCGGTCAGTTTCACCGACTTATGTGCCTGATTTATGACGGTTTATACCCTGCAAAAACCTTGCTACCGGGGGTCGCTCAGGCATACTTCAGGGGTTAACCTGCTGTGCACGCCACCCCGCCTGCCTGCGCGGGTCGCGGTGCAATAATGTGCCCGGGCATACCCTGGCAAAGTCGGCAAGTTGCCTTAATTGAAGGCTTTTTCAAGAATCCTGTATCTCCGTCGATATCAGGGTGACGTGAAATTTCTGTATGGGAGTGGGCATGGATATAGCTGAGTTACTCACCTTTAGTGTCAAGAACGGCGCATCTGATCTGCACTTGTCTGCCGGCTTGCCGCCGATGATTCGTGTCGACGGCGACATGCGCAAGGTGAATGTTCCGGCGCTGGATCACAAGACCGTTCATGGTCTGGTCTATGACATCATGAACGACAAGCAGCGCAAGGATTATGAGGAATTTCTGGAAACAGATTTCTCGTTCGAGATTCCGGACCTGGCCCGCTTTCGTGTCAATGCATTTAATCATAATCGCGGTGCCGGTGCCGTGTTCCGAACCATTCCCTCCGAGATTCTCAGTCTTGAGGATCTGGGGACGCCGCAGATATTCAAGGATATTGCCGATACGCCGCGGGGTCTGGTACTGGTAACGGGCCCGACGGGTTCGGGCAAGTCCACCACGCTGGCAGCCATGATTGACTATATTAATACCCGTGCCTATGCCCATATTCTTACTATCGAAGACCCGATCGAGTTTGTTCACCAGAGCAAGAAGTGCCTGCTTAACCAGCGCGAGGTGCATCGCGATACCCTGGGTTTTAACGAGGCCTTGCGATCTGCCCTGCGTGAAGACCCGGATATAATCCTGGTGGGCGAGATGCGCGATCTGGAGACTATCCGCCTGGCGCTGACGGCCGCTGAAACCGGTCACCTGGTATTCGGTACCCTGCATACTACCTCTGCTGCCAAGACAATTGACCGCGTAATCGATGTGTTTCCGGCCGCCGAAAAGACCATGGTACGTTCCATGCTGTCGGAATCGTTACGCGCCGTCATTGCACAAACGCTGATGAAAAAGGTGGGGGGCGGTCGAATCGCGGCCTGGGAGATTATGATCGGTACGCCGGCAATCCGTAACCTGATCCGCGAAGACAAGGTCGCCCAGATGTATTCAGCCATCCAGACCGGCAATGCCGCCGGCATGACAACGCTGGACCAGTACCTGCAGGATATCCTGGCCAAGGGCCTGATTACCAGGCAGGATGCCCGCAGCAAGGCCGTCAACAAGGAAACATTCCGCTAACCCTGTGCCGGGAGAATAGCTATGGATTTACCGACCTTACTAAGGCAGATGCACGATAAGGGTGCGTCTGATCTGTTTCTGACGGCGGGTGTGGCGCCTTCAATGAAGGTGGACGGGAAGACGCTGCCCGTTACCGAGGAAGTCCTCTCGGCAGAGGCCTCGATGGAGGTGGTCACCAGCATGATGACGCCGGCGCAGCGTGATGAGTTCGAGGCAACCCACGAGTGCAACTTTGCCGTCGGCGAAAAGGGTGTCGGGCGGTTCCGTGCCAGCGCATTTATGCAGCGCGGCAATGCCGGTGCCGTGTTGCGCCGAATAGAAACCTATATCCCGTCCATAGAGGAATTGAATCTCCCGCCCATACTGAAGAGCCTGGCGAAAACAAAGCGCGGACTGATTATCTTCATTGGTGCGACCGGTACCGGTAAATCGACATCACTCGCTTCCATGATCGATTACCGTAACCAGAACAGTACCGGTCATATTATTACGATTGAGGACCCGATCGAATACATGCACAGCCACGGCGGCTGCATTATCACCCAGCGTGAAGTGGGAATTGACACCGAGTCCTATGAGACGGCGTTGAAGAACACCTTGCGACAGGCGCCGGACGTTATACTGATCGGTGAGGTTCGTGATCGCGAGACCATGAATCATGCGATTGCGTTTGCCGAGACCGGTCACCTGTGTCTGGCTACGCTGCACGCCAACAATGCCAACCAGGCAATGGATCGTATTATTAACTTCTTTCCGGAAGACCGCCGTCCGCAGCTGTTTATGGATCTTTCCATGAATCTGAAGGCATTTCTTGCCCAGCAGTTGATCCCGCGTGCCGACGGCAACGGCCGTCGTGTGTGCGTCGAGATCCTGCTGGGTACACCACTGGTTCAGGATGTGATTCGCAAGGGCGAAATTCACAAGCTGAAAGAACTGATGAAGCAGTCATCGCAGCAGGGCATGGTTACCTTTGATCAGGCGCTGTTCGAGTTATTCAAGGCTGGCGAGATTAGCTATGACGATGCCATTCACTATGCCGACTCTGCCAACGAGGTTCGCTTGATGGTCAAGCTCGACAAGGGTGATATAGGCCAGTATGCAGCCGCCATGGATGACGTCTTTCTGGTGGAAGAGGACTAGCTGGTCACTGTTGCCAGTTAACGCTGCGCGCATCGAATACCGGGCCGTCTACACAGACCCGCTTCATGGCGGGTCCGGACGGTGTGCTGATTTCTACACAGCAGCCGGCACAACCGCCTACCGCACACGCCATGTATTCTTCCAGTGAAACCTGGCAAGGTAATGCATACTCTGCAGCCATTGCCGCAACCGCTGCCAGCATCGGCTGCGGTCCACAGGCATAGACGGCAACCTCTGACCGGCTGGCGTCATCCAGCGTATCCAGCCAGTGCCTTGCCAGATCAGTGATATAGCCTTCATAACAACCCGGATAGCCCTGCAGGCTGGCCAGTCGGCCGGGAACGGACCAGTCCTCCAGCAGTGGCATGGCTGCAATTACAGCGTCTGGCATGCCAGGCAGCATAAAGCGTGACGGTCTGGCACTAAACGGGAAGGGCACTTCTGAACCCATGAATACAACGGGTTGCCAGTGGGGATTTTCCCTGAGGCTGTCGGCAAGAAAGATCATTGGTGGAATGCCAACACCACCGCCCAGCAGCAGGGTGCGTGGCCGGGATTCATCCGGGCGGAAGGGCTGGCCAATCGGGCCCAGTATACTCAGTGTTTCTCCTGGCGTGCGCCGGCACAGGGCATCCGTGCCGCTACCGACCGCCTTGTAGAGAAAATCGACCCAGCCGGCATCCGCGTTGGTGCGCATAATCGACAGTGGTCGCCGCATCGGCAGTGCCGGGTCGCACTGCAGGTGGGCAAACGACCCCGGCAGGGCGCGACGGGCACATTCCGGTGCAAGGACGCGCAATACAAATTGCCCCGCCGGGTAGCTGTCGTGCCGCAGTATTTTCGCCTGCTCCAGAAAAATGGTGTCGCGTTGCGGGTGTGTGGCGGTCATGTCGCCTTCAGTGTGTACACAGGGTTGCCGGCAAGCAGGGTGTGTGTGACACGTCCTTGCATCTCCCAGCCAAGAAACGGTGTGTTCAGGCCGCGACTTTGCAGGGTGCTGCTATCCAGTTGCCAACTGGCCTGCGGGTCGAAGATACACACATCGGCGCTGGCACCAACCGACAAGGTGCCGTAGGGCAGGCCGAGAATGCTGGCAGGCCCGGCCGTGAGGCGGTGAATCAAGTCAGTGAGTTCGATGCCGTGCTCCTCAACCAGTCGCAATCCCAGGGGCAACAGCGTATCCAGCCCGGATATGCCGGGCTCGGTGGCTGGAAAGGGGCCGAGCTTGGCGTCAGCCTCGTGTGGCTGGTGGTCAGAGCACATGGCTGATAATACTCCCTGTTGCAACGCCTCCCTCAGTTGTTGGCGATCCTCAATAGTCCTGAGCGGGGGGATGAGGTGACACTGGCTGTCAAAATCGCAAATATCGATTTCCGACAGGAACAGGTACGGGGTGGCGACGTCGGCAGAGACCGGTATGCCATCATATTGGGCGCGCGCAAGCATGCGGGTGGCGCGGCCGCTGGTCAGCCTGCAGAAGTGTGCCCGCACACCGGTTTGCTCGATCAGCGCCAGGTTGTGTGCGACGGCCGCCGTCTCCGCGGCCTCCGGAATACCGTGCAACCCCAGCCGGGTGGCGACCTGGCCTTCATGGGCGCAACCGTTGTTCGCCAGCCAGTGATCATTCGGATAGATGAAAACAGTCAGGTCAAAGGTGGAGGCGTATTCCAGTGCCCGTCTGAATACCAACGGGTTGCGCATGGGTTGTAACGCGTTGCTGACCCCGACACAGCCCGCATTGCGCAGGGCAGCCATTTCGCTAAGGTGCTCGCCTGCCAGCGCCTGGGTAAGGGCGCCCAGCGTGACTATCCTGGCGTGGCCGGCCGCTGCCGCGCGCAGCCGGATAAATTCGGTCACGGCCGGTGTGTCGATTACCGGATGAGTATCCGGCGGGCAGCACAGGGTAGTGATGCCTGCACTGGCTGCGGCCAGTGATTCAGATGCAATGGTGGCCTTTTGTTCCAGGCCGGGTTCCCGCAGGCGGGCACAGATATCGACCAGTCCCGGGCAGACCACCTGCGCGGTGGCGTCGATTGTCGTATCGGCAACAAAACCTTCAGGCTTGCTGCCAAGCGCCGCAATTTGACCGGCATCGATGTGAATACTGTCGATGCGGTCAATGCCGTTGGCAGGGTCTACCAGGCGACCGTTGCTGATGGTAATCTTTTGGGTGATTTTTGCAGGCATAACCCTAACCCGATTCGCTGTCTTTGCTGTACATGGCCATGGACATGATGGCCATGCGTACGGCAATGCCGTGGGTAACCTGCTCAAGAATCACGGAACGAGGCCCGTCGGCGACTTCGGAGTCCATTTCCACGCCACGGTTGATCGGACCCGGATGCATGACAGTCACGTCCGGGTGGGCGATGGCGAGTTTTTCTTCTGTCAGGCCGAATAATTCGAAATATTCATGCTCGCTGGGCAGCAATGCACCCTGCATGCGCTCCCTTTGCAGCCGCAACATGATGATGACGTCCGCATCCCGGATGCCGTCTGCCAGGTTGCAATGCACCTGGGCACCGAGCGAGGCGGCATGTGCCGGTAGCAGTGTTTTCGGCGCAACGATGCGTACTTCACCGGTGTTCAGCAGGTTGAGTGCGTGAACCTGCGAACGCGCGACCCGGGAATGCATAATGTCGCCGACAATGGCGACGCGCAGCGCGCCGAAATCGGCACCTTTTGCACGCCGGATAGTGAACATGTCGAGCATCGCTTGTGTGGGGTGCGAGTGCCAGCCATCGCCGGCATTAATAACGCTGACATGCGGTGCGACATTGGCGGCGATGAAATGTGCTGCGCCACTGTCTGCATGGCGAACGACGAACATGTCGACGTGCATGGCCTCAAGGTTGCGCAGGGTATCCAGCAGGGTTTCACCCTTGACGGTGCTGGACTGGGTGATGTTGATGTTGAGGACATCGGCAGACAGACGTTTCGCGGCGAGTTCAAAGGTGGTGCGCGTGCGGGTGCTGGCCTCAAAAAACAGGTTAACGATGGTCTTGCCGCGCAGCAGCGGAACCTTTTTTACGGTCTGTTCAGTGACGCCGGCGAATGATTCGGCGGTATCAAGGATTTCGTTCAGTATTTGCCGGTTAAGCCCGCGGGTACAGAGAAAATGGCGTAGCCGTCCATGGTCATCTATTTGCAGGTCGGTCCGGCTCATGGTGATGTTTGCACCACCAGCGCCAGGGGGTCAGGTCCGGTCAGCTTGATATGTTCACCCGGCTTGAGATCAATATGGCGACCGGTAATATTGGCTTGTATAGGGAGCTCACGCCCGCTCCGGTCTATCAGTGTGACCAGCATAATGGAGGCAGGACGCCCGTAATCGAATAGTTCATTCAGTGCAGCGCGTATGGTGCGCCCGGTATGGAGTACGTCATCGACCAGTATTATATGCCGGTCATCAATACTGAATGGAAGTTGAGAGGGTTGCACCACCGGATTCATACCCACGCGGGTGAAGTCATCCCGGTAAAAGGAGATGTCCAGGCTGCCGAGGGGTTCCTCGATGGCGAGTTGCCGGTGCAGTTGCTCGGCAATCCATACCCCGCCGGTGTGGATGCCAACCATGGCAGGCTTGTCTATGCCGGCAGTAGCAAGTCCGGCCCGCAGCTGGTCGGCAATACCGGCAATGATTGTTACAACGTCTTCCAGTCCGGACATCACTGGCGTGTGCCCAGCCAGTTCTGCAAGATGATCATGGCGGCTACCGCATCAATCTCGAGTTTTTCGCTTGACTGCTTCATATACTGTTCTGCTGCGTGTGAACTCAGTCTCTCATCCATGGTGTGAACCGGCAGCCGAAAGCGATCGTGCAGCTGCCGGATGAATCTTCTTACCGCCTTACTGACGTCGGAATCAGTGCCATCGGCATACAGCGGCAGTCCGATAACCAGCACGTCGGGTTGCCACTGGTCTATCAGCACACCGATTTTTTCCCAATCGGGCTTGCCTTTGCTGGCGTTGATTGTACACAGTGCGGTCGCGGTGCCGGTAATGGTTTGTCCGACTGCGATACCAATACGTTGTTTGCCGTAGTCGAAGCCGAGGCAGGTTTGCAAGCTCAGCGACTCCGGGCAGCACTGCCGGGGGAGAGGCAGATACCCGGCCTCATGCATGCCCCGTGTCGCTGGAAATCAGGTTGAGATCGACCCCCAGCAGGGCGGCAGCGGCCTCCCAGCGCTGATCACTGGGTGTGTCGAAAACAATGCTGGCACTGGCCGGGCCGCTCAACCAGGTGTTGTCTGCCAGTTCCTGCTCCAGTTGACCGGCACCCCAGCCGGCGTAGCCCAGCGTTATGATTGCATGTTCCGGACCGTTACCGGTAGCAATCGCCTGCAGGATATCACGCGACGAGGTTATGCCTATGTTGTCGGTCACCTTCATGGTGGCCTCCCAGTCACCGGAAGGCTGGTGCAGCACAAAACCGCGATCACTTTGTACCGGCCCGCCCATGTAGACCGGCCAGGCTGATATTTCATCGTTACCGGGTTCAATGTCCATGTGCTTGAGGATTTCAGCCAGCTGCATGTTCAGCGGCCGGTTGATAACGACCCCCAGCGCGCCATCCTCGTCATGCTCGCAAATATAGGTGGTCGTGTGGTGGAAATTCGGGTCGTCCAGCGACGGCATGGCGATCAGGAAATGATTGCTGAGGGAGTTCGGAATACTCATACCGCTAGTATCTTCCAGAGCGATGGTAGTGTTCAAGTCTCTCGAAGGGCATAGTCTCTAGTGGCTGGTCATCTGGTTTGATGTGGAAAACTCCCAGGTGCGCGTAATATGCAGCACGTCGGCATCCTTCAGTATTTCAGAGGGAAAGGGCGGGAATGGTGCTGCCAGGTTGACGATCCTGGTTGCGGCCTCGTCTATTTCCGAATGTCCGGAGCTGCGCATGATGTTGATGTTACGCACGGTGCCATCTGCATTCATGGTGACGTCCATAATCAGTTTTCCAGAAAGGCCTTTGCGACGGGCATCATCCGGGTAGTTCAGGTTGCCCACGCGTTCTACTTTCTTGACCCATTCTCTCATGTAGTTGGCATATTTGAATTCCTGGGTGCGCGCCGAGACGTAGATGTGACGGGGTCTCTCGGCATAGGCTTGCATGGATTGATTGAGTTGCTCGTTCAGGTTGATCATTTCCATACTGCGCTCGATCAGGTCCGTTGCGGTGATGTCCGGCTTGCTGGTATCCGGCATGGCCGCGTCTTGCTGCTGCTGTTTTCTGCTTGCGACGTCGGCGGTGATGACCTGGGCCGGAGCCGGGGTCGCCTGCTGCGGTGTGACGGCGGGTGCCTGTTCAGGGATGGCCTCCGTCGGACGCACCTTTTCGGTGGTATTGCCGCTGCCGTCCTGGCTGCTTTCGGCAAGATAATCAGCTTCATCGGGCGGCGGGGTGTGGCGGCTGGAGACGGTGATGTCCAGCGTCGGTAGCACATTCTGCGGTGGTGTTTCGTCGTCAAAACCGAATGTTATCCCGAGAATGATCATGGCGTGCAAGGCCAGGGCAAAAAAAAGCGTCATCGCCATGCGGTCAGTGGCTGTGACTGGTGATGTTTCCAGGGCAGGTGCGTCTATGGTTTGCATGAATATTTTTCGCTGCACAGGTTGCGGGCAATTATACCGCTGACGACACCAAACAGTAACGCTGCAGTTAACAGCACGGGAAACAGCCGCCAGATAGCGCTATGCGGAATGAACAGCAGGTTGGCCAGCAGGAATTGCCCGCTCATGTGCGCCAGCGCCGCCAGCACGCTGTAGCCGATGGGGCCGAAACCTTCTCCCGGAAGCCGGCTTGCCAGCCATAGCGCGGCGATACTGCTGGCGGCACCACCCAGACTGAGTACAAAGGTGGGTGACAGCAGTGTACCCAGCAGCAAACTGCCGCACATTACCCGCAGCAGACTTACCCAGGCCGCTGTGCGCCAGCCGAATTGCAGCAGCACGGCAATAGTGATCACATTGGCGAGACCAGGCTTAACGCCGGGGACGGGTGATGGCAAGGCACTTTCAAGTACATGAATGCTGATGGCAAGCGCTGTAAGCCACGCAATTCTGTAATCTTCTGCTGTAGTTTCTATCTGCATACGCGGCACTGATCGGCAGGGGTAGACACAGTGTAACGGTTACCAGCAGTTGTTTCGTAAAAACCTGGCGTGCTCTTTGTAGGCATCCGGCCCGCGAACGCTCTTTAGCTGCTGGCGGTGATCCTTGCACTGCTGTGTATGCTGGCGTCGTTGCCGGTCAGTATGGCTGCGGGCGGACCGGGCACGCCGCTGGTATTCCTGTTGCCGCTGTTTGATGGCGTCCAGGCGTACGCGTTCTCCCGGGCGTAGTCCGGTGCTGCCGGTCTGTTCGTGCGCTTCTGCGCCTGGAATGATGATCTTCGGGACGCTTCCGGCAGGGGGTCTGTCACCATAGTGTTCCTGTCCGGCCGCGTCTGTCCATCGATAGGCAGTGGCAGCCACGCACGTAAAGGTTGGAGACAGGCCGAGGATTAACACCATGTTCAGACGGATAAAAACAGATAACGTGTTGTTATATAACATATATATGTAGGGTCAAGATACTGCGCCGCGGCGAGTTTGTACGGTAGCCAGGGCGGCGGGCAGTGTCGATAGTCCTGGTCCGAAACCGGGGTAAGTAATTTTACGTATGAAATATAAAGCGTTTTTCGAGATAGCCGATAACGGTTTGCAGTAAGGGGCATACACAGTGAGGCCCTGTATGCATGGAAGGCACGGCGTTGCCCAGCCAGATTTGTAATACGTACCAGATCAGGAAAGCATTTTATGTGTTCAGTCCACAAGAGAAGCACCCGGAGGGCCCGCGTATTCGCAGGGCTGTTGCTCTTGCTGGTGTCCTTCACAGCACAGGCAGGGGATGACTATCTCAGTATCCTGGAAGCAGAAGCCGATGATACAGACGAAGTAAGCCAGACTGCGGGGTCAGCAACGCAGGCCGCTGCACAAGCCACCAGGGTCAAGCATGACAAGGCAAGCGAGGTGATTGAGGCGGGGCTGAGTTTCAACGGCTTTGAAGAGATGCTCAATGACCGCTACTCAGGCAGTAATTTTCTTTATGTGAAGCTGTCTGACAAGAAACGCAAACGCGTTTACAAATTTTACAAAAGTGACAATCGCATTACTGAAATACGCGAAGAGATTGTACGCCAGCTATCTTCCAGCTAGTTATTAACAGTCGTTTTATGCAATGAGGGATATCTTTATGAAACAGTTTATCGCCAAAACATCCGCTGTCGTACTGGTGGCATCTGCAGGATTTCTGGTTAACTCCAGTGCTGTTGCAGTTGATGTAAAACTAACAGATTACCTGGCGTACCTGGATGTTGACCATAATGGTGAACAGGTGCGTATTGAACGCATCCAGGATCAGGATAACCGGCTGGTAGACGGTTTTTCGAAGACGTCACGCAAGTGCCCGCCATTCTGCATTCAGCCAATGAAGGTTGCACCAGGCGTGACCACAGTCGGTGAGGCTGAAATCTTTCGCTTCATGGATCGTGAGCTGGCCAGCGGTGAAGGCATGATTATCGATGCACGTACACCTTCCTGGCACAAGAAAGGCACAATTCCTGGCTCGGTAAATATTCCGTTTACCGAATTCATTGCCGCTGAAGATGATCCGGCCACGATCAAGGCGCTTGAATCGATTGGTGCTGTACGCCGTGATGAACCCGGCTGGATTACACGTACGTTTGAAGGCCTGATGGCAAAACTTGGCTGGTTTGGTGCCGACCAGAAGACTGACAAATGGGATTTTTCCAATGCCAGGAAACTGGTGTTCTGGTGTAACGGACCCTGGTGTGGTCAGTCGCCCAGGGCTATCAAGGGCCTGCTGGAACATGGTTTCCCGCCTGCAAAGATCGCCTACTACCGTGGTGGTATGCAGATGTGGAAGGTGCTGGGTCTGACGGTGGTTGTACCTGATGATGCAGCGGCGGTTGCCATGAAATAGGCCGTGCAAGGTTACCGTAAAGGGGCGGATTTCCGCCCCTTTTTTTATGGGGCGCTGCAGGGGTATTGCGGGCTTAGAAATTGATTGCATCGTAGTAAGGATGTCTTGATGCAAGCTCCAGGCTGATACGGTTTGGCAGGCAGGCAGAGAACTCACCCGATCGAGTCAGCCAGCCGCTGTGCACGCAGGCCTGTGTCGGGCAGGGTGAGCTTGTGAAACGGGCACGTCCGTTGCGTATTTCGATCGTGCTTTCGCCAAGGGGACCGGACATCTGCAGCACCCTGTCAGGGTGTAATGACTCTGTGAGTAATGCCGAATTACCACGATGGATCAGCAGGAAGCTCGCTGACAGACTGGTGGGCCAGAGGCTTGCGTACAAAAATGGCAGCAGCACAATGACCGTCAGTAACAGTATGCGATCGGCGCGCGTCATAGCAGGGAGGGTCCCGTAATAATCCGGGCATCAACATTCGACTCGAACTGCAGGCGTGATTGCATTGCCGGGTTGATATGAATATTTTCATTTGAATCGATCAGCATGACGTACTTGATACCCATGTTGCGTGCCGTTTCAATCCAGCCTTCCGTACCGGCAACGAAGATTGCCGTCGCAGCTGCGTCTGCGGTCGCTGCATTGTCGTGAATAACGGTGACTGAAATTGCGCCGGTTGCGGGATAGCCGGTGCGCGGATCGATGATATGGTGGTAGCGTTGCCCGTCTACCTCGAAGAAGCGCTCATAATCTCCTGATGTAAAAACGCTGCTGTCACCGGTGATTTCAATGCTGGCCAGAATGCCTGGTTCGCGTGGATTGCGAATGCCAATCCGCCAGGGACGGTCACCATGTTGTCCGATGGCACGTAAATCACCACCTGCATTGATAATCGCATTTTTCACGCCGGCTGCCTTTAGCTGTTCAATGGCATAATCGATGGCCAGCCCCTTGGCGAAACCTCCCAGGTCATACTGGACTGCCGGATTGCGTGTCGATAGCTGTGCATCTTGTTGTGTGAGATCGCTGACCGAGGGTGCCTGTCTGAGCAGGGCATCAATCGCATCCTTGTCGGGAAGGGTGCCAATAGGCAGTGCGTTATCGTGAAACCCCCACAGTGTGACTAGCTTGCCTATTACCGGGTTAAACAGCCCGGAACTCTGCTGCGAAAGCCGGTTGGCCTCCTTCAGTACCGGTAGCAGAGATGGATCCACAATAGCAGTCTGCCGTCGAGCCAGTTGTTCATTGAGGCTGGTCAATGCGCCGGGTTGCCAGGCGTGCCAGTGGCTGTGCAGCTCGTTAAATCGCTGTTCCAGCGCCTCACTTAGTGTTATTGCCAGCTGCGGTTCGACGTCATATAGGGTGATATCTACCAGTGTACCAAAGGCGAAAAACTGGTCATGATAGACGGGGTCCTGTTCCTGGCTGCAGGCACCCAGGAACAGGACAAGCATTC
>Ga0114931_10005441_pt1 | contig 15723 bp, 22 predicted proteins | sample 2SBtaG_FD_89579 | JGI IMG/M metagenome (GOLD analysis project Ga0114931, IMG submission 89579) | Deep subsurface microbial communities from Kolumbo volcano to uncover new lineages of life (NeLLi) - 2SBTROV14_V59a metaG | ecosystem: Environmental > Aquatic > Marine > Volcanic | place: Kolumbo...
ATCAATTAATTTATCAGTTACTGATCTAGCAACACTTGAGTTATGGTGCCATAATTGATGAATAGATTGAACATGATTTTTAGCTCTTTCAAAATTAAAAAAATCTTTAATATCAGAATCAACTATATGACCTGCTATTTCAACGCGCTTTTCTTTTCTATTATCAGTATTAAGGCTGTTATAAACTGTATTACTAGATTCTTCTTCTGGAAGCGGTACATGAATTCTTTTCATAATATTTTTTAATTCATTAAGTTCACTATTTTTAGAAGCCCTAACATTCTTTTCTTTTTCTTGTTCTCTTTCTTTTTTCACCAATTCAGCATAACTTTTAAAATTTTGTTTTCTTTCTATTGGTTTCTTCATTCTTTTTACTAGTACGCGTCTACGAGAATTCATTTCCATACTCCATAAGTATTTACTACCACATTATAACCCAAACAAATGTAGTGTTTGTAGTAGTATTTAACATTCTTACTATTGAATAACCTAAACTTTTAAAATGATCAATTACTTCATTCATTTGAAGATCTAATACTTTATTTTCTACTAAAGATTGCCACACATCACTATACACTTTAGATACTATAATTCCAGTAGCATCTGTTGCAGTCATAACCGTATCACTAATAGTTACTGATAAGTTACCTAGACCAACTGCTGTTAAAATTTCACTCTCAATTGAACGAATTTCTGTAAAAATAAGAGAATTATCTCTTGATCCAGATCTAGCTTCATTTGCTGTTAAAAAAACAGAAGACATATTTATCTCTCTCTCTACTGTTTCATATCTAAATTAATTGTTCTTTTGGCCATTTTTTTTATTTTCTCATATTCCTTATCTTTTTGTTTTTTACTTATTTTTCTTTTTGGTGCTTTTGGATCAACAAAATATATTACATCTCCCATTATTTTTGAAATTACTTTAAATTTATCTGGATCTAATATATCATATATATATTTTTTATCAACATTAACACCTACATTTTTTAAACTATTGATTAGCTGTTTAACATTTACTGAGTCAATTCCTTCAGATTTTAAAGCAATTATTAAATCAAAAATATTAGATTTTAATTTATTTTCATAATTATTTGTTTCAAATATTATCTCCAAATATCTCATTATTAAAATTCTCTGAAAAGCTGTTTATTTACTTACTTTACCCCAACCAGTTTTAGCTCTAATAGCAAAATTTATTTCTCTTAACTTTTTAGATTCTTCTTTTGTGTGATCTTTTTTATTTTTTAATTTAGCTCGTTCAGAACGAAGTTTTGCTAAAGTCCATCCTTTAAACATTCCTTTTTTTGCCTTAGATACTTTAGTCTCTTTACCCCATGCTTCTTTTACAAGAGATTTACCAAAATATTTTTTGCCTAACCATTCTGCTAATTTTCCAGAATTATTAACATTTTTGTTCAACCGTTTTCTTAATTTATTAAATCCTTCATAGTTTTCGTATAAAATAAAACTTTTAGCTCCAGCCCAAGCTATAAATTTTCTAGGATTTTTAACGGCCATTTCTGATAAAACATCTTTATATTTTGCCATGCCAACATTATTTAATTCTTTTCTAGCTTCTTGTAGTAACTGATTAAGTGCCAACATAAAGTCTTCTTCATTTATTTTAAAACTTTTTAAATTGTTTTTTAATTTATTTGGTATTTTCATAATATTATCTCCTATTTACTTCTTTCTAGCTCTACCTAGTGGTTCATTTTTTTCTCCAGATGCTCCCTCTGCGCCACCAAATTCATCAGGTTCTAAATCTTGTTCAGAAGAATTGTCTTCATCATTAGATGTTTGAAAATCTTCTTCATTTTCTTCAGGTCCATTATCTACCATTGTTTCAGAAGTAAATGAGGATTCTAAATTATTTACAGCGGTTGCTAATACTTCTCTAGTTCGTTTAACAGAGTCTAAAGTATTATTTAATGACTCTGATATTGTATCTTCAAAACTTTTACTTTGTTCATTACCAAATTGAACTCTAATAGCGTCTAACAACGGCATTATTTCTTCTATTTGTAACTTTGCTAAATCTTCCGTAGTACTTTGTAATCTTCGAACTAAATCTCTAGCGGCCAAAATAACCTCTGCTCTATCTAGTTCTGTTTCTAACAATATAGATAGATGTTTATTTAACTTTTTAGATTTTAATTCTTCCAACTTTACAATTAAATTTTCTCTAGCGGCATTTAATTTTTCAAGTCTTTTGGCCATATTGGGCATTTTATAACTCCTCTTTTTCAACTACACTTACTGGTGTTGATTATCATCAGTATAAATGTTTGAAATATTTTTTTTAATAACTTTTTTCTTTTTTATTCTTCTAGTATTTGTATATTCAGATAAAAATATTTTCATTGCCTCTGTTATTAAACATAGTTTTTCATATTCAAATGCTATATTTTCATTAATAACAGAATGTTTTTTAATTAATTCGTTTTTTTTAAAATCATATATTTCTAATATAATTGGGTTTTCTAATACTACATCAAATTTAATATTTAAAGAATATTCTTCATTCAATCTTTTCAATATATATTTTAATGTTCTTTTATTATTTTTACCAAAAATACTTTCTAAATACATAATTCAAAAACCTAAATCCATATTATTAATATTATTTATCAAAAAGCTCATAGGTTATTCTTTAAATTATAACTAAACAATATATTTTATATGAGTTAAGTTTGTGAATATTAAATAATTGAATTATTTATTTTTTTTATTTTTGTAGCCATCAAAGTTGCTAAATCTTTTGCTTTAATAAATCTAGCTTCATAAATATCTATTATATTTTCATTAATTACTTTATTTTTTTTATGTCTTTTAATAGAATCAACAAAAATACTAGCTTCATTTCTTCTAGATGCAAATTTATTTTCTAATTCTAAAATTTCTTGTATTTTTGGATGATTTATATCTTTTTGGTGATTTAATAATTTTCCAATAGCCATAGCCGCAGATCTTAAATATAAATTTTCTAATAATAAACTATTAGAATTAGTTTCACTTAAATCATATACTATTTTTGGTCCAATATTAGACTCATTTAATTTTTGGTTTATTAAATAATCACCAATCTTAATTCCTTTTGATTTTTTTTCTATTATTAAAGATTCATTTATATTATTATCATTCTTAGATTCAACAATTATTTCTTTTACTACTTTAGAAGATACTGCATTTAATCTTTCTAAGATTAGTTTCATATCTTTCTGTCTATCAAAAGAAGATGGTCCATTAATAACATTATTATTGTTTTTAACATTTTTTGATTTATCACCGTTCATTATATTAATTAATGAAGCCATTGATTTAACATCTTTTGTCGAAGGCCGCATGATATTTCCTTTTTATTTTAAACTATCAATTGTATAATTCACTTTTCCATTAATAAATGATCTTTTTAATACACCTTTGTTTGTTAAAATTCGTGCTACTTCTATTTCTCTTTCATTAAACGTATTTAATGGTGCCCGCTTTTTAATTTTTTTAATTAATAAATTTTCTTCATTATTAATTACAATAGGAATTCTTCCATAAATTTCAAGTATTTTCATTATTTTTGGATAAGTCAAATGACTCTGCTATTAATTTATTTCCTTTTTTCTTAACATCTAAAAATAATTTTTCTAATTCATTTAAAATCATTTTATATTCACTTAATTTAACTTCATCAATTTTATTAATAATTAATTCAATAGAATTTGCTATTTCAACATAAGCGTCACTTTCTAAAGCCTCCATAGAATCTGGCAAATTTTCTAAATAATCAATATTATTAATATCTTGCTCTGCATCTGATATTGAATCATTTGGCATTTTATCTGTATCTACTTCATTATTGTCTATATTATTATTAAAAATTTCTTCTATTTTATTATCTAAAACCTTAGAAGTAGAAACATTTTGTCTAATGCCTGCTAATTCTGACATTCTTCCTATGATGGGCATTTTCGATACTCCAATAATATTTTCATCTATTCGCTCAATATTTTTTGGGTTTACTAACCACATTTCTTCTTTAATTGATACACCTATTGAACCTTTTGGTCCTTTTAATAATTTAACAGTTGCTGGCTGACCATTAGCTATGATATTATCACCAACTTCCAATAATTCTGAAAGATTTTTAACATCATTTTTATGTTTTTCTTTTCTTGAATATTTAGATAAACCATGTCTACCACTGCCTGTCCTATTTTTAATTTCTTTTGCTACAGGATTTTTAAACTTGCTAGTTGTTTTAGGTTTTTCTTTACCATCTCTCATTAATTCTTTGTTATCATACATTCTATTAAGAAATGTTACTTTTCTTCCAACTTTATATATATCATCTCTATCAGTACATTTCACCTTAAAATTATTATGATCATCTACGGTATATTTTATTTTATTATCTTCAAGCCACTTAATAAACATTTCCTTAGATTTATTTTTTTTAAAAAAAACAAAATAATTAAAATCTTCTAAAATAGTAATATCAGATGTTAGTAATGATTTATCTATATTTTTTATAGGTATAAAGTTAATATTTTCTTTGATATTATATCTACTCACAATTTTTCTCACTTTATCAAAATTATCATCATCTAAACTTTGTGCAAGTGATATATAAGTTTCCATATCCATATTTTTTGATATAGACTTTGCTTCTTTGTTAGAAATATTCAAAACATCAGCTAAAGCAACATTTATATCCACTTAAAATCTTTTAATGATTCATCTAAAATATTCATACTTTTTTACTGTTAATAATTATATATAATTATTTATCAAAAAAAGCTATGAAATAATAGTACGCAAGTTTTAAAATACAACAACTCACTTTAAAAAATTAAATTTAGAAAATATTTTTCTATCAACAAATTTAACCGTAATATTTTCTTTTTTGCTATTAATAACATATCCTTCAACATCTATGGGATTTAATTTACCACCAATATCTATAAAAATATTAATCTGATTTTTATTACATATATATAATTTTTTTAATAACTTAATTTTTATATTAGATAATTCCTTATAAATTGATATTAACTTAATAAATTCATTCTTATTTTCTAATAAAAAATTAATAACTGAAATAGATTCATCAGCATGTTTTAATTTTGCGTGCCTCATAGATAATTTTGATATTTTTTCTAATTTTTTATTAAGATAAAATATTAGAAAATTTAAAAAGTACTTAGTAGGAGTATAATCATAAATATCATTTTTTATTGTATAATTAACATAAGTCATAAATTCAGATATTAATTTTTTATTATTAACAAATTTATAAATTGTACCATCATTTATCTTATATAAATTAATACTAGTTTTTAAAATGCTTTCTGTAATATTAAATTTATCAATTACTGATAAGTGCCTATTATTAAATTCATATCTAGCAAAATCAAACCAAACTTTGGATGACTCTAATAAATCTTTTGTATTTGGTTCGAAATTAATATTTAAATTAGATAAAGATTTTCCGGAATATTCAGTATGCCATACTATTCCGATTTTTGAATTTAAAATCTTATTACCTAAAAAAGAATCTAAAGGAACAGCATATGTTAAGGTGTTTGGTTTAAAAATTATATATTTTTTATTATTAATTATTTTTTGTTCTAATATATCACTGGTATATAATAAATCTCCTTGCAAAATAGATTTAATATTAATTTCTGACAAATAAGTTAATGTTTTTTCTAATTTTTCTCCTAATTTATTTGGATATCTATTAAATATTTCTTTTTTAGTATAATTAAGTTTTGGTTGTTTTTTTGAAAAGACACTTTTGGTGCCTACAAAAAATTGATTATTTTTAGGATTGACCCCTGCTATAATTGATGGAGAATTATGAACTAATAATGGTGTGCCGTTATTAGCGATAAAAAAATTACTATTTTCTGTGGTTATATCACACTCATCATACTTATCTTTTAATTTTTCAACTTTTACTACTTTATAAAATACATCATTTAAAATGTTATTAGGTATTGAAAATATTAAATCACCTTTTTTTATGTTCTTACCTTCCACCCATCCTTTATTTTCTAATAAAACCTGATGATCTTTTGTTATAATAATATATTCGTCATGTTCGGTATATATTTTAAGCCATTTTTTATTATTTTTATTAATTTTACAATTAGTTGCTAAACAATATTCTATATTCTTTGTTTTTTCATTATAAGTAAGAACTTTATAAAACTCATCACCTAATATAATTTTAGATATTTTAACTAATCCAGAAGCAGTAATTAATAAAGAATCAGGGTGAACGCATCCATCCCATTTAGTAGTTATTTTATAATTTTTATTATTTTTTCTAGATAAAAATGATAAAGTATTACTAAAAATATCAAGAGCTTGATTGGCTCCGTCAATACCATTTAAAATAAATAAATCTTCTACATGATTAATATGAGTATTCCTAATCATAAAAATGCCTTTTAATTAATTACCATTTTATTATAATTAATTTAACTATTTTTGTCAAGAAATCTATGCACTTCTAATATAAATGGTTTTATAAAATAAACTTAATATAAATGATAAATATTTTATAAGTAAATAATATCTGAAGGTTATTTAATGAATACCAAAATTAAAAGTATAATTGATGAACTTGATAGTATTGTTCCTGAAAGAGATAAACACGCTATAATAGAGGCAAGAGCCAATAATATGATCAAATCTGTTTCATATTTAGTGGAGCTAATTGAATCATCTTTTGAACAAAATGTAGCAGATTCTTTAAATAGAACATTATTTAGTTGTATTAAATCTGGAAATTTTAAAAAATTTAGTAGAAAAATTAAATCATTAAAAAATGAATAAATTTATTATAAATCAACTTTTATTTTAATTTTTGATAAATAATAGTAACAAACATATATGTAATTTAAAATACATATTTTAACTAATTAAGAGGAAAATAAAATGGCATTTAATGCAAATAAAGTACACGGCACTTCTTTTCAAAGAGAAAGTTTTAGTGGAGATATTGATTTTTATACAATTAGAACACTAATTGATATTACGCCAGACGTAAATAATGATCCTACTACTACTCCTCAAAAAGCTTTTGATAAGTTAATTGAAGTTGTTAATCTCAGAGTTCAACCAGTAATATTAGGTAATGTTCCTGCGCCAGTTCTAGAAACTTCCCCACCAGATTTACTAGGTGGAACAGGCAGTGTTAATGTATATACTGTTAAATTCGCAGTAGAACATGTTAATGCTTGGACTGCTTTAGATCTAGGTTTAGCTCTTGATGGCCTAGAAGGATTCGTTCATACATCTTCACATACGGCAGATACTGTTGCTATTGTAATAGATACTTTATTAAAAGTATAACTATTATTATATAAAAAATGCCCTTAAGGGCATTTTTTATTGACTTTTTGATTTTTAGATTTTACTTTTTGATTTTACTTTTTGATTTTTAGATTTTACTTTTTGGATTTTAGAATTTGAAACAAGCCCCAAGTCATAATATTCAAATGGATATTTTCCTAATCGTTTAAGAACACCACCTAATGGTTTTGCTATAGATGCTATTCCTCCCGAAGAACTCCCCCCACTGGAAGCGGATTCTCTTAAAATTTCTGATAATCTCATAAAACACCATTTTGTTAATTTTAATTTAATATATTTATCTAATAAACTAACCAATACTAAAAGCATATAGGCTTTTTAATAATTTTAATATTAAATTAAATCTAATAATGAATTCAAAGTAACTCCCCTTGCAGGTTTTAATTCATTAATTTTTTTATTTTTTACAAGATTTTGTATATCAGTAGGAGACATTGTTTTATTATTAGATTCACTTTCATCAATATCTTTAATTCTTAAAGTATTAATATTAAAATGTAAATTAATTTCTTTATCTACACCAGCAGATGATCTGGTTTTTAAAAACTTAATTTGATATATTCCTCTTTCTCTTAAAGTTTTAGAAGATTTAATAGAAATAACATTATCTGCTGTGTTAATTTTAGAAATACCGCCTGCTATGTGTGAAAAATCATATTCTTGTTCCTGTGTGGCAGATCTATTTAACTGTGATGCTGAAACAAGTAAACAATTTAAATCATTTGCTAAAGCTCTTAATTCTTCAGAAATAAATTTATCTCTTACAAATAAGTCACTAGGAGCAACTCTTTTACTATTTGGAGACATTAAGTCTAAATAATCTACTAATATGGCATCTACTTCAATATTAGTTTCAATCATATATTCTTTTACATATGAAAGAACATCATTGACAGTTGACTGAGCATTAAGATATTTTATTTGCAATGTCCCAATATTATCAGAACCACACTTTAATTTAATAATATCATCTATTTCTTTTACTTTCCTATAAACATCACTTGTATTAACTCCTGTAAACATACTATCTATTCTACTGGCAACATATTTTTCATTTAATTCTAGGGTAACATATACAACATTTAATCCATTTAAAACCCAGTTTAAACCTAAGTTTTGTAAAAATAAACTTTTACCACTTCCTGATATTCCCGCAAATATATTTAGTTCTCCACGATTAAACCCGCCAAATAAATGCTTATCTATAGCTTTCCACCCTGTAGAAACAATTCCATTATTATCTCTCAAAGCAATCAATCTTCCTTCAGGATCTTTAAAATAATCAATACCTAAATCTTTTTGTAATCCTATTAAAACAGCATCTTTAACATTTTTTAAAGCTAAATCATAATCTCCATCTTTCATTTTATCTATTGCGAAAGAAATAGCATCTTTAAAAGCGTTATATTTACAAAATTCTTCTATTCTATCTATACACCAAGTATTATTTTTATCTTTTTTAACATCTAATAAATCTAATCCTATATGTGCTTTTATTAAGTCTAGTGAAGGAAGAGAAGAATATTCATTAGAGTATTCTAAAATATACTTTATTGTTCTTTGCAATATTCTATCAAAATATTCAACTTTTATTATAGATTTAACCCTAGTAAAAATATCAGGGTCCTTAATCATATAACTTATTAATAATTTTTGTTCTTCTTCAGGAAAACTAGTATCAAAGTTCATTAACTGCCTTTATTTTCTTCAATTTTTAATTTAATTTCATATGGGTCATCTTCCCTATGCTTTAAAATTGTATATAAACTAAATAATCTACCATATTTATTAACTGCATCAGCTGCATCCTTTACGTTTGATTCCCATTTAGGAAAGCTAACTGACCATCCCTCACTAATTCCTAAGTTAGCTAAATTTTTGTTTGATAAATATAAATCTGGTAGCACTATTACTTCTTTTTTAATAGATTTAATAAATTTTATTTGCTCTTTTGACGCTGTATTTCCTAATAATGCGATCCCTTCTATTGCTAGTGCGTCAAAAGGACCTTCCACTATAATGATATATTTTCTTTCTATTTTAATACTATTTTTCGTACAAAAAACGAAATCTTTTTGTTGATTAGAATTATACCTTAATGTTTTTTTATCATTACCAATATACCTAGCCGTCCACCCTACTATAATATCATCATAATAAAATGGAACAATTACTCTATTTATCATATGTGGTGACCAATAAAAAGTAGTACTATTTGCTATACTTTCTCCTCTACTTTTTAAATATTCATAAGATTTAATAGCGCCTTTTGGAGGTATGGATCGTTCAAGCCAGGTCATTAACGGTTTTGATTTTTCTGGCAAGGATACTTCATGAAATTTTACTTTCTTTTCTATATTACTGGATTTATTTTTTACATTATTTTTTAGTTTAAAAGATAAAAAAATAACATCTTTTACTAGAGATTTTAAATCATATTCGTTTATATTAAGAGCTTTCAATAAATCAATAAATTTTTTACTTAATTTTTGACCTGGTGACCATCCCGTAGAATACCCACACCTAAAACAGTTAAATGAAACAGCATTTTCATTATTAATTAAAATCCCACCTCTGCGTCTATTATCTTTTGTTGGTTCACCATTTAACATACACATAGGACAATTAAATGATAACCAACCAGAAGGAGACTTAGTTGATGAATTTGGAATTAATGATAAAACAACATTTTTAACTATATCATTCATTTTTATATAGTAAATAAAGAATTATCTTCAACTGCACTTACTCCACTTCCTTTTTTATTAAAAGTCAATTCATTAAGTGTTCTTCTATGTATTTTTAAAAAATCACTCCAATTTTCTATAGAAAATGCCTCTTCGATAATATTTTTAATTAATAATAATTCTGGCAAAACAAATTCTTTATTTCCCATATCATATAAACGCTGAGCTTCAAATGTTGCAGAAAGAAGGACAAACGTATTATGATTCATCATCATAGCATATGAACATATATCCCATGAACTAACATATTTTGGATCATCATTTATACAAATATCTCCTAAAGTAAGTAATTTACCTATAGGAGAATGCCAAGGAAAAGGTAAATCAGAACCAATAAACTCTTTGCTATCAGGTCCTTTTTTACTATGTAACCTCCATCCTTTTGAGTCTATAGTATATCCTGTAAATAATAATCCATATGCAGCTGATGTAAATGGAGAACTAACATCATATGAAATAGTTATATTAGGATTTACAGTTTTTCTAAGTTGCCTTTGTATAGTAGAAAAAATACAACCATTACGCAATTTGCCCATACCTAAAAAATGTATCCAATTTTTTTCAGTTAATCTTCCTTCATCTCTCATTATAAGTAATCTTCTGACAGTTAAATAAAAGTCTTCTTTATGGCAGCCAGCCAAGGCCCACCCTTCAAAAGGATAATTTTTAACTGCATCATACCAAATATCTGTCTCAGCAGGATTTCTTCCTTGTATTACATTTAAAAAATTAGTAGCGCCGGGAACTCTATTTTTAACAAAATAATCATTGTTTTCTAAAGTTCTTCTTAAACAAAAATTAAATGGCGTTTCAATACTAGTATCTACATTATGTTGTTTTAAAAATTGATCTCCTCTCCTAGTAATAGATCCCGTAGGAAAATCTAATATCATGCTCCAATCACAATTATCTTCTAGCCAACGCAACATTCGTTCTCGAGTTTCATCTCCTCTCCAAGTTATAGCTCCTGTTTCAATTTGAAATCCACCAGAATCTCCTATTAGTGTACTTGTTTTTTTATTTCGTTTCATTATTTGATCTTTTTCTTTTTGATCAGGACTTGATTTTCTACTTTTTGCGGCTTGACCTGCTGAATATAAAGCATAAGGTAAATAAAATAACTTTGAATTATTATCTAAAAAGTCTAATTCTAGTCTATCAAAGTGTGGTACTCGTTTTGGTGTTTTTGATGCTATATACCTAGAGTACATTTCCGATATTGCAGGAGTAAATATAGCATAATCCCTGTAATCCTTACTAAAATCTATATAAGACATATATATTCCTCATTTATTATATAATTAATTATATAATAATAGTAAGTCTAAGTCAAAATTTAATTGAATAAATAAAATTTTGTATTTAATATTACTAAGCAACAACAGTAATTCTATCAAGTGTACCTAACAAAATAGTGCCAGGAGAACCAGTTGTGCCTGGTTGACCAGAACCACTGCTTCTTGCAGACTGAACTATACTAGCGTCTGGTTTCCAAACAAATTTAAGCCAAGTTATATTTGAAATAAAATTAAATGCTTGAATTCCTGTAAAATCCGTAAATGATAAAATTGTAGAATCTGCAGTTAATTGTATGGGGAACCAGTCAACTACAGGAGCAACTATATTAGAAGAAGGAAGTGGTTCTAAACTACCAAGAACTGATAATTCACCTGTGAAATTAGTACCTTTAACTGAAAATGTATGCAAACCATCAGAAAACCCTTTTTGAGCATCCCCAATTATTGCGTCACTAACAAACCTAGTATCAGGAGTATTAAATGCTAGTGAGACATCTTTAAATTCTATAGGTGTAAATTTAAGAGGATCTAAAACAACTGGTTCAAATAATCCGGGCAAAGCATCGCCTTTAACTTCTATAGTTCCAGTAGAACTAGAGTTTAAATCAGTAGCCAATAAAGTTTTTGTACCATCTTCATTAATTAATAATGCTGAATACCTTAAAAATCCAGTCGGCCAGCTAGATATTTCAGCAGAACTTAATTTAAGCTGCACTAATCCTTTACTTTCATTTAATATTTTTATATTTTTTTGAAATAAAATAGATTCATTTGTTATATCAATAATAGTAACCATTGCCTCTTTACCTACAAGGTTAATAGGTTTTCTATCATTATTTCTAAGACTAAATTCTATTAAAGTGTCTGCTCCTTTATGTACTTTAAAATCACTATCGCTTAAAGCCATATTTTTATTTTTAACTCCATTATTTAATTCAAATAATTCTATATTTATAGGTATATTAAATAGCTTTAATGAAGGCATATTATATACCTATATTACATTTCAATAGAATTCTTTAGCAATTCTGGATATCTAGTACCCAATTTTACTAAAGCCTCAAATGCTGTTTTTCGTGGCAATACTTTAGAATTATCATTACCTTTAAATTTAGCTGTCCATTTATTAAATTTGTTTTCTAAAATAATATTACTTCTTTTAGAAAATTCTTTATAGTCTTCATTAGTAATCTGCCACTTATCTAACAATAAGTTTATTTGTTTAATATTTGCTTTAAGTATTGCAGCTTCTAAAATAAAAGAGCATACATTTTTTCTATTCCAAGGCGTGTACTTCCATGATATCACTTTATCATTATTGGGCTGTGTTTTAATATAACCAAGCTGTTTATCTTCTAATAATACAAAATAACCAGAATCTTTAAAACTCATGTTGTTTCTCCATAACACTTAATATTATTAATCCATATAATATATACATTATTTATCAAAATAATACATGAAAAAATATATCAATAAATATTAAACAATGGTTATAAATAATAAAACCATTAATAATAGTTAGTTATTTAATAAATGAGATTTTTAAAAAGATAAATAAAAAGATGAAAGAAGAAAATAATATATCACATCAACAAACACTTCAAAATAGATTTCCTTTTTTAACATATGGTGAATACGCAGGGAACCAATATTTAGGAATAGTACAAAATAGTGATATGCAACTGTTATCTATGTATGTTTATAGTGACATACATGATAAAAAATTAAAAATTTTATTTTTAAAATATGGTGATATATGGTGGTGGGAAAGTAACAGAAAAATACCAATCAATATATTTATGAAAAGTCAATTTAAAATATTTAAAAGATATTTAAAAACTTTTTCTAGAAAAAAATTTAATGTTTTGCAAGGTCCTGTTATATCAATACAAAATTATTCTCAAAAAAGAATTAAAAGAAAACATATTCAATTAATTAACCCCAAGATAATAAATCCTAACTAATTAAGAATATTGTTCAACTAACAAATTCATTTGAACTATTATTACCATTGCGTATGCTATACTGTGACTTTTTTTAAAAAAATATGAATTATCTTTAGGTTTTTGCCATATTTCTTTTTTAATTTCTTTAAATGGTTTTCCTATTAAATGTTTTTTAGCAGGCCGCAACAAGGCTATGACCATAGATAACTCTTCTATAGACTTAGGAGAATAAAAAGATACAACGCTAAAATGATCATATATTTGAAATAAATTCTTAACAAATACTTCTTCAGTTAACATTTGCCATAAAGGCTCCATAGTTAATAATTTATTTAAATGCTTTTCATTTTTTATGTTTTTATAGATAGATAAATTTAAAAAATCTATTTTAAAGTAACCTCTATCTTCTGCTTCATTATAATCTATAGTAGAATATCCAGTATATATTTCTTTAGGAATATTTTGAACATATATTCCTGTCGAATGCTTTTTAATTTTATTATTTTTTACTATTGATGCGGGCGTATGCTTTATTATTTTTAAAATATCATCTCTATTTTTAAAATCAATATCAATATCAGACATTATTTAACTATTAAAATTATTTATTTTTTTATTTAATTGATCTAAATTTTGAGAAAAGTTTTTAAGATTACGAATTAATCTATTTACTTTATTTTCTAACTTAATGATTGTTTTTTTCAATTTAATATTTTCTTTCTCTAATAATTCTATATAAGGCATTGAAGGAACCAAGATTTTTTCTTCATTAATTTGTATTTCTTGTACTTTTAAATTAGGCTGAAAAAATTTAATATTTTTACTTTTTAAAGATACTTTTTTACTTTTATTGCCACTAGTATTATACATATTTTTTATTACATTTTCCATATTAAAATCCTAACCTTTTTAAAATATTCTTTATATATTTAACATCTTCTGAATTTTTTTTGACTTTATATCTCCATTTTTTTATATTACCAATTGCATCATATAATAACAGTTTTTGTTCATCTGTCATAATTTTTTCTAAATGTAATAAAATACTAGTACAAAATAAAAACCAAGGAGATATTCTACCTAATTGAACCATTAATATAATAGAATTGGGTGGAACTTTTTCAATAAATTCACTTAATTTAATTTCTTCTTTAATACACCATTTTTGAATAGACAATATACTTCTTTCAACTGCATTATTAATAGATTCTTTTTCTAAATATTGACATATAAAAGCATTATATACAAATGGTTTACTCCAATCTTTTAATTTAGCATATCCAGAACAAACGAAAATAATAAATTCAGTTCTATCTATAGGATCTAATTTTAATAAATAAGAACCAAATTTAACAAAGTCTATATAGTAATTAGACTTCATAAAATCTTTATACGTCCTTTTTTTTGAATTAGAAAAAACATAATTTAGTTTATAAAATTTATCCCAAACCTCAAAACCTAACAAAACATCACTTTGCTTTCTACTAAGCCATCTCTTTTTATACTTACAAAGATGATTAATAAAAGAATGTTCTCTAACAAACAATTTAAAACAAAATTCACATTTATAAGTATTCTTTTTTAATGCTTTTGACAATTTATTTTAATATTTTTTTAATTTTATTAATTTCAGAATCTTGCATTCCAAGTTTTTTTGTTAAGTTCATTATATCTTCTTTAGAATTTATTTCCTTTAACAAATTTATTTCTTGCCTATTAATACTTGGATAAACCTTTCTAAATAATTCTCCTAATGGAGTGCTAGTTTCTCTTTTTGCCATTGGCACCCATTGATGCCTATCAAAAGATCTGGAATTAGACATATCACTAATTAAATCTCCAACCACACACATCAACAACCACTGCAACTCTTTATGGCCTTCTTCTCCTTTTGTTGCATTTGGTTCTAAATTCCATAAATCTTTATTAAGAGCTTTATCAACTAACCAAATATACCATTGATTACTAATATTTTTATTACTTACGCCAGACATCCACCTCATTATCACTAAAGTAGAGAATGCCTTTTTTTCTTCAATAGTTAATTTAGAAAAAAATAATTTATTACCTTTTCTAGCTTCAGATAAAACTCTAAAAATATCTAATTTTCGTTTTTTTACAACTTTTTCATTCATAACTAATAATACAATATTTTTTTAAATCTTTCAATAAAATTTTACTTTATTTTTCATACAAATTAGATAAATATAATAAATAGTACAAATTATAAACTATACAATGAGGAAATACACATGGGAAGACCACTTAATAAACGTTTTTTTGCTTCTTTTGCTACAAATCCAGGATCTACCACAGGCTTACAACTAAATGTCACTCTTGCTTCTTTTA
>Ga0114931_10005442_pt1 | contig 15720 bp, 6 predicted proteins | sample 2SBtaG_FD_89579 | JGI IMG/M metagenome (GOLD analysis project Ga0114931, IMG submission 89579) | Deep subsurface microbial communities from Kolumbo volcano to uncover new lineages of life (NeLLi) - 2SBTROV14_V59a metaG | ecosystem: Environmental > Aquatic > Marine > Volcanic | place: Kolumbo...
GCGCTGGAAGTCTTCTACGGCACGTTCGCGCCCGCGGCGACCACCCCCGGCGCCCGCAACACGCGGATTGTTCCCGACCCGGCCTCGGGGTCGCTCGTGATCAGCGCCGACGAGAAGGAGTGGGAGGGCATCCGTGCGCTGATAACCAAACTCGACACGCCCGAGTACGACACCTCACGTCAGTTGGAGGTCATCCCGCTGCTCCATGCCGACGCCACGAGCGTCGCCCGGGCGCTCAACGAGGGGTTCCGGGCGCCGCTGGAGGATCAGTTCCGCCGCGCCCAGGCCCGGCGCAGCCAGCGCCGCGGCGCCGGGCGCGGGAGGGACGGGCAGGACGATTTCGAGCCGATCGTGCTGGCCCCCGAGGAGGGCGCGCCGACCGTCTCGGCCGAGGTCCAGACCAACTCGCTGATCGTCTTTGCGGGTCGGCGTGACCTGGATCGAATCAAGGCGATCGTTGAGCAGTTGGACGTGCCGGACTTCGCCATGCTGCCCGACGTCCACGTCCTGCCGCTGGCCACGGGCAAGGCGTCGGATGTGGCCCGCGTGATCCAGCAGATGTTCCGCTCCAGCGCCGGGGACCGTCCGGGCGGCCCGCGCTCGGTGATGGTCGTCGGCGACGACGCCTCTGGCGCCCTGATCATCCGCGCCGATGATCAGACCTTCGAGCAGATCAGGGCTCTGGCCGAATCGATCCAGGCCCAGGGCGACAAGTCGCTGATCCAGGTCCGGGTTCTCCCGCTCAAGAACGTCCCGGCGGCCCGCGTGCGTCAGACGGTGCAGGCGACGTTTTCCACGGCGGCCCAACAACTGAGCGAGCCCCTGTCCATCGAGGTGGACCGCGGGTCCAACGCCCTGGTGATCGCCTCGAGCCAGCGCCTTTTCGAGCAGATCCGCGAGGTCGCCCAGCGTCTGGACGCCGGTCCGGGGAAGAACGAGAACGAGGGCGAGGCCGAGCCGATCAAGGGAGGGCTGGGCCAATCGGTCACGATCATCGACGTGAAGAACAATGCGCCCGCGGACGTCCAGCGTGTGCTGGTCCAGATGGGCCTGACCGGCGCCCAGCCGGTGGATCGCCCCGGGGTGGTCAGCGAGCCGGTGAGGATCGTGGCGATGACGAGCCGACGGGCGATCGCCGTGGTGGCGGGCCCGGCCGATGCGAGAATCGTCGAGGCGCTGGTCCGTGCGATCGACGCCGAACCGATCCAGCCCGAGCAGGCCGTCCGCCTCGTACCGCTGAAGATGGCCGACGCGGCCCGCGTGGTGGCGACCGTTCGCCAGTTGCTCCAGTCATCGCAGCAGGACTCGCCGACCGGTCCGGCGCGGGCGCTGGCCGAGCAGGTCCGGCGTTTGAACATCACCCGCGACGGGCTGGGCCAGGACGACCTGCGCGTCGATCTTTCCCTGCCCATCCGGTTGATCGCCGAGACGCAGTCCAACGCGGTGATCGTGGCCTCGACGCCGGGCAACGTCGAGGCGTTGTCCAGGTTCATCGAACTGCTGGACGCGCTGCCGATCGGCGATGCGGTGGTGATCCGGATCTTCCCGCTGGAAAACGCGGCGGCGTCGCGCGTGCGCGACGTTCTCCAGGAGTTGTTTGCCAAGGGAAAGGTGCTGGGGCGTCTGCCCGGTACGCAGCGCCGGGGCCTGCCCACGCCCGCGACCGGCCAGGCGCTGGCCGGTGAGATCGGCATCAGCGTGGACGAGCGGACCAACGCGTTGATCGTGGGCGGTTCCGAGGAGGCCGTCGCGCTGGTTGAGGTTCTGGTCAAGGATCTGGACAGCGACCGGACCGGCAACTGGGTTGAGCCGAGGATCATCCGTCTCCAGTACGCCGACGCGGTGGACCTGTCCGGGAAACTGCGAGAGATCCTGGTGCAGGGATTGGCCGGGGGGGCCGAGGCGTTGGGGCTCCAGCGTCAGGTGGCTCGCCTGCGCGTGCTGCGGGAGGGGGGCGATCCCAAGACGGCGATCCAGGCCGACCTGTTCGCACCGATGTCCGGGCTGGTCATCACACCCGAGGAGCACATCAACGCGCTGATCGTCGTCGGGAGCGAGGCGAACGTGGCGGTCGTGAGCGAGCTGGTGAAGATGCTCGACGTGGAGCGGGCGGCCGCATCCAACACGGTGCGGGTCTTCCCCCTCGAGTTTGCCGCCGCGGATCGGATCTCCGCGATGGTTTCGGATTTTTTCACGCAGCGTGAGCAGACGGGGACGATGCGCCCGGAGGATCGCTTGTTCATCACGTCGGATACGCGGACGAACTCGCTGATCGTCTCGACGAGCCCGCGGAGTTTCGAGATCCTTGATCATCTGCTCAAGACGCTCGACGGGCAGGACGTCAACTACTCGGTGGGGCTGCACGTGATCCTGGTCGTCGGCGCCGACGTCCGCCAGCTTGCGCCCCAGATCCAGACGCTGATGCGGGATCGGATCGCTGCGGGCTCGCGTGGGGGCGTCCGCTCACCAAAGGACGCATTCAGGATCGAGCCCGAGCCGGCGACCAACTCGCTGATCGTCGCCGCCAGCGACGAAAACCTCCTGATCGTCAAGGAACTGGTCGACACGCTGATGACGAGTTCGGCGGGGCGGAGCGAGAAGACCCAGACCGAACTGGTCCAGATTAAGTCCGGCTCGGTCTCTGACGTGGCGCAGTGGATCCAGCAGATCTACGTGGATCGTGAGAATGCCAAGCGGGGCGAGCGTTCGGTGGCGGTCGTTCCCAACGATCGGCTCAACGCGTTGATCGTCAGCGGGACCGCCGAGGACATCAGCGCAGTCCGGGAGCTTGTCGGGCGCTTTGACGCCGCCGAGCCGACCATCGTCCGCCAGGTCAAGCGGATCGAGTTGCGCAAGGCCAACGCCCGCGAGGCCCGCCTGCTTCTGGAGAACGTCATCGCGGGTCGCCCTCTCGGCGGCGGGCGGGGGCAGGGCCGCCCGGCGACGCGGCTGATCTTTCAGGCCCGGGCGCAGAAGCAACTCCACAAGGTCGAGGCGCAGTTCGACGGCTCGATCCGCGACCAGGTGACCATCACGGAGGATCTTCGCACCAACTCGCTGATGGTCAGCGCCCCCCCGGAGGTCATGACCCTGATCGAGGCGATCATCGCGGACCTGGAGCAGACCAAAGCCGGCGACCGCAAGATCGAGACCTTCACCCTGACCAACGCTGATGCGCGCCAGATGGCGATCGTGCTCAGCGACCTGTTCAGCCTCCAGCAGCAGGGGGACCGGTTCGTACTCGTCCCGGTCGGCCAGCGGCAGCCCGACAAGGAGAAGGACAAGGACCAACAGCGCATCGGCCAGACGCTGCTGACTCCCGTCCCCGATCAGCGCCAGGAGCTGTCGATCACGATCGACGCCAGGACCAACTCGCTGCTCGTCTCCGGGACCGAGGAGTATCTCAAACTCGTCCGCGACGTGGTTGAGAAACTGGACCTGATGGAGGGGACGGATCGGCTCAGCAAGGTCTTCCAGTTGAAGAACGCCCAGGCGAGCGAGGTCGAGACCACGCTCCAGCGCTATTTCCGTGAGGAGGCCGACCGGATCCGCCAGCGCGTCGGCCCGGCGCAACTAGGCTCGCTGTCCCGACAGCTCGAGCAGGAGGTCACGGTCGTCGGGGACTCCAAGAGCCAGAACGTGCTCGTGACCACCTCGCCGCGATACATGGATACCGTTTCGAAGATCATCGACGAACTGGACGCGCCGCCTTCGCAGGTGATGATCCAGGTCCTGCTGGCCGAGGTAACGCTCGACAGCACCGACTCCTTCGGCATCGATCTGAGCGTCAATGCCGCCGGCGGCGCCAGCGCGGGATTCCGGACCATGGCCGCCGGAGCCGGCGTGACCACGGCCCTGGGCGTCCCCAACCTGTCCGTCTCCGCTGCCGACTTCGATCTGCTCATCCGTGCGCTCAACGAGCAGGGCAAGCTCAACGTGCTCAGTCGCCCCGAGATGACCGTGCACAACAACGAGACCGCGAACATGCAGGTCGGCGAGGAGATCCGCCTGGTCACCAACGTCCAGCGATCCAACACCGGCGATATCACCTCGACCGTCGAGGCCAGGCAGGTCGGCGTCATCCTTCAGGTCACGCCCTCGATCAGCGCCGACGGCTTCGTCCACATGCAGATCGCCCCCGAGATCTCCTCGCTCAGCCAGCGCACCGTCCAGATCTCCGAGGACTTCCTTGCGCCGATCATCGACACGCGAACCCTCAACACCACCGTCACAGTCAAGGACGGGCAGACCGTCGTCATCGGCGGGCTCATCCAGTCGCGCGATGAGGAGCGCAAGACCAAGGTCCCCTTCCTCGGCGACATTCCTATCCTCGGCATCCCCTTCCGCTCCCACAAGATCTCGAATATCAAGACCGAACTGCTCATCATCATCACGCCCCACGTCATCCCCGGCGAGCGGTACGAGGCCGTCAATCGCCTCGAAGAGTTGACCAAGCAATCGATCGACGACCTGGCGAACCCCGGGCTCGTCAAGGAAGCGCTCAAGGGCCGTCCCGCTCCCAAGGCCGACGGCAACAAGCCGGACCAGCCCGACGGCGCCGGCAACCTGCCGCCGATCAAGGAAGAGGACGAGCAGGAAGACGACGGCTCGCAGAATGACGGTGGTTTCCGATGAGGCTCCGACGCCTCCGGTTCCGGTCGTCCTTCCCCCTCCTCGCGCACGCCCTTGTGCCGGTCATTGCGGTGACGCTCATCCTCGCTGCTGCCGTCGCGTGCCAGACGACACCGCGCGACGGCGAAGGCCGATCATCCGCGATGGCCAACCGGGACGGCCGCGACGAGGAACCGACACCGGATGTGGTCAGCCTCTGGGTGGGGATGGGCGAGGACACGGACGGGAACGGGCTCGTCGACTCGATCCCCGTGACGGTTTACCTGTTCGCCGATCCCCAGCGCCACCCGATTCCCCTCCATGCCGAGGGGACGCTCGTCTTCCGGCTCAGCGACAACGAGGGCACGCAGGTGCGCCAGTGGGTGATCGACGACACGATCTTCCACGCTGCCGCCGGGACGATCCGGGGGCTGCCCGGGTACCAGCTGACGCTGGACCTGCTGGCCACGGGCGGGGACGACCTTGGCACCGATGCCGTCGCCCTGGTCGCCCAGTTCACGCCCCGCGGCAGGACCGAGCCCAAACGCTCCCGCCCCGTGCTGGTCCGCCTCCGCCGCCTGTGAGTCGGCGCCGGCCCGCTCTCTTTCGTTAGCGCAATCTTCACGCCCTCGGCGGGTTGTGTGGGCTCCTCATGGAGAACAATGGCCTGCCTCCGGAGCAACGCGGTTCCCGGGCTGAACCAGACCGAGGAGATCAAAATGAAGCGAGTTCTGTGGACGATGCTGGGCCTTGCAGTGGCGGTCGCGCCGGCGATGGCTCAGTCAGTGACGGTTGACCCGAAACTCACGCCCTACGAGCCGACCGGCGGCGTGTCGGGAACGATCAAGAGCGTCGGCTCGGACACGATGAACAATCTGATGGCGCTCTGGGCCGAGGGGTTCAAGAGGTTCTATCCGAACGTCCAGGTGGAGATCGAGGGCAAGGGTTCGTCGACGGCCCCGCCGGCGTTGATCGCCGGAACCTCTAACTTCGGACCGATGAGCCGAAAGATGAAAGCCGCGGAGATCGACGCGTTTGAGAAGCGATTCGGATACAAGCCGACCGCGCTGCCCACGAGCATCGACATGCTGGCGGTCTATGTGAATAAGGACAACCCGATCCAGGGACTGACGCTCCAGCAGGTGGACGCGGTTTTCTCCCGGACGCGCAAGGGCGGGTACGCCACGGACATCCGGACGTGGGGAGACCTGGGCCTGACCGGAAAGTGGGCGAACAAGCCCATCAGCCTCTACGGGCGCAACTCCGCCTCGGGAACCTACGGCTACTTCAAGAAGCACGCCCTGTTCAAGGGCGACTACAAGGACTCGGTCAAGGAGCAGCCGGGCAGTTCCAGCGTCGTCCAGGGCGTGGCCAGCGACCTGTACGCCATCGGGTACAGCGGGATCGGCTACAAGACCGCCGATGTTCGTGTCGTGCCGCTCGCGCTGGGGCCCGACGAGCAGTTTGTCCCCGCCGAGCCGGACTACGCCTACACGGGCGAGTATCCGCTGGCCCGGTTCCTGTACCTCAACATCAATGCCCAGCCGGGTGCGGGCCTGGACCCGCTTCGGCGTGAGTTCCTCCGCTATGTGCTGAGCAGCAACGGGCAGAGCGACGTGATTCGTGTCGGGTACTTCCCCCTGCCGGCGGCGATCATCGAGGAGTACCGGGGCGTGATCGATCACGAGTGACCGCGGCGGGGTATCCTGCCGCTCCCTGACCGGGGCCCCGGGGCGGACCGGGCCGATCCCCGCAGCCGCAAGATCCGATGACCCCGCCCACGCCCGATCCAGGTCCGTTCACGCGAGCGACCCACCGCCGCGTGCATGTCGTAGACGCGATCGCCCGGAGCCTGATCCGCCTGGCGGGGCTGGGCACGATCGTGGCCGTCTCGCTCGTGGGCCTGTTCCTGATCTGGGTCGTCGTGCCCCTGTTCGTGCCCGAACGGATCGAGCCGCCCCGGAGGGCCGCCCTCTCCTCGGCGACGAAGGCCGATCCTGTCCAGATCTGTGCCGACGAGTACCTGCTCCTGGCATGGACGTTCCAGGCGGATGGGTCGCTGCGCCTGATCCGGCTCGAGGATGGACGCGTTCTGGGGCAGCGCCGCCCGTTCGGCCCGGACGCGCCCACCTGCTGGTCGTTCATGCCGGGCGAGACCTCATTCGCCGTGGGGTTTGCGGACGGAACTGTCCGCCTGGGCACGATCGGCTTCGCAACGGACCATCCCGACGCCGACCAACTGCCCCCCGAGGCCGAGAACTTGGAACCGGGGCAGTCGGTCGCGGTCGGCGAGGTGGTGTTCGACCGCCCCGCGGGCAAGGCCGGCCGTCGGGAGGGCTCCATCCGCGCCCATCGGCTCGATCTGACCACAGAAGATCCCGTTCCGGTAGGCGACGGATCGGGCATCGCGCTGATCGACCTGTCGATCACGCCCGGCGGGCCTGTCCTGGCGTCGCTCTCCGACGACGGGATGCTGCGAATCAGCCGCATCCGTCGGCGAAAGAACTTGCTCACAGGCACGGTCACAACCCGCGCCACGGGCGGATCCATCCGCCTGAAAGCCCCGCCCGCTTCGCCTCCTGCTGCCGACGATCGCCGGCCCCGGTGGCTGGCGCTGAGCGGGCAGGGCGACAGCCTCGCCGTCATCTGGCCCGACGGGATGCTGCTGCGCTACGACGTCCACGACCCGGCTTCGCCGGTGCTGGCCGAGCGGGTTGAACTAATCGATGAGCCCGGCGTCGCGCTGAGCAGCGTTGGTTTCCTGACCGGCAAGTCGACGCTCGTCTGCGGGGATACGTCCGGGCACGTCCGCGCGTGGTTCGCGGCCAGGCGGCGGGGCGTTCAGACGCCCGATGGCATCCGACTCGTGCCCGGGCATGATCTGGGCACCGGGGACGGCAGCCCGGTGGTCGATCTGTCGGCCTCGGACAGGACGCGGATCCTCGCCGTGGCCCATCGCAGCGGGCTGCTGCGTCTGATCCACGTAACCAGCGAGCAGGAACTGGGCAGCGCGCGACTGGCGTCGTCGCTGGCGGATCCTGCCGTGGCGATCGCCCCGCGCGACGACGCCATCGTCGCCGTGGACCTGGGGGGCCTGGCGCTCATGGGCGTCGACGCGCCCCATCCGGAAGTAACGCTCAGATCCATCTGGAGGCCGGTCTGGTACGAGGGGTACCCCGAGCCGGAGCGCGTCTGGCAGTCCTCGAGCGGTTCGGATGACTTCGAGTCCAAGTACGGGCTGTATCCGCTCGTCTTCGGGACGCTCAAGGCGACGGTGTACTCGATGCTCTTTGGCGCGCCCCTGGCGCTGCTGGCCGCGATCTACACGAGCGAGTTCATGCACCGACGCGTCGCCGGCAGGGTCAAGCCGACGATCGAGCTGATGGCCAGCCTTCCGAGCGTCGTGCTCGGGTTTGTAGCCGCGCTCGTAGTGGCCCCGCTGATCGAGGGCGTCGTCTTCGAGGTGATCCTGCTGCTGTTTACTGTGCCGCTGGTCTTGCTGCTGGGCGGGCACCTGTGGCGGACGATGCCCCGCCGCTGGCAGATGCGCCTGGATCGCCATCGGCTCGTGGCGGTGGGCGCCATGCTCGTCGGTGCGGTCCTGATCGCGGCGCTGGCCGGCGGGCCCGCGGAGACGCTGCTCTTCGGCGGCGACATCCGGATCTGGCTGGCCGGAAGCGACGGTCCCGCGGGTGGGGGCGGGGCGACAGGGGGCTGGTTCCTGCTGCTGCTACCGTTGGCGGGGCTCGCAACTGCGCTGGTGGTCGTTCGCGTGGTCAATCCCCGCATCGGCGCCCTGAGCGTGGGCTGGTCGTCGTCCCGGGCGGCGGGGATCCTGCTCGTCGTGTTCATCGCCGCCGCCACGGGTGCCGGGCTGCTGGCGTGGGCGGGGGCGAGCCTGCTCGACGGGCTGGGGCTGGATCCGCGCGGGTCGATCGTGGGCACCTACGTCCAACGCAACGCGCTGATCGTCGGGTTCATCATGGGTTTCGCCATCATCCCGATCATCTACACGATCGCCGAGGACGCGCTCTCGGCCGTCCCGGAGGGGCTTCGCGCCGCGTCGCTGGGCGCTGGCGCGACCCGCTGGCAGACAGCCGTGCGCATCGTCGTCCCGACCGCCATGAGCGGGCTGTTCTCCGCGCTGATGGTCGGGCTCGGGCGGGCGGTGGGGGAGACGATGATCGTCCTCATGGCCGCCGGGAACACGCCGGTGACGGACTGGAACATCTTCAACGGCTTCCGGACGCTCTCGGCCAACATCGCCGTCGAGTTGCCCGAGGCCGTCCGCAACAGCACGCACTTTCGGATGCTGTTCCTGGCCGCGCTGGTGCTCTTCGCGTTGACGTTCGTGATCAACACGGCCGCGGAGGTGGTTCGCCTCCGATTCCGCAAACGGGCGTACGAACTGTGAGCGGGCGCGGGCGACAGGGCCGGGCGACCCGGAGCGGGGCGGTCGCCAGGGTCAGCGCCACGGGAGAGCCGATGGTCTGGCTGACCGGGGGCGGGCTCGTCGTATGCCTGGGCATGATCCTGGGGCTCTCGGCGCTGATTCTTTACCAGGGGTTGGCGACGTTCTGGCCGGGCCCGGTCGTGCGGATCAGAACGATCGATGGGGGCACCATCATGGGCGAGGCGACGCGCACCGAGCGGTATCGCCCGACCAGCGATCAGCTGGCGGAGATGGATCCGCAGGAGGCACAGCGGATCGCCCGGGATCGGGCCCGGCGTCGATTGATCCGTACCGGCAACTTCGAGCTGACCGGCGTTCACTTCACGTGGGTTGACGATTCCCAGGTGGCCCCGGGCGCCGAGGATCGACCGGCGTGGGCGCTGGTCTTCGAGCGGCTTGCCTGGGGCCGATTCTACGGGCTGCCCAAGGCGTTCACGATCGACGGGCAGAGTCAGGCAGAGGATCCCGAGCGGATCTGGGCCATGTTCAAGGAGTATCACGGGCCGGTGCGGCAGCGCTGGCGGGTCCGGCGACGCCTCGAACGCCGCGATATCGGTCGGATCAATCATCGCCTGGAGCGGGCTCGCCTGGCGGTGCGCCGAGCGGAACTGGACAGCGGGGAGGATTCGTCCCAGGCCGAGTCTGCCCGTGAGCGTGAGCATGAGGTCCAGCGCCGCGCCCGGGCCGAGGCCGAGCGGATCCGTGCCCGCATCGATGAACTCGACGCTGAGAATGCCAGGTACGCGATCGTTGTCGAGACCGCCGACGGGCGGGAGCAGAGCCTGGCGCTGGGCGACATCGTGCGGGCCTACCCACCAAATCGCCTCAGCACTGCGCAGCGCCTGGGCGTGTACCTGTCGCGCTGGTGGGAGTTTCTCAGAGACGATCCGCGCGAGGCCAACAGCGAGGGGGGCGTCTTCCCGGCGATCTTCGGCACGGTCGTGATGACCCTGCTGATGTCGCTGGCGGTCGTTCCGTTCGGGGTTCTGGCGGCGCTGTACCTCCGCGAGTACGCCAAGGCGGGGCTCGTGGTGACCATCGTGCGGATCGCGATCAACAATCTGGCCGGCGTGCCGAGCATCGTCTTCGGGGTCTTCGGGCTGGGATTCTTCTGCTACATCATCGGCGGGACGATCGACAGCGTGTTTTTCAAGGCCAGCCTGCCCAGCCCGACCTTCGGGGCCGGCGGGGTGCTCTGGGCATCGCTGACGCTGGCGCTGCTGACGCTTCCGGTGGTGATCGTGGCGACGGAAGAAGCGTTGGCGGCGGTGCCGGGCTCGATGCGGCAGGGCTCGTTCGCCTGCGGGGCCACGCGCTGGCAGACGATCCACCGGATCGTTCTTCCGCGTGCAATGCCGGGGATCATGACGGGGCTGATCCTGGCGATGGCCCGGGGCGCGGGGGAAGTCGCGCCGCTGATGCTCGTCGGGGCTGTCAAACTCGCCCCGGAACTGCCCGTGGACGGCGTGGTTCCGTTCGTCCACCTCCAGCGCAGTTTCATGCACCTGGGCTTTCACATCTTCGACCTGGGCTTCCAGAGCCAGAACAGCGAGGCAGCCAAGCCCATGGTCTTCACCACGACCCTCCTGCTGATCACGATCATCGTCCTGTTGAATCTGGCCGCGATCGCCGTTCGCGCCCGGCTCAAGCGCCGCCTGGGGACGGCCCAGTTTTGAGTCTTTGCGAGCGGGTATCCTGCCATGCCGACGATGACAGCGCTACAAGGACAGCCGATGGACCCTGCTTCCCCCGTCAGCGTGCCCGGGCCGGACCGGGAGGCCTCCTCGCCCGCGATCGAGGCGATCCGCCGGGGGGAGCCCGTCGCCTCGGTGGTGCATGAGCGTGTCGCCGGGGAAGATCCCATCCTCCAGATCCAGGACTTCAGCCTCCACTACGGGCCGACCCAGGCGCTCCACGGCGTGAGCCTGGCCATCCCCCGCCGGGGCGTGACGGCCCTGATCGGGCCCTCCGGGTGCGGCAAGAGCACCCTCCTGCGATCGGTCAACCGCCTCAACGACCTGATCGACGGCGTGCGGATCAAGGGTCGGATGCTGCTCAACGGCCGCTCGATCTATGCGCCGGACGTGGACGTGATCGACCTGCGCAAGCGCATGGGGATGGTCTTCCAGAAGTCCAACCCCTTCCCCATGTCGATCTTTGAGAACGTGGTCTACTCGCTGCGCATCGACGGCGTGCGCAACAGGGGCGTCCTTGCCGAGGCCTGCGAGCGGGCCTTGCGGGCCGCCGCGTTGTGGGACGAGGTCAAGGATCGTCTTCGCGGCTCGGCCCTTCGACTTTCCGGGGGACAGCAGCAGCGCCTCTGCATCGCCAGGGCAATCGCCGCCGATCCCGAGGTCCTGCTCATGGACGAGCCCTGTTCGGCGCTGGATCCGGCGGCGACCTCCAGGATCGAGGAACTCATCGCCCGGATCAGCGAGCGGTACACCGTGCTGATCGTGACCCACAACATGCAGCAGGCCGCCCGCGTGAGCCGCTACACCGCCTTTCTGTACCTCGGACGCGTGATCGAGTTCGGCCCGACCGAGGACATCTTCCAGAGGCCGACCGTCCCCGAGACCGAACAGTACGTCACGGGGCACTTCGGCTGACCGCTCACGCGGGGGGCCAAATCCTGGGCGCCCAGGGTCATTCCATTGTGTTGATTGGTCGATCTGTGAGCATTGCCCGCGTGCCCGAATCCTGTCGCGCATAGGATTGGTTCTCGGGGTCCAGGGTCTTCGCACGGTTATTGTTCGCAACTTCAGACGAGGCCAACCATGAGCTCCGCTCCCAGAACTGCCGCCCCGGCGCTCAACGCCTGGAACGCCCAGTACATCGAGGCGCAGTACGAGCAGTACCGGCGCGATCCGGGCTCGCTGCCGGCAGATCTGGCGGCGTTCTTTCAGGGCTTCGATCTGGCCATGCAGGGCGACGGCGCCGGCGGATCGGCCCGGGCGCTGCGATTACAGCAGGCTGTGGACGACCTGATCGCCGCCTACCGGGAGCACGGGCACATGGCCGCCCGCCTGGACCCGTTCGGGCGCGAGCCCGCGCGTCCGGCATTGCTCACGCTCGAACACCACGGGCTGGGCGAGGCGGACCTGTCCCGCCCGTGTTCAGCCGGCTCGCTGCCGGTCCAGGAGCCCGTCACGCTCGGGCGGATCGTGGATCGGCTCGAGATCGCTTACTGCCGGTCGATCGGCGCGGAACTGAGCCACGTTCCGGATGCGAGCGAGCGGCAGTGGCTCATCGAGCGCTTCGAGGCTGCCAGCGACGGGACGGCGCTCCAGAGCAAGCTGCGGGTCCATGTGCTCGAACAGTTGATCCGGGCAGACGTGTTCGAGCGATTCCTCGCTCGCCGGTATCCGGGCGAGAAGCGATTCAGCCTCGAGGGGGCCGAGTCGTTGATCCCGCTGCTGGACCAACTCTTCGAGCACGCCTCGGGCCTGGGCGTCGAGGAGTTCGTGATCGGGATGGCCCATCGAGGCCGCCTCAACGTCCTGAACAACATCCTGGGCAAGACCTACGAGCAGATCTTCACCGAGTTCGAGGACAACTGGGAGGAGGACTTCGCCGACGGCGGGGGCGATGTCAAGTACCACCAGGGCTACTCGTCCACGCGGACGCTGGGCAACGGCAGGACCGTTCGCCTCGTGATGTCGAGCAATCCGAGCCATCTCGAGGCCGTGGACGCCGTCGTCGAGGGTCGATGCCGCGCCAAGCAGCGCCTCCGCGGCGGCGTCCAGCGCCGCCGGGTGATCCCCGTGCTGGTCCACGGCGACGCCGCCATCGCCGGTCAGGGCGTCGTCGTCGAGACGCTCAACCTCTCCCAACTGGAGGGCTACACGACCGGCGGGACGATCCATGTCGTGGTCAACAACCTGATCGGGTTCACGACGAACCCGAAGGACTCGCGGACCAGCCGCTACTGCACCGACGTGGCCAAGGTGATCGGGGCGCCGGTCTTTCACGTCAACGGGGACGATCCCGAGTCGGTCGTGCTTGCCTCCCGGATCGCCGCCGAGTACCGCCAGCGGTTTGGCAAGGACATCTTCATCGACCTGTTCTGCTACCGCAGGTACGGGCACAACGAGCAGGACGAGCCGTCCTTCACGAACCCGGACCTGGCCAGATTGATCAAGGCCCAGCGCCCCGTGCTGGCCGGGTACGCCGATCGCCTCCTGGGCGACGGGGTCATCAACGACACGGACATCGCCGCGATCCGCCAGCGCCTGGACGAGGCCCTGGAGCGGGCCCAGCGGGCCGCCAAGGAATCGCCCTACGACCCGACGATCGACCCGGGCAGCGCCAAGTGGCAGGGCCTGACGCATCAGTTCAGCCACGAGCCCGTTGAGACGCGCGTGCCGATCGAGATGATCCGGGAGGTCTGCTCGGCCCTGGGGCGCGTGCCCGAGGGGTTCACCCCCAATCCGAAGCTCAAGGGCCTGCTCAAGTCGCGCGCTGATCTGCCGGCGACCGGCGACCTGAGCCACGCCGACGCCGAGTTGCTCGCCCTCGGCTCGCTGCTGCTGGAGGGCATCCCCCTTCGCGTTTCGGGCCAGGACAGCCGGCGCGGCACCTTCAGCCAGCGCCACGCCGTCTTCAAGGACTTCGAGACCGGCGAGCCGTACGTCCCGCTCAACAACATCCGCCACCGGGTCCCTCCGGGTGCCGAGCAGGACGGCGCCGATTCGGCCCGCGGGGCCGGGCAGGCGCACCTGTGCATCTACGACAGTCCCCTGTCCGAGGCGGCCGTCGTCGGATTCGAGTACGGGTACTCGCTGGCCGACCCGGACATGCTCGTGTTCTGGGAAGCCCAGTTCGGCGACTTCTGCAACGGCGCCCAGGTGCTCATCGACCAGTTCATCGCATCGGCCGAGATCAAGTGGGATCGGTGGTCGGGGCTCGTGCTCCTCCTGCCCCACGGCTGCGAGGGGGCCGGCCCGGAGCACTCCTCGGCGCGGATGGAGCGATTCCTCCAGTTGTGCGCCAACGACAACCTCCAGGTCGTCTACCCGAGCACCGCGGCCCAGACGTTCCACGCGATCCGGCGCCAGGTCAAACGCCCCTTCCGCAAGCCCCTGGTCATGCTGACACCCAAGAGCATGCTCCGCGTTCACACCAGCCGCATCGACGATCTGGTCAACGAGCGGTTCCACGAGATACTCGACGACCCCGCTTTCCAGGGGACAGATTCGTGGGATCCCGCCCGCGTCGATCGCGTTGCGATCTGCACCGGAAAGATCTACCACGAGTTGGCCCGGCGCCGGGCCGAGGCGGACCGCAGGGACACAGCCATCGTCCGCATCGAGCAGTTGTACCCGTTCCACGAGGACCAGATGCGCCGGATCCTGGCGCGGTATCCGTCCGGCGCCGAGCGTGTCTGGGTCCAGGAGGAATCACGCAACGCCGGGGCGTACATCTTCATCGCCGACGTGCTCCGGAATCGCCTCGGCATCGCCGACCTGGGCTACATCGGTCGCCCGCCCAGCGCCACCCCCGCCGTCGGATCCAAGTCGAAGTTCAAGAGCGAGCAGGATGCAATCCTCGTCGACGCGATCGAATCATCACGCTCCGTCGCCCGCGTGGGGCGGCCCGGGGCATCGGTCTCGGCCAGGGCAGGTTGAGAGCAACGGCAGACGGGACGACGCACACCGGATTGGACACGGAGCCCTACCGATGGCAATCGACATCGTTCTACCGGAAGCGGGCGAATCGGTTACGACCGGCGTCATCGCCTCGTGGGTCGTCAAGGACGGGGAGTGGGTCGATCGCGACCAGACCGTCGCCGAGGTCGAGACGGACAAGATCACGGTCGAGGTTCCCGCCCCGGCCTCGGGCGTGCTCAAGGCGCTCGCCGCCGAGGGCGACGAGGTTGATATCGGATCCGTCATCGGCTCGATCGACGAGACGGCGCCCAAGCCGGCCGCCGCTCCTGTCGCGTCCACCAGTGGCGCCGACGCAGGCCAGAGGCCTATGCCACCCGCCCCACCAGCCCAGCCCGCCCCCATCCCGCCTTCCGGCGGCGCCGCCACCGACCCCGGCGCCTCTGAGTCCACCGGTGCAGAACCCGTGACGCAGGCCCCGGTCCAGGATCCCGCGGCGGTCGGTCCCAACGGGCAAGCCCGTGCCACGCCCCTGGCCAGGAAAGCCGCCGCCGAACTGGGCGTGGATCTGGCCCGCGTGTCCGGTACCGGGGCCGGCGAGCGCGTTCGTGAGCAGGACGTGGTCCGCTTCGCCGGCACGAGCCCGGTCCCGCCCGAGCCCGAGGCAACCACCACCACCGCCCCGGCGCTCTCTTCCCGGCAGGTCCGGCGCCAGCGCATGTCCCCGTTGCGCCGGCGCCTCGCCCAGCGCCTCGTCGAGGCCCAGCAGACCGCGGTGATGCTCACTACCTTCAACGAGTGCGACCTGTCGGCGGTCATCGCCCTGCGCACCAGGCACAAGGAAGCCTTCAAGGAAGCGCACGGCGTCGGGCTCGGGTTCATGTCCTTCTTCGTCAAGGCGGCGGCCTCGGCCCTGCGCGCCGTGCCCGATGTCAACGCCTTCATCGTCGAGGATGAGGACGCCAAGCCCGCTATCGAGCACCACGACTACTGCGACATCGCCATCGCCGTCGCCAGCCCCAAGGGCCTGGTCGTGCCCGTCGTGCGAGA
>Ga0114931_10005443_pt1 | contig 15716 bp, 18 predicted proteins | sample 2SBtaG_FD_89579 | JGI IMG/M metagenome (GOLD analysis project Ga0114931, IMG submission 89579) | Deep subsurface microbial communities from Kolumbo volcano to uncover new lineages of life (NeLLi) - 2SBTROV14_V59a metaG | ecosystem: Environmental > Aquatic > Marine > Volcanic | place: Kolumbo...
ATCATAGTGTATGCTGCTTCCCGGTGTCGTACGGGACGGGGGTATCCAGGCAAAATTTATATTGGAGAGGGTCTGGTTACTAAACATCATCTGATCCATGGGTGCCGTAATAACAGGCGGCTGGGCAAAGAATATTGGAAAGGAGCTGCAGACCTGTTGCCCCTCGGGCAAGCCATTTATGGAAACCGGGCGATAATTGCCATCGGGATCCCGGGTGTACGCCCAGATACAGTACATATAATTCCCTTCCGGAAGAATTTTGTCCCGATAAATGGCATTGATCTCTGCATCAGTCAGGTTGTCTTCGATCGTATTGGCACCCAGGAAGGAGGCGTAATTGAAATTAACATTGTTAAGCGTCACAGTACTGTGGGCGGCTATCTGGATAGGATCCGAAAACATATTCATCTTAGTCCGGATAAACTGCTCGCCGTTTGATATTTGTGCCCGCAGGTAAATAGTAAGGGGAACTTCATCATTATTGGTGATATTCAAGACCGCTTGTTTGGTGAGCTGATCAAGGTACGCAGAGTAAGGCGGGCGAATAATCACCTGCATGTTTAGTGAGGGCTGCGCCTTCAGAGACAGCGGAGCAACAAGACAGAGCAACAATAAACCTATGTTGTATGCATTTTTTTTCATCGCTATAACATTAATTCTTTAAAGGCTATCCGTCATTGCAACGCTACTTGGTCACAAGTCGCAGACTTGCGACATGAGGAGTGGCAGGATAATTCATCCACCGTTAAGGAATGCCTGCATCTTTTTTTGAAATCACCCATGACAACTCAATTTGTTAAAACGTAAAATTATACCGGATATAGGTGGTCAGTTCGTTTCGGTTTCCCATATTGGATTGCTTCGGCCTGTTACTGATCACTCCCAGTCCCGCTCAGAGGTTGTGGTGTCCCAAAAACTGGTAGCTCAGGCCGGTATTCATTGCAACAACATGCCCGTTTGACCGGTTATTCATCAGATTCAGGTAATAGTTTCCGGATACGGTGACCGCTAAACGATGACTGCCGGTTGCAGAACCCTTTCCCTTATTTTGAACGAAGGCTTTTGTCAGCGACAAGGTGTAGCCTGCACTTCCTATCTTATTTATGGCTGTTTTGGTATTGATGTAATTGAATGTCTGGTTGATGTCCCAGTTTGCATTGATCATCTGCCAGTCGTGAGTAAACGAAGCTGTTACTGTCGTGTAGTTGTTCTGCCCGTTATTAAACTCATTGTTGTCCTTCAGGTTTTGTATGCTGGTATTCAATGAAAGAACATGCACGTTATTTTCCCCTACAAAGCTGAGATGTGGAGAAAGGGTCAGTGATTGAGAAATCTGGCTGATGCGCAGCGAGTCGTACAAGCTGGGAGTGGTGGGATTCGGACTTCTGTATTGAGAGAGCACCTGTTGGGAGATGCCATAATTGGAATACTGTATATCCATACCGAATACCTGGCTGGGATTCGCGGATATATTCAGCATCCCGATCTTCCGGTAGGAGCTGGTACGCAGGTGCCGGTTCAGGTTATTATGTTGTAGTCCCAGGCTTCCGCTGATATAAAGCTTGTTTTGCAGGAGCCTCAGTGCCGGTGCTATGGTATATTGTTCCACATCCGTTTGCATATAAAAAGCTCCCATGCTCTTATAGTTGGGATCAATGCGTTTGTATTGTAAAGCGAGGGAAAATACCTTTGTGGTATATTTCAGTCCGGCTTTGCCGGCAGTGGTAATGGATGTGCTGGCATTGGGGTTGGAGATGATCCCGCTCTTCAGAAAGAAGTTATTCCTATAACGACTCTTCAACTCAACTGAATCGGAATGGACATCTCGTGTATAAAAGCTCAGGGCACTTTCCACTTTAAAAGAAAAATGTTTCAAAAAGGTAACCTGCCCTTTCAGGCCCAATGCCTGATTGGCAGCCGCCGTGATACCCGATTGTTGCGCGATCTGTGGATCTGCAGAATTATCTACATCTTTTGCATTCAGATAACTGAATGAGATCCCGGTCTTTTCATCACCATAACCTAATTTTAACGCATAGCCGTTGCGGTTATATACCGGCACAGTATTGTTCAGATTGTTATATACCGAAACATTGGTAACCGCATGATTGAATCTGCCATAAATAAAGGCCACATCCAGCTTTCCTGGACTAAGTTCAAGCCCCGCCCCCATTATTTGCTGCCCACCAAGAGTATACTGGTTAAAATTCAGGTTGCGCCAGCCAAGGTGAAGTTTTGCCCATTTGTAATATGGGCTCACGCCAAAGCGGGTAAATGGAGTGTTGAACTGCTTGTTCTGACTCGACATAAAAACAGAAAAAGGCAGACTGAGTCCATAGATATTCAGCATGGGTGCCCCGGTAATCCCCCACTGGAAAGGATCCATCGACTTCACCGAATCATTTGACGAATAAGTGTTTAGGCTCACCGATAAATTTCCGGATAATGTAACAGGCTCTATCTTCCCTATGTTGGCCAGATTTTGTGAGTGTCCATAACAAAATGATAGCAGCACTATCCCGGTAACCAAGGAAGTTTGGCGAAACAAGTTTCTTTTATTAATAAGATGAATTTTCATTGCTGCTGAACTCACCTTTATTTCAATTTTATAGTTACCGACTGGCTCTTACATGCGATTTTCACCTCTGCCGTATTGACCACATCCGGATTTATCATTGAAGTTGGAAGGGTTGCCGTAATGTTGGTTTCATTTATAATCAAGTTGTTGCCCGTGCTGGTTAGCTGTGTCCCATTCACATAGACATTTACCAATTGAAAATGATCAGAATACCCGGTAAAGGCTCCGTAGATCGTCAGGTTGTAATAAGTGGCCAGGTTTGTTGGTGCAAGCCGTACATCTGCCGAATCGGTACGGAAGGGACTGATGATGGTGAAATCCGGCCCGCTGACCCGGTTACCATTGGTATCCAGTATCCTGATGGGATACGCCTGACCGATATCCGTGAATGCCGTGGTTTGCGGTACCGTTACGGTGAGGTAGTTATTGATATTCACCGATGAGGGCTGCACCGGATATGTATCCAAAAAGACAACCTGTGATACATTATTACCCAAACAGCCGTTTATACGGATTTGATCACCCCATATGCCGCATGCCGCAGAGTAACTGGAGATGTCAAAGCATACCCTGAACATTATTCCGTTTGATGTTTGCCCGTTAACCGTAACGGTCACAGATCCACTGGTGGCGTTGCCGGGAACCGATGCTATAAGCTGTGTGGTGGATGCCGCAGTTACATCAGCCTGTATTCCATTTATCCTGACCGTATCCTCTGACGGCGTAGCAGAAAAGTTATTCCCTGTAATCGTTACGATGGTCCCTGCAGCTCCTGTCTGCGGTGAGATGGAAGTGATTGCCGGGGCTGGTACCAGGTATGTAAAGGGAACCGCATTGGATGGTTTGCCATTGGTTGTTACTGTTACATATACATTGCCACTGCCGTCGGGAACAACTACGGTAAGCTGTGTTGAACTTGCCTGTAACACACTGGCATCAGCTGTACTTCCAAACAATACCTTATCGTTTTGAGCAGATGGATCAAAATTCATCCCATCTACAACTACCGTATCTCCCGGCAGTGCCTGATCGGGTGTGATTTTTGTAATTGTCACTGCGGGTATCACGTAAGTAAAATTCACACTGTCTATCCCGGGCCGGCCTTGTATACGGATAGTAACCGGACCGGATCCGGCACTGTCAGGTACCACCGCAATCATTGTAGAATCTGTTCCTGAAAGGACAGTTGCTGGTTTATGATTGAAGAAGACCTCATTCTCTTCAGTTACAATGCTGTAGACCCCACCATGGATACTAACATGTGTGCCGGCTTCACCTTGCGTTGGTTGAATAAAATCAATGCGCGGATTCAGGACATCAGAACTGATACTTGATGGCGTTTTAGTGCAGGACGACCACAATAAACCGGCTGCAAGCACACAGGTTAAGCAGATCCTGAAGTTTAATCCGGACCAAATTTTTTCTATGGACGTGATTTCCAGGATCGTGGTCAAAAATCTCATAACAAGATCACCGTACATTGATCGGTCATATAGTCGCCTCTAAATCCCATAAACAGGTATTCGTGTTGAAAGCCTAAAGCAAATGGATTACGGCATTTGGCTCTTAACCATGGGCAGATTATCCCACTTCGCTGTAAAGGTTACCGTCATGTCGCTATTATTATCCTGCAATGTTGTGGTGCATTCGCCTGAACAAATACGATTCAAGGTGTCTATTTTGCTGAATGACAATGTTCCGTTTTTAAGAATTCCGAAATTCTGCTGATCACCTTTGTCATTATTTCGAATCACGTAAGCCATTCCTCCTGTACCTGGTCTTTGTGCCACTTGCACTACGTGATAGCTACCTGCAATTAAACCGTAGGCATTAATCATAAACATGCGGTTGAATACGTCCACCTGTCCGTCCTTTCGACTATCCCACCTGAAAGAAACATTGGCCAAGTCTGTGTTTCCTTTGAAAACCATATAGCTTGCCGATGCCTGCACACCGCTCAGTTGGTTTCCATTCAGGGTGAGTTTAAAGTGATTATCAACCTTTGCAGTTGTTTTTTGTCCTTTTGCTCTTGGAGAATTGCAGGCTGATAGCCCAAAACCAAGTACCATGATGTATAATAATATATGCTTTAAATAATGGCTCATCAGATTACCTTCATCATGAATAATCACTCTAAGGTCGAATTTCTTTAAATTCAGCACCTTTTTTTATGTTAACAATCCCATAAATGGGTGACTTCTGTATACTTGCCGGAGCGAACTAGTTGGCAAGGTTTCAGATTAAATACTCAACCGTGTATGGTAATCCCCCAAACAAGCACGACAAATTTGCTCTCTCGATATTGTGTACAACCCGCTTTAAATGCGAACAAGTTGAGGTATTGAGGTTTTTTACTGCACAGTTAGAGCCTGCAAGCTGTATGATGATCCTAAATATTTTCTTGATGAAATAACAATAATAAAGATAACAATTCTAAATAAGTGGCGTAAATTCTAAGCAAGATAAAGCAATCGACAAGTGAATCATTCTCTACAATCTGCATCTCATTTAACGCGAACCTTTAAACTCAACGGGAATACTGTAAACACTGTGAGTAGCTGTGATGTAGAGTGTTTTGCGGGCATCTCCACCCCAGGCAAGATTAGAAGCGTACTCAGGTACAGATATTCTATCCAGCAATATTCCACCCGGCGAAAAGATCCACACACCACCCGGTCCGGTCGTGAAGACATTGCCATGACTGTCCACTTTAAGACCGTCTGCGGAACCTTGTTTGGCGCCCGGATCCTTCATCCGGGCAAACACTTTTCCAGCAGACAACGTCCCATCTCCATTTACGGTAAAAACCCAGACATCCGTCCCTTTAGAATCATTAACATATAATTCTTTCCCATCCGGAGAGAATCCTAATCCATTCGGCTGGGGTACTTCCGATGTCAATAGTTGTACTTTATTGCCTGATGTTATCCTGTAAACACCATTGAACGGCTGTTCCTTCTGACTCGGCTTAATCCCAAAAGGCGGATCAGTAAAGTAAATACTGCCATCTTTAGCGACTACAAGATCATTCGGAGCATTTAATTTCTTACTGTCATATTCGTCTGTGATTACCTCGATTTTTTTATCAGACGAGATCCGGGCTATGACGAGTGTTCCGTCATGCATCAGTGCTATTCCGTTCGAATGTCCCGATGGCTTCAGGAAAACAGTTGCCCCTTTACCGGGTCTCCACTGATAAATCGTATTAGCAGGCATATCACTAAATATTAGAGACCCGTTCATCCACAGTGGACCTTCTGTAAACTGAAATCCATTGGCTACCTTCTTTAGTTTCGCTCGCTCTGGTATGGGAGATTGGGCAAGTGACAATTGGCTGGAAATCAATACCGCAAGAAAAAGCAACAATATCTTTCCATTTTTAGCAACACAACCGTTATTCATAATCGCATCAACCACAGTTTATAATTGGAAAACACCGTTTAACAAATACTTATTTCTATTATAGAAAAAAGCTAAATCAAAACAATTAACCCTTTATTATACAATAGATTATAATCCTCTTCTAAGCCTAAATTATCCGTGAAATAATGAAATTGCTCTCATCTAAATTGTTTTTTATCAAGTAATTAATGGCATTATTTGTGGTGAACGGTGATATAATTACGCTAATACCGTAAGCGTGTTTGCCTGATGTAAAAAATCAAAATCACCCCATGGAGCCAAAAGGATAATGGATAACAGAGATATAGAAGGGAGATAAAAAAAAGCCAGTTACTCTAAGAGTAACTGGCAGTAGCAAATCTGGATGCAAGCATCCTGAATATCTCTTTTAAACAAGATAAGCACTGGTTCCCGAGCTTTTATTGCTCAACTTTTTCGGGCTTTCCATTCATCATTGATGAAGTAATACCAGGTTCATCGGAATTCTCAGCCCAAAATACCCCAATGATATGAATGATTACATAGGTCAGAAGAACAAACATCGTTGCCTGGTGCGTCTCCATTAAAATATGATGCAGATCACGACCGATACCAAGATCCCTGTCAAAATACATGAGAAGTCCAGTAGTAACCATAATGATAATTCCGAGATAAGCCACGACATACGTAAGATTTCGGAGTGGCTTCATTTTGGATTTATCCGGCACAAATAATTCACGAAACAATTTTGTTACTCTTCGCTCTCCCTTGAAATACAGTGCGATACGGGTAAGAATGAGCACAGCAAGTGTAAAACCAAGATAAAAGTGAATTTGCATCATGCTGCCACTGGTAGCCCTAAAAAATGCAAACATGACTTCACGACTTACTTTTTGCCCGCTTTTCGCAAGAGACGCATTGACACTATCCATTACTGAATGAGGATCAAGCCATGTCATATGAGAGATGCCGGTAATCAGTAAGCCAATAACGGCGACGGCTGCCAGCCAGTGGTATGCGACCATCCCCTTAGACCATTTCCTTTGTTCCATTTCTAACCCGTTTTCTGATTTATGTTTTGTGTTGTACCCTCGAAACCCCGTTAACCCGGTTTATACCAGATCGGTAGAAATTATCATAAAATGTATGTTCTACAATCGATCCGGATTAAAAAAATGTAAAAGCACAATCTTTTATAAAGTTTCTGTTAGCTATTGACCATTTTTCCGGACTAAACTTGCATTAAATGGCGAATTAATTTTTCTACCCTTACGGTCAAGCTGTAATAACGTATCGGGCGGGACTACTTTGAAGAGCTGAAATCGTATTGAATCGCCGGGATTAAGTATGCAGAGCGTAGCCCCGGGATTATATTTATTTCCTTTTCTTGTGCCCCAGACCCCCTTTCTCACAAACGTTGTATCCCCATTGGGTGCAGCAATATATGTCCGCTTTAATATGTAAGTGGAATCCGGATTCAGGGTTAGATCAATTTTTAACCCACTGCAATCGGCACATGGAAAATCTCCAGCATACCGACCGGTTATCTCACTTGATGCCCCACTTTTATCCGGACGTCCTGAACATCCGAAAATTGTAAACGAGACGATTACTATAAATAAACAAATGAACTGGATTGGACGTACAAATTTCACCGACATTTTAAAATCTTCTATTCTGTTTGAGAGATTATGGTAATATTCCCAGTTCATCGAGGGATCGGTGCAACTCTGCAGCATCTCTGTAAATTCGAAATGCTCCGGCACGAAAAAGTTCGTCCTCTCCATAACCACCGCTCAGAAGTCCAACGCTAAGCATTCCGGCGCGCCGTGCAGCCAGCAGGTCCCAGACGGCATCCCCTATAACATAGCACTCATCCGCCCGTACCCCCAAGCGCTCCTGACAAGCTAAAAACAGATCTGGCTCTGGTTTTGCGCGTTGCACATTACCCCTTTCAATCACCACAGTTTCGGCAGGTACTCCCAGCGACTCAAGTGACTTGTCAATATCAGGACGACGTCCCGAAGTCGCTATACCGTGTATGATCCCATTCTCTCTCAAGAACTTTAAGAGATCTACAGCCCCAGGAAGCGGCCTGCGTTCCGGCAACATTTCAAGGAACAGTTCGCTGTGTCTTTTTTGTAGTCTCTCAACTTCTTCCGGTGGAATATCTCGTCCTAATTCCCTCGCAACAGCCCTCGTGAACAGTCCGCCACTCATACCAATACGGCGATGAATTTTCCATCCATCAATTGAAACCCCGGCTTCATTAAAAGCACGCTGCCAGGAAAAAACGTGGGCATAAACAGTGTCAACTAATGTCCCGTCGAGATCAAATATTAAAGCGCGCATTGTTAGGGTGTTAGGATATTAAGGTGAAAGGGTGCTAAGTTGTATGAGACTACGAAATTGGTTTCTTGATTACCAACTTTATGGATAATGACTTTGTAAATAATCCCCTGTTTCCAGCTTTCTCTACTTGAAAATTACAATCACCCCTTCTTTCACACGATGACGGTATAGAGTGATCTTCTTCTAAACCAACCGGTTATACTCCATCGTGGCCTGGTGCTGGGCAAGACCTCATGCCACAGGGTATCACTTCTGAATATGACCATTGTGCCAGCAACAGGTGGAATCTCAACAAATGTTTCGTCCAGGTAAATACGCAACTGACCACCGTCCAAAGGTTGCCAGTTGGGGTTAAGGTACAACACACACGAAATTGAACGTTCATCGTTCGTTGAGAATCTGTCAAGATGCTTTTTGTATCCCGTCCCGGGTGGATAAAGCACAAAATGAGCTTCATATGACAGAAGGCCGAGGAAGAGATTATAATTTAATTCTTCACGTAGCCCGTCAATAACGGACATATACTCTGATTGCACCGGGGATAGATTTTGATTATCCAGCCAGTGTATTTTATCCCCACGAATATCTGTCCTTATTGTTCTGATGGTTTGTGCTCCAATACCGGCCGTTTTAAACTCCCCGGATTCCCATAATTGTGCCGCTTCCCGGGACAGATCATCGATCATATTTGCGTCAATCAGTTTATCTGAAACGCACCACCCCTTTTGGGCGAGCTCATCTATCAGAGTATTGTTCATCCACGTATAAAAAAGTGAATACGTAAACCTGAGTCAGGCAGGAATGCAAAATTACGGCTGATAAACGATCACACGCAATATCCTCTATAAAAAAGAATAGAAAAATGAATTTCCCGTTGAATTAAATATTCAATAATGTCAGACAAGCATTGAATACTATTTCATATATCAGGACAATAGTTCGGGAAGATCTTTAATTGATTCCAGTCTGGCATACGGTCTGATTGATGTTTCCTCGTTTTCATATCCAGCTTTACCTGTATGAACCAGGATACCGTGAGCTCCGGCATTTTGGGCACCGCCCACATCACTTTGAATATCATCTCCAATCATCGCCACATCACGAATTGTAAGGTCCATTGAGTCGGCCGCTGCCTGGAAAAAAGCCGGGGTAGGCTTTCCAATAATCTCCGCGTTTACATTAGCCGCGAATTCAAGCGCAGCAACAAAAGGTCCGGCATCGAGACTCACACCATCCTCCGTTTTCCAAAACCTGTTTTTTTGAATGGCCACAAGACGGGCACCGTCAATGAGATACCGAAAACCCTTATTCAGGATGTCGTATGACCAGTCTTCGCCTAAATCACCGATCAGAATTGCTTGCGGTGACTCATTGTCTATCGTAAATGTGTCAAACTCCTCGTGACAAGCTTCGGGCAGAAACAGACAAAGACGTTCAATATCCCGTTCTCTGAGCCATGAAACGGCAGCACGCGGAGCTGTGAATAAATCATCCGGGACAACATCCAGTCCCATCTTTGCTAATTGTTCGACAATGATACGCCGTGATTTTCTCGTGGTATTTGTAACAAACCGAAATGGGATGTTATTGCTTCGCAATAAATTAATCGTATCTGCAACACCATCAATCAGTGAACCATTTTCGTAAACAGTTCCGTCCAAATCTATCAGCAATCCCTTTATCTGCATACACTGCAACCTATTACTGAAAAGTGACACTCGCTAAGAAATTTAGTCAAATGTTCTGTTTTGTCAATGTTACCGCTGTCTTTTCTATCTGGTAATCCTCTGATACCGGGATCTTGTCTATCAATAGAAGATGCAACATGTCACATGTTATGCTGACTAACTACATCAAACGGGAAAAACATTGTTTAAATAGAATGGAGGGAGCTGATCTCTACCGTCTCGCTATTCGATATAGTAATTAGGCTGCCTAACAAAGATCGTTTATAATTAACTGTAACATCTTTCCATGATACATTATCATCGGGCCAGCTGTTCATCCAGATCGCCAGTTCGCGCGCCTTGTCGAAGGGATCCATTTTTTTTAGATCAGAAAGGCTATTTACATCAAAAGACACCACCAGCCCCCGTGTTCCGTCAGAATGATTGATGACCTGCACATGCGCATCAGGATATTTAGTCTGTACTCTTTGGCTGACATTATAATCCTCTTTAAGCTCACTGCACGCCCCAAGAACAAGAGCTAAAACAACTGACATGAAAATTGATGATGCTCGCATGTTTCCACCTCCCATGTGGTTACGCGTTTATTCTATCACCTTTCTACGACTGAACAACAAAACAGTTTCGGAGTAAAATATCTTCAATATATTTCATCAATCTTATATTTAAGATAATCAAGAGCCTCAAACAAATCTTCACAAATCGCAGAAACCTTATTTTTAATCTCATTGCCGGGTTTAATCAGGTCCGGGACAATCACAACATTTAAGCCTGCCTGTAGAGCGGCTTCTGCGCCGACCGGGGAATCTTCAAATACGATACACTCATCCGGATTCAAACCAAGACGGCTGATTCCCTCAATGTAGAGATCGGGAGCCGGTTTGCCACGCTGTACATCATCGCGGGCGACGACAGTTGAAAAGTATCCAATCATTTCCCCTATCCGTTCATGCACATCATTATGGTGGCTTGAAGTGACCAGCGCCGTTGGGATTTTTATATCATCGACATACTGAACGATTTCGCGTGCTCCTTTTTTGAACAGATCTCCATGTTGAAGTAACTCCTTCATTTTTGAAGAGACCAGCGTCATAAATGTATCGAAAGGAAAATTCGTGCCAAACCTTTCGAGTACTGCACGTTTCGATTCATCATCGCTTTTCCCTATCAACGTCCCGTAAAACTCATCGGTAAATCCCACCCCGCACTCTCCGCCTGCGTACTTACACGCTTCCCTTGTTAATCTTTCTGAATCGATCAACAGGCCATCCATATCGAAAAAAACACCCTTCAATCTTTGCTGTGGCATCACTTTCCGGACTCTTTTAAAATCTTTTTCAAGAAAGATATTTGTCCGGCATGGCAAGCATCATGGGAGGGAAGGCCGGCAATCATCTCAGAATAAGGATATACCGTACCTGGAACTGTCTGATTCATTTTAGTTTCAGATACAGAGTCTATAGCCCTTGCAACCTCCTCAGCACTGGAATCCAAGATCTTTAAAGCCTTGGCCCAGAATTGCTTGCCCGATTCTCTGACTGGAGGCCAATCTTCCTCGTCCGCCGGATTCGTCACTTCTCCATTGATACGCCTGGCAACTACATTATGCCACACAATCAAATGATTGACTATTTCCCATATACTATGCCTTCCCTCCAACGGATATGCAAGTGCTTGTTCTGTTTCGATTCCCTCAAGCAATTCGCGTAACGAAGGCCCATGCCATGACCCGCCATTAACGATGCGCAGCAATTCGGATGCAAAATAGGAGCTCATTTTCCCTGGATTAATATCATTTCTTGTTGACCATGAGATACGAAATCAGTCGATCGATAACAATGGTCGACCTCATTCTTCCAAAATCATAAAATAATGTGAGTTCGAGATAAGATCGGAAAAAAACCTCCAGTGTCATTTTCCCGAGGTATCGGGAAAATGACACTGAGGGTGGGTTACTTACAATTAAATTATATCGAACTCACGTTAAAATAAATTCTGACAATTTATTCTAAAGCAGTGTTATCTGTTTTATTGACGGAACTATTTTAGTATAGTTTCATGGAAATATTTTATTTATATCCACTTTCAAGGAATAAAACATATCCCTGCAAGAAATTCGGTTGCCGGTTGTCCAAGGTTATAGTATGAGATTGAATAACGCACAATATGAGTTATTTACAAGACGGACATTCAGAACCGGATGAAATGCTGAGAAACGAAGACGTTGAATCACCATCTGCTGTGTCCACGAACGAATCTTTCGACGAAATCTGTACTACCTATTCGGGTAGAATTTTGAATCTCGCTTATCGAATGACAGGTGACGAGGAGATGGCACGCGACCTGACACAGGATGTCTTTCTGAAGGTATACGAGAAGCTCGATACGTTCGAAGAACGGTCTGGTATCTATACGTGGATTTATCGTATTGCCGTAAACCACATCTTGAATTACCTGAAGAAAGAACGTCGTTACCAATGGCTCAGAATCATCGACAAACCAATCTCAGAAGCCATCCACGACGAAAAGATCGACCCTGATTTTTGGGGAACTTCGCAGGAAAGCGGTGCTGACAAGCAGATGGAGCAACACGAGCGTGAATCCATCGTTCGATCAATGATTCATTCGCTCCATGAAAAATATCGTCTGCCTCTGATTTTATTTCGATACGAAGGACTTAGTTATAAAGAAATTGCTGAAGTTATGCATCTGAGCCTGAGCGCTGTGGAAACTCGTATTCATCGTGCCAACAAGCAGTTAGTTGCAAAACTCGAACCATGGATAGATAAAATATAACGAACAGCAGCTGTATTTCTGCAAGTTTTCGAAACCGTTTATGTCTAACCATATAAATAAAGAAGAAAAGAAGATGTCATCCAAACACGTCATATCACAGTTTCTCGATTGGTTTGAAAAACGCCTGCCGGAAGACGAACGCATGGCGGTAGAAAATCATCTTGAGCATTGTGGAAAGTGCCGAAACTATTATTCAAAAATGGCGTCTCTTATCCAGATACCTGACAAAGAGACGTTTCCGGTGCTTGAAGCTGACCCATACCTGGCGACACGGATAAAAGCGACAGCACAGAAGAATACCCACAAACTTAGACTCTCCCATTGGCTCCGATGGGTTCTTGTTGGTGCCGCATCATCTGCTGCCATCCTGTTGGGTGTTGAATTAGGCAACGGACTCTACTCCGCAACCCAGAGCGATACAGGCACCGATGTAGTAACGACCTCGTATTATCAGGCTTTTAGTCAAACAGGCATCGCCGATCAATGGCAGGATGTGATTCAAACTAACGAGGACACCAACCAATGAAAGTCAAGATTCTTATAGGCGTACTCTTATTCCTGATCGCAGTGAACCTGGTGACGATTGGCAGTTATGTCTATCTCAGGTTTAGACACGATAATGACAACGCATGGAAACGAGAGCACTACGATCACAGATTACGTAACAAAAAACCCGACCTGCGTCTTGATGCGAAACAGAAGAAACAGCTGTTCAGTTTGTTCCAAAGTTTCCGCAGCGAAACGGACTCACTGCGTCAGCAGATCGGCTCTCTTGAAGGGCAGACATTTGACTTAATTCAAAGAGATCCGGTTCCAATGGATTCAGTCAAGCAAAATCTCCAGCGCATTGCTGATATCAGATACGATATAAGCCTGCATATCATTCAGAAATTGATGGAAGCCAAATCGTTTCTCAACCCGGATCAACAACATGAATTTTACAAAGCTATTATGAGGGCGCGCCCGGATCATCCGAAAGCTGCTTCGGCGCCACCTCCACCAGATAATCCACCAAAACCAACAGATTGTCCTTAACAACACACACAACCAACATCAGTAGTATTATGAAAACACATAGAATCATACCCCTTATTGCAGGTCTCCTGTTGATTGGCTCAGCAGTTATGGCCCAGCCGGCACCTCCGCCGCCCAAAGCACCTCAGGCTCCTGGCATGCATATGATGAGAATGCTCAACCTTACCCAGGTACAGCGCGACAAGATGATGGATATGCGTCTGCAAATGACCAAAGATATGCTGCCATTGCGCACGCAGATGGATAACCTCCGCAGCGATCTGAAACTCGCCCTTACAGCCGACAACTTCGATCAGAAGAAGGTTGATAAAACCGTTGATCAGATTTCTAAAGTCCGCGCGCAGATGACACTTACGATGGTCCAACATATGCGCGAGGTACGCAACATGCTTACGCCTGATCAGCAGAAAAAATTCGACCTCATGATCATGTCTAATAAAAGAGGCGGATTCGGAATGATGGACGGATGGGGCAACCATGGCATGAGAGGACCGGACCACATGATGAGACACAACATGAAAGCACCGCGCAACAACCGATAGGATGATTACCCTATTAAACACGCACAACACCCAAGGCCTCACACCGGATTTTTTCTGTGTGGGGCCTTGTGGTGTTCTGTCTATCTGACTTTTCTTTTTTCCTTCCTGATTACCAGCTTCAAGCCTGACCAAATTTCATCTACAGCGCAAACCTTCACGTCTACCAAATCCAACGGAAAGGCAAGCTCTCTCACCACGTCTTCGGTGATGTCAGTTTCAACACGCGACGCTTTCTTTGGCCATGAAACCCAGATCATCCCGTTCTCAGCCATCTGTTTCCTGGCAACGGATAACAATCGGTGTAATTCATTCCTCTGTTTAGAAAAAATATGGACTGCATCTATAGCATCATGATCCAGATCAGATACAATCAGATGATCCGAAACAGGTCCAATCAACTCCCAATAATTTGCCGGGTCGTTGACTGTAACCAGTTTCATTCCATCTTTCAGACCCAGCTTTTGGAATAAAGGTTTCCCCGAGTAACCAGACATTTTTCCATCAACAAGCCGTTATTGTTCTGGCGCGATGCTGCTGTTCCACATATCTCTATGCAATTTCCACTGTCCGCCTTCACACTTCCATTCGACGATATACTTTCCTTTATCTATTGTCTCGCCATTCCCCCCACCAAGGGTATATTGACCGATTTCCAGTGCGGTCTCTCCCATTGGTTCCACATCTATCGTGTCAAGTTTCACCTTTTTGACGCCCATATCTATTACGCTTTGCCAGAAATGTGTTATAGCTTCTTTACCGCGTATAAAATCGCTGCCAGGCGGCAATAACATACCCTTCTCCGTGTAGAGGGCCGCGAAACCGGCGCTATTTCCGTTGGCAATATGCTGTGATATTTGATCATTTATTTTTTTTATGTCGCTTTGAGCATTGGCGGTTTGTATTGTCATGGCTTGTGTCCTCCTATTACAAGTTGACTATTCTGTTTAAGGCGGGCCTGAGTCAACAATGACTTTTTCAATCATCGCAGAAATGGTGGCAATGATCAAACTACTGTCACCAATATGTGAGATCAATCAGCTTATCTTCCCTCATAAAAACCCGTATTATACATAATAAAAATAATAACATGTAATCAAACAGAATTTGCAAAATATGGATTACAATCGACTAATACGGCACGATTGATCCACCTTCTTACCTGACTCTATTGAGAATCGTAAAATTGCTCACTTACCGTAATTCTCTCCCGCCGTTTACATCTACTGTCGCACCGTAGATGAATCCGGCTGCCGGACTAGCCAGGAATACGATAGACTTTGCAATCTCTTCCGGTGTGGCAAACCGGCCTGCCAGAAGTTTCTTATCGGCATAATCGTCATCGAG
>Ga0114931_10005444_pt1 | contig 15714 bp, 21 predicted proteins | sample 2SBtaG_FD_89579 | JGI IMG/M metagenome (GOLD analysis project Ga0114931, IMG submission 89579) | Deep subsurface microbial communities from Kolumbo volcano to uncover new lineages of life (NeLLi) - 2SBTROV14_V59a metaG | ecosystem: Environmental > Aquatic > Marine > Volcanic | place: Kolumbo...
ACCATTGAAGTGGTAGCGGATCATCAGAAGGCCAGATTCCGTGCCCGACCCTCCAATGCAGATCAGTTCATCCGAGAGGGGCTCTGGGCGTGGTCGAGACACCCGAACTATGTTGGCGAAATCGTCCTGTGGACGGGTATCGCGGTCGCTGCCTGGCCCGCACTTTCAGGCTGGCAGCAGGTTTCTCTGATCTCTCCCCTCTTTGTGTATCTGTTGCTTACTCATGTGAGCGGCATAAGAATGCTGGAAAGCAAGGCCAACAAGAAGTGGGGTCAGGACCCCGACTATATCGAATACCGCAGAACCACCCCGGTATTGTTCCCCCATCCGTTTGCAGGCAGACAGTCGAAGAATTGAGTACTATGATAATTCGCCCGAAACTCGGCATTTCAAGCTGCCTTCTGGAATTTCACACGTGGCACAAATTTCTGATTCTCGCCCATCACCATACATCCTATCGCGAACTCGTGCGCCTGCTTTCAGATCTCAATTCGTCCGCCATTGACTCGATCGCGAACAGCTACCTGAAGCGCCTGATAGAAGCGTTGCGGCACCCCGTTTGCTGAATCATTTTCTGAGTCGGTACTCTCGAGAGTACATTGCAAAGCAGTACTTTCTTCAACCCTATCCCGGGGAACTGATGCTGAGAAACAGGAGCTGGTCGACCTATACGAGTCGATGAAGATGATCCTAGTCACTTCGACCGGCCACAGTCGCTTCCCAGCCAGCCCTCGGCTAGGATTTGCCTGCGTTGACCGGCTCCAGTTCCTGGAGCAGGGTCTCTCCCCATGCTATTGCCTTCGATAAATGTTCACCCAGGTCGTCAGACTTCCCGACAAACAGGATTTCCTGCAGTTCATCGTACACAGGAGCGGGAAGATCCCGGTGAAGATAGCGCAGACCGAAGTCCCATCGAGAGGGGCAATATCGCATGCGCAGCAGTTCAACGAGTGGTTTCAGCGTATAACCCCACAACGCAGCCAAGGCTTCAACCTTCTGGCCGCGGAAAATTGCCTTGCGGACAAAACACTGGCTCACGGAGAACCAGGTCTGGAGATCCTCCAGACGCTCAGCGCGGAGAGCGACCCCGGAGGCCCTGACTGAAGGATCGAAACGTAACCACTGACCCTTGTCGAAGAGTGGCCGAACATTCCCATGACGTTCCGTGTCAAGATATTCTCTGAAGTTACCGGTTTGGAAGACACACACATCGACCAGGAGGAAATCGCCGCCATCCTTCAGTTTGAAGTAACGGCCGGGAGGCTCGGAGTGACGGGTGACAATCGGAGACACAGTTTCGAGTGCGGACTCGACAGCCGTGTAGAATGGATCTGCCCGAGTCGCGTCATCCAACAGGAAATTCAAATCAATGTCGGAGTACTCATCCTCAAGATTGAAGGCGACACTGCCACTTTCCCATCCGGCTAACACATGAGGCAATGGCTGTAGCGCGTCGTTCAGGATATCCACAATTTTGTTCCGCAGAGTACTGATACTCACGATCGTCTCCCATGGGTCGGCTCACGGATTGCACAAGGGGCACGAGATACAAGCATTCCGGTGAACAAAGCGGCGCAGTTTCTGGTTGCCTGGGTGTGTTTGATCTGTTCGATAATCGCATCAACGAAGACTGAGAAATGCGCTTCAGTCTACATCAGTTCTTGACGTACGACCCTGTATATTGGTGTGTCGCGATCGTTCTGCATCAAGCAATGCCCGCTTTCGATCTTGTTCCCAACGATATCCCCCAAGACTTCCATCGCCTCTTAACACACGGTGGCACGGTATCAGCACACCAACACGGTTCGCAGCACAAGCCGATGCCACGGCACGAAAAGCCTTCGGTTTTCCGATCTGTGCGGCCAACTCACCATAACTGAGCACATCCCCCTCGCGTATGCTGAGAAGGAATTGCCAGACCTTCATTTGAAAAGCCGTTCCTCGCAGATCGAGCGGCAGATCTGGCCTGGGTCCCTTTTGGCTGATGTGCTTGTCGAGGGCATTCACCCAGGCATCGAGCTCAGGTGTGTGTTGAGCGGGTGAGGCAGTGAAATCCGCTTTGGGAAATTCCTTGCGCAATTGTGTAAACAGAGACTCTTTGTCATCCCCGAATTGCACGAAACAGACGCCTTTTTTCGTCGCTGCCATCATCATCGGGCCAAGTGCCGTAGTGCGGCAGGCATAGGCGATATTCTCTCCTGCACCGCCAGCTCGATAAGCTTTCGGTGTCATTCCGATATTGCGCGTCGCCTCGCCATAGACTCGACTGATCGAGCCATAGCCCGAAGAAAATATTGCATGGGTAACGCTCTCGCCTTCTTTCAATGACTGTTTGAATCGCCGCATACGGACTGCGTCTTGAAAGCTTTTTGGAGATACGCCGAATGCTTCTTTGAATATTCGTTGAAGCCTGGAGGGTGAAAGTTCTACTTGTTCTGCCAATTTCGACAGTGTTAATCGTTCGTCTGCATGAGATTCGATATAATGGGCTATTTCCACGAGCCGGGTGACTTTGGGGTTGCCTTCTGCTGGCCGGCAGCGTTTGCAGGTCCTGAAACCGGCAACAATGGCAGCCTCAACGCTTGGAAAAAACCTCAGGTTTTCAGGGCGAGCGGGACGAGCGGCACAGGAGGGCTGACAAAAAACCCCCGTGGTGATCACACCATAGAAAAAACTTCCGTCACTGGCCTTGTCCCTTGCAGCAATGGCCACCCGCATTTCTGGTTCAGTTGGCATCGACATGTGTTTTCCTCAGAAGCGGTAGTTCGAGCCTATTTGAGCCGAGCCCTGCCCAGGTGTCTATCCGGTTCTTGCTAAGCAATCCTAATGGGGCGCGGATGCCTTTGTGGATTCAGACAAAGCCCTTGCTGATATAAACCTCTTAGGATTACAACGCAAGAAACGGATGTTTCTGGGTGTAGGGCGGCCCTAACCTGAGCCAAAATCTGCCAGGGGTAAAGAGGCTTTCAACATGACACCATCGATCAAGACTACTATGAGGTCCCGGGAATGGATCATGCTCATCGCGTTGTCGATACTTTGGGGAGGGTCATTCTTCTTTGTGGGGGTCGCTGTAGACGACTTACCTCCCCTGACCATAGTTACGTTGAGAGTGGGCGTGGCCGCAATTGTGCTGTGGGGTATTGCGTTTGTATCGGGATTCAGCCCGCCCAGGAAGCCAGGTGTATGGGGCGCGTTATTCGGAATGGGGCTTTTGAATAACGTGATTCCCTTTGTCCTGATTGTCTGGGGGCAAACTCAGATTGCTTCAGGACTGGCATCCGTATTGAACGCAGCAACACCCCTGTTTACCGTGGCCGTTGCCGGTTTGTTGTTGCCTGATGAGCGAGCTACTCCGCTGAAGCTCGTCGGTGTTGCCGTTGGTTTTGCAGGCGTGGCAGTTATGATCGGCTTACCTGCGACTGGCGAAGAAAACAGTTTCATTGCGCAAGTTGCCGTTCTGGCCGCTGCTCTGTGCTACGCCTTTGCAGGTGTTTACGGTCGTCGCTTCAAAGTACTGGCCCTCGACCCGATCGTTACCGCAGCGGGTCAGATCACGGCATCAACCCTGATTCTGGCTCCCATAACGCTCTATGTCGACGGACCGCTTGATATTCTGGCACCGGGGAGCAGCACCTGGTCTGCTATTGCAGGGCTTGCCATTCTGTCTACCGCCGTAGCCTATATCCTTTACTTCAAAATATTGGAGTCAGCCGGAGCCACCAACCTGCTATTGGTGACACTACTTATACCTGTTTCTGCCGTTTTCCTGGGATCGATGTTTCTGAGTGAAACTCTGGAGCTCATTCAGTTTGCAGGCATGATCCTCATTGCTCTCGGCCTGTCTGCGATAGACGGACGGCTCTGGAAACGGCGGGTTCCGATTGCAGGCACAGAGCGTGTCACTTCAGACAAGAGGAGACGTGCTGTTCAGCTGAAATAGGGTCTTCTGTGATTGCTGGGCAAATACTTCAACCTCTTTGATTGCAGATTCGCTATCCAGGTCGGCAGTCATGCCTTTTTTACGAATTCCGATTTCAATTTCATGCCACCAATGCCTGATATTTTGCAATCAATGTTATGATCGCCATCCACTAAACGGATGTTTTTTACCTTTGTGCCGACCTTCAGGACAGCAGATGAACCTTTGATTTTCAGATCTTTTATAACCGTTACCGAGTCACCATCACTGAGTGGCAGTCCGTTGGCGTCTTTAACTACAACGGATTCATCCTCCGCAGCTGTTTCCTCACCAGCTATCCATTCATGTCCGCACTCCGGACATATCAACATCGATCGATCTTCATAGGTGTATTCAGAGTCACACTGTGGGCACTGGGGCAGCTTATTCATAAATCCGTCTCGTTTATTTCGGAATCTCAATCTGGTTAAGTCCAAGCTCCTTCTGCTCTTTTTTGGTCAATCCAAGTGAAACAATACGGTGAGATTCCCGGATGTAATGTCGGAGCTCACTCTCTTCGGTATCCGGAACATCATACTGTTGTATCCACTTCATCCCCCGAGAAGCAAAATAGGGTGCCGGTCGATAACCGGGCTCGTCACTCAGAAACAGAAAATTGTAGTCGGAAGTCTTAAATGTAAACGCTGGTTTATCGGCCTTTTCCCAGCCACCAATAGCAAATACCTTACCCCCCACTTTCCATACGTGAGAATCACCCCATTGCATGACGTAGGTGGTAGCCGGGAGTGAACGACAAAAATCATTGAATGAGTCGTAGGTCATCATGAATCGTCTATTGGCTTATAACGACCGAGATATCTGGATTAAAATGCGTCTTGGCTCCGACACAAACCTTGGCCGATTGTGTAACGCTCAGCATCAGTGGCGCGAAGCGCCGACTGCTGCATGCTGTTGTTATGCGGTTCACTTGACCGCCGTGACAAGAATGGCCGGGTTCGGAATTGTGAACACTTCGCCGCGCCTATAGGCTGCGCCCTGCTCCCGCACGCTAGCTTCAATCGCACGCTGCACGTCGCTCGGGAATGCCTCCAGGTTGGCCCAATCTCGAAAAGCCGCCAGGAACGAATCCAGCGAAGGCGTTCGCCATGCGATCGGGAGCTCGCGGACCGCGGAATCCCGAAAGCCCGCTTGGGCTGCCATCCCATGGAATACCGCGAAATCGCTGACCCCGAACAACGGGCCGTGGGGCAGCTCAGCCGCTTCCGCGTGTTCTTCTACTGCGGCGAAAAACAGGCCGAAGGCTTCGAGTTTCGAAGGATCTGCCCAAACGGTGAACCCCATACGGCCACCTGGGCGAAGAACTCTAAAAGCCTCTGTCATGAACTTGTCAGGTGCGCTTGAGTGATGAAGCACGAAGTTGCCGACGACCACGTCGAACGTTTTGTCCTCAAAGGGCAGGGTCTCGCCGGATCCAGCACGGAAATCGATATCGGGATGAAGCCGACGTGCCTCAGCCAACATAGTCTCGGAAAAATCGAGACCGATAGGCTTGGCACCCCGCTCCCCGGCTGCGGCTGCTACGGGCCCAGGACCAGTTCCTACGTCCAAAACTCGATCACCGGCGCTCACTTTGACTTCGCCCAGCAATGGTGTAATCCCCTCGGATACCAATGCACCAAACCCATCCATGTAGTTTGTGGCACAGCGGGACCAGGTCTCATTTTCGAACTGTGCAACCGCTCCGGCATCGAACTCATCTGGCATCGCATCGTCTCCTTTTGAATGTGGTAGGTTTCTGGCGCGGCCTAAGGCACGCGTTCAGCGTCTGCCTGCCCAGCAGGCCGTTCGCCTGCAGCGCCTTGTATGGGTCAATTTTCCGTGACGACTTCAGCCATTATCTCAACTAAAAGGGTAGAGGCTTCAGGTTTGGAGTACCAAACTGATTGGCATATGCATGAATTGCTGGCGAACCACCAAGGTGCATCAGTAGAATTTTTGATCCGCTTTGAAAATATCCTTCGTTTGCAATACCCAAAAGTCCGCGCACAGCTTTTGCTTCGTAAACAGGATCTGCAATGAGCCCTTCTGTTTCTGCCAGTAGCCGAATTGCATCCCGGGTTTCTTCGTCCGCCCTACCATATACGTTCTGGTCGATAGAAAGAACAACCACATCGTCTGGATAAACTCTTGCTGCCAAATTTAGCTCTCCGAGGGCTTCATTGGCCAATTGAAGAACACGCCTCTTTTTGATTGATGTCTCGTCATCGTCAGCGATTCCAACTACGCGAATTTTTTCACCCAAAGCAGCAAATCCCGCAAGTAAACCTGACTGAGTACTGCTGCTCCCGGTGCAGTGCACAAGATAATCAAAGCGTATTCCTGTCTTCTTACTCTGCTCCACGATTTCGGACGCGCAATTCATGTAACCAAAGCTCCCCAGCCTGTGTTCTGAAGCGCCACCTGGAATAAGGTAAGGACGGTGCCCGAGACCTCGAAGGTATTCGCAGAATTCTTCCAAGGGGCCCTGATCTTCAATTGGTCTTGGAGTGTCATCGACATACAACTCCGCACCCATAGTATGGCTAAGAAGAATATTTCCGACGGTGCGGTAGTGAGGACCAGCATCTTCTGTCCAGCCGAAGTGTAGTAGAGCGCATTTCAAGCCACATTTAGCCGCGGCCGCAGCTGTTTGTCGGGTATGATTCGACTGGATCGCCCCAATTGTAACGAGCATATCGTAGCCGGACTCAAGCGCGTCGCCAACCAGATACTCAAGCTTTCGAGTTTTATTGCCACCACCTTCCAGCCCTGTCAGGTCATCTCGTTTTATCCAGATTTCCTGGTCATCGAATTGTTGGCTAAAATTTTTCAGATGGTGCAGGGGCGTTGGCAGCTGGGCGAGATTTGCTCTCGGACGCTTGTTTAATTGAAGTTTCAACTCGCTATTTGTTGGCTCATGAGACACAAGTTCGCTATCTATATGAATACAACCCATTGGCGATCCGAAATTCACGGATCACCTCAAAAATTGTCATTTCCCCGTAACACCGCATAAACTGGACGTCGCATATTTGGCACGGGTTTTCCCATGCCAGATGCTCGATGAAAAGGCCACCCAGTTCAACTGCTCGTTAGGGGGTGTATTGGTGGACCTTGTGGCATGATGTTGGTTCATTTTTCGTCATACCCGCCATACGAACACTTGGGTTGTTGAGCCATCCCGTTCCTTGATGGAATGAGAGAATTGCATTCCAGCTTTGGTCAAAACGCGTTGGGATGCCAGGTGTTCGTCGGCAACGGTCGCGACAATTTTATTCATCTGATGCTGGGCGTGTCCATACGCCAGTAGTTTTGGCAAAGCCTCACTGGCATAGCCAAGTCCCCAATGTGAGGGCAAAAAAGCGTATTTAGCTTCTGGCTCTGGCTGATTTGAGGGGTGAACTAAGCCACAAAAACCGATAGTTTCGCGAGTTTCTTTCAAATCAAGGGCGAACATTCCATAGCCTCGAGTTCGATAATTCGCTTTCGTCACACCTAACCACTCTACGCACTCCTCGAAAGTGATTGGTGAGCCGCCATCTACCCATCGAGCCCCTTCCTTGTCGGAATAAACGGCGTACAGCGCATCAATATCCGATTCGCACCAACGACGGCAGATCAAACGTGAAGATTCAAAAACTGTCAATGTGGTGGGCATCTGATGAAGCCGTATAGCGCCGCCATAATATGCCGCCGGAAGCGCAGCGTAAGTCGGTCAAATTGATGGCTTTGTTACAACTTTTTGGCACGACAATTATCTCAATTCATATATCGCAGTTGTTCGTTGGCCTACTTTGATAAACTCGGGAACAGCCATTACCAATTCCAATCCGTAAGAATCAGCCTTCATAGCCCAAGCGTATGCCTGGGGGCTGTATTCCAACGAGAAGGTAACGTATGCCTGACCGAAATTTTCTTCGGTGGTTATTCCATAAACACCTTATACATACCTTGATTGGGCCTTAGCAAGAACGTCTGCTTCCTTTGAGCTAGTTGTTAGGCTTGCATTCTCCACTTTGATGAACTGCATTTACAAATTTGCCTAAAAAAGTCGAAATTTCCGACTCATGCTCTAGTGCCTGTAGAAACTCTTCGATTTCCTCCGGAGACTTTCCGACTAGGGGGATGCGCAAAAATATGTGTTCCAGAAAATTATCGCTGACTGTTGAAAGAACCAATCTTAAAGAATTCAGCAAGTCGTCACCTCGGTGTGATGCATGTACCAACGCAATGGGTTTGCCTATGACTTCGAAGCGAGACACCATCCAGTCGATCGCATTTTTAAGGCCACCTGGAATGGCTCGAACATATTCAGGGCTCGAAATGATAATGCCATCCGTATTAGAAACCTTTTCCACAAATTCGCATACCGCCGCTGGCGTTGCCTCTCCTTCAGAGTCTGGAGAAAAAACAGGAAGTACACTTAGCCTGTGAAAAACCGTCACCTTGACACCCGCCGGAGCGAGATTTTTCATTGACCTCAGCAAAGCCGTATTTGTGGATGCTTCGCGTGAGCTTCCGGAGATTGCTAGTATTTCCATATGGTAATCATTGCAGCCTAACACGGAGTGGAGTCGCTGCTGTAGCGGGTGGCTTTTTTCGAATGCAAAGAAGATGACGGGTAGGTAGTTGGCTCCAACTAGCGGTTAGGGGGCGACTTGAGGTCCTTGCAGTTTGTTTCATGATCAGCAGAGTAACCTAAAGGACGACTTGAATCACAGTCGCGTGTTAGGTGACAGCTGTGGATGGTCTCTTTTACTGTGAATAGGCAGGCAAATATCGTGTCTGATTTTTCGTTGCACAGCTACAGCCGGGTAACTGAAGAAGTTATTATTGGCTCGAGGGCCGACCATCCGGCCCCCAATGGATATCTGTGGTGCCCTCAGATGTAAACCAATGGCAACCCCATCTGCCAGTTACCTCGTTGGCCTCACTTTCTACAATCCCATTTCTTGCGACCTCTGGAGATTCTATACCCGGCAGAAGGAGCCAGGCACCGCCGCCGGTTGTTGGAAGAGGAGAGCCATTCTTGTTGGGGCTTGCGCCATACAAATCTTCAGACACGGAATATTTGAAGAAATGGAGATTTTCAGCTGAGCTCACGGATGTCTCCATTGTATAATTTGTAAAGTAGCCTTTCTGATGACCTATGCGTTTTAACGTTAGCCTTCTTGTACCGCCTAGCGGTTCCCAGATGCGGCGCAAAGCCGCAGGAGAAGTGCTTGAGTGAGCGCTCCTACGACATAACGCTTGTTATGCAATATTCGCCACCATGACTATATCCAAATGTTTTTCATTACCCATTTGGAAATGAGTTGTTCCTGTTTCTTGAAAACCATACTTTGAATAGAAATTTTTCGCTCTGCCATTCTCACTATAAACACTAAGCCAGATAGCATCTAATCCTTTTTCTGAACATTCTTTAAGCGCCTCTGTAACAAGCAGCTTAGACGCCTTGGTGCCATGGTACTCTGGAAGCACATAGAGCCTCTGAAGTTCAGCGGAGTTCTGTAAATCAGATTTGTAAGGGCAGTTACTGTGATACTTCACTACTATAAAACCAACCAGTGCTTCATTAGACTGCGCACAAGCGAGAAATAATTCTTCGTTCTCCACAAGATTTTGAAACACAGATTCGCTTAGGTTTTCTGCCACATACTCTGATATTTCTTTCTCGCTAGAATCTGAAGGTCCAGCTAATCGAAATGTCTTCCGTGCAACAGCGCTAAGTGCTGGTACATCCTCTTTCCTCGCGATTTTGACAGTTATCTCCATGGCGATGGTTCTATTGCATAACAGCGACTTAAGCGGCGTGATACGGAATGGCAGCGGTTAGAATAAAATGGTGAAGCCGTTTGCAACAGCGATCTGTAGTAGCAACTCCGAGCAGCCACAGGCTGCGGCTTGAAGTGCCGGTTATGCGGCTGCAAGCTCACTGGATGTTCTCCAGCTTTTCCCAGAAGTCAGTTTCTGGCACCTCGGTAAGCATACCCTCTACCATATCTACAAAATCTGAATTGAAATATTCTTTACATAAAGCCCACATCGACCGAGATCGCTTGGTACCAAGGACAAAGTAGATGACGTCACGGTAGCTTATCCAGGTCTCTTCGTCTAAGGCTCCACTTTTGTACTGTAGCCATTCATGCTCTCTTACTCGCATTTGGGCGATGATCCAAAATATGAGTTTGGTTTTTTGAGGGAAGTCAGGAGCGGCTTCTTGGCGAAACAGCTCTCCCAATTCAGGGTGTTCTACGAACAGGTACACACCATTCTGGTCTGTAGTGACTTGTGCTTGCCTTGCTTCAGATCGAAGAATAGCGGTTCCCTGATGTATTTGCAGCGCAAGGTATACCAGGGTGATTACAACAACTAGATTGCCGATTACCTCGGCAAGATTGGCGAGTTGATCAAGAGACACTATTATTCACTCCCTTGAGGATTGATCGTCTTAGGCACCTAACGACTGAGCGGTGCGGCGCAAGCGAAGCGCGGTATAGTCTGCGTTAGGACGAGCACCTTGTTGGGCGTATCGCACTTCATATACTCACATCTTCAGATGCGAACAATGTAAATTCGGCTACGTCGAAGAATCCTATATTCCTGTACAGCGACTGGGCCATAGGCGTCGAATGAAGCACAGATAACTTATACCCAGCGGCCTTCGCTTCGTGAAGTGCTGTGATAGTCAACGTTCTGGCAAGGCTGAGCCCACGAGCTTCTGGTTTGGTAGAGACACCGTAAATTCCCGCGGAATTGGACCCAAGATGCATTACCAGCTTCGAAATAGGTTGCCCGTCGCGCCAGGCTTGCCAAGCAAGTACGTTCGTTCCCGGTTTCCCGATTTGGAATTGAGCAACCATAGACTCATATGTTTCTTGGTATTTCCTGGGAATTCCCCAACGCCAAGCGGCAAACTGGACGACATCTATGGCATCCTGCTCACCTTGAACTTTACGTATTTCAATATGGTCAGGCAAATCTGGAACTTCTTGAAGATCGGCCAGATCCATGGCCATTCCATAAATTGGCTCGACCTCTTTAAGGCCTTTTGCAATAAGTAATTCGTAGAGATTGGCCGGCTGGGAAGTCGGATGGAAAAGCCATATAAACGGAACTCTTCTCTCCGCAAAATGACGGGTAACCTCCTCAATCTTCGATTCCGCATTATGCGCAATCTGAGTTTTTAACACACCGTTGTAAGGGATCAAGGGTAGTGGTGTCTCGAACAGCAGTAAATCATCGGTGTCGTGCAGCTTGCACCCAGGTCCCCTGCCCCAGTTAGACCACGCCTCCCATAGATTAAGTTCGAGTTCATCAATCAAGGGAGTTTGATCGTTTTTCATAGGTTTATTCATATAATTGACCTCGATGAGGTACCTCCAATTCTAGCTCTAATTTACTGGATACCCAACGCTCAGAGCTCAGCGACCGGATGAAGTGGCGGCATTTCTGCGAATATTGAAAGGAGAACACTGTAAGGGAGATTTTTGGATCGGAGGTTAGGCCTGAAATAGTTCGTCATGCTTGTTGACTACCAAGAGGCTCATATGTGTTAGATGTAACGTTCGTTCCCTTTGATTCTGGAACCATCTACACCCTCTGAAAATTTCGGCAAATCCGAACCATACTCTAGCCAAGGGCGCGAATGCGACATCCAAATGTGTCCTGCTGGCCGTTTCCCCGGATCGGTATCGACAGCTCCCATTCGAAGAATAACGTCGGGTCGATCAGCCCATTCAGAGATGAGGTGTGAGCCGCAGTTCGAGCAGAAATGCCTTCGCTTCCCAGGTGAGGATTCAAAGTTTCTAAGCAAATCCTCGCCCCGAATCCACCTGAAGTGTTCCCGAACTACGCGTGCCGTTGTTGAGAATGAAGAAGAGTGGGCCTTCTGGCAAGTGCGACAGTGGCAATGACCAATCGAGCCTGCAAGCTCATCCGCCTGAAATACGACCTGCCCACAGAGACAGCTTCCTTCAATCATGGTTCATCTCACTAGTGACGCCTAACACCTGATTATGCGGCGCAGCAAGGTAATGGTCAGCTGCGACAAAATGGTGAAGCCATTTGCAGCTGCGCGTTGGCTTGCTGCGTCCGAGGGAGCGATAGCGACCGATTTGAACCACATGCTATGTCGTCCGTTCTAGTCAAAACTCGCTGTAGGAATCGCCTCACGATTAGCTGCAAATGCTGCAACAATGTCATCTTCAATCACTTTACTTTTCGAAAGTGGTGGTAGTTCGTTAATGCCGAAGTAGGCCACATCTAGTGTCTCAAGACCCGATCTGGGAGAACAATCGTCAAGCTGCTCACAAAGGAAAAAGAACTTATAGAAATCTCGGGCATCCTGGTCGTATTCGTGCTTCGCCTTATGGCGTACACAATACAATGAACTTACTTCAACAGATATATTGGCTTCCTCTTTGATTTCCTTAGCCACGTTCTCTGATGGAGAAAGGCCTACATCAGCATAGCCACCTGGAAGCGTCCACAATCGATCAGAATGTTCTTTGACGAGAAGAATCTTTTCGTCCTTTATCACTGCACCTCTCACGTCAACTCGTGGAGTTGCATATCCCTTGGCAAAGTCAGACACAAGAGCCTCAATCTTTTCAATTGGAACATTGCCAAGTAACGACAACATCTTTTGAGAGATTATGGAGATCTCCTCATACCTTTCACGGTCATAGTCATCGGATGTGAAATGGAGACCAGTTGATGCAATTGCTTGCAGTTGCTTCGCCCAGGTTAACCAGACCTGCTCCATCTCTTTCTCCTAGAGTAAGGCCACATAACACAGAAGTTTTCTGAGTCCGCTGGACTGAACTGCTATGAGCGCCTGATAATGTTGCCATAGTCGGATAGTACTCCCGCGATCGAAAACGACAAGACCTTGGAGCGAAGCCGAAGGCGCCGCGGAAAAACAGGCATCTGCATGGTTTTGTTTTGCCCCTCCTGCCGCTGGTTTACTGAGCTATAACTGGCAGCCTGGTGCGGCATGGATTAGCCTGCGGTTTAATCGTGCCCAATGCCGTGCCGGTAAACCAGGCGTCCGCCCAGCCAGCCTCCGATAGCGAGGCAGGCGAAGCCTCCTGAATCCAGCCATAAGGCAATCTCGTCCGGGGCAACCGGATTCCATTGATCCAGCCCCAGCAGCAACCGGGTCGTGAACAGGGTGAAGGCCAGTGACATGGCGGTCATGTGTAAGTAAGTATCTCGTAGCGGCGGGCCTTCCGGAAGCCGAGAAAGTTCCAAAAGGCCCGTCAGTATGGCAAGTACCGCCATGCTGCAACCTACGGCCAGCAAGCCGCATGACCAACGCCAGGCTGATTCACCGAATTGCACACTGGCAAAATCCGTAATTGCCGCCAACGACCAACAGCCGATAGGGAAATGCACCAGCGCCGGATGCAATGGGTGTCGCACCGGTTAAAGTACCAGAGCGAACAGCGTAAGAAACCCGGCAATAGCAACACCCGAATGCACCACCACTACCGCTTTGGGCGGGATCTTTTGCCGTACGTGAAATGAAGCAAGAAAGAAGCCACCCAGTGCGGCTACCAGCAATAGCACGAATCCGACAAGCACCTGCTGGGGCGCAGTGCCCTGCAGTAAAATTCCGATCAGCAATACCAGGCCAGTCGCCCCGGCAGGGCATGCACCACGGACAATGCCCATGGTGCGAGTTTGTTACGCAGGACGCTGGTGGCCAATATCAAACCGCCAACGGCTGCAATTCCAACCGCCATAAGGGCGTAGTTCAACATATTCCGGTCCTCTAATTAGTAGGTGCATACAGCCGCACGCTTTTGCTGGACGTCCGCGCTAGGTGGTTAATCAATGCAAGCTGGCCAGCTTCACATCGTTCATGCCCAATGCCTGCGCGACATCATACATTGCCTGATTGAGAATCTTGTGAGTTGTAAGGTCAGCTGCGACACCCGCCGTGTTATTTATATCCACCATTACCAGATGGTGAATTCTATTGGAGACGGCCTTGTCAAAAAGGTATCCGCTCCAGAAGGTGCCATTCGGTGTAGTTCCGGCACTGACCAGGGTCTTGGTCAATTCCACACCAGTAAGCGCCACAGGCGCGGGAAGGCTGACGTTCGCCAGGGTGGCATGCTTGAGACTGAGCTGAATTGCCAGATCCATACCGCCGAAAAAGGTTTTGATTTCGGCTTCGCCATATTGTTGGGTTAACTTCGCAACTTCGGCATTGACGGTGTCCTCACCAAGCATAGTTACCAGCGCTTTCGCAAAGCTGAAGTTTTCGCTGCCGCCACCGGCACGTACTAGCGCAGCAGTCACCGCCAAGGCGGGTGCACCCTGATAAGACGCACCACCAAACATGTTGGTGGGTGCTTCGTGTTGGGACACGGTAGATTGTTGATGATCACTATCAGCAGCATTGGCGCAGGAGCTGATCACGACGGATAATGGTACGACCAGGGCAATAGCGAGTATGCCAGCCAACGATCGGAAGTGACGGGTTGCAAGAGTGGAATGATTTTGGATTGACATGGAATTCCTCCTTAAGGATTGGTCGAACGGTTTTATCTCAAAGCAGATTTAGAATTCCGACTATGAGATGACATGACTGCTTGCCGCGTTCCCGAGAAGGATGCAATGGGTTTGTATCCGGCTACCCGGACTCTCTGGTACGAGAATTAATATTGCGCGGCCCCTCATGGGGTGCGCTTAGTGTTGTTGGATGCTGCCCGCCTGTGTTCGCGAAAGCGTGTGTATTCATGGCCCGGCAGGGGCGTTCTCCCCCGCCGTCAGTCGCATCAGCACATTAGCGACAATGCGATCGCAACGCGCACCTGCAAAAGCAAACGCATCTTCGTAGCTCAGATCAATTTCGCGAGCAAGTGCTTCGCGTAGAAGTGCCCGCCCACGGAAAAACCGGGATCGGACAGTTGCTTCGGGAATATCAAGGCAGCTCGCGGTTTCTTGCACGGTCATTTCTTCCAGCGCCCGTAGTACAAAAACGCTGCGAAACGTTTCTGGCAAACAATCGATATTGCGTTCCATCAAGCGGCGAATTTCAGCGCGTTGGGCATCCTGATCCGGGCTGGCTGAGGTCGTGTTTGGCATGGTGGCATCCTCGACAGCCGGTGAATCCACGCCGGCACCCGCACCGATTGGGATGATCGCCGCTCGACGCTGATGTTTGCGCTGGCGCGCCAAGGCTTCGTTGATGACGATCCGCGTCAGCCAAGTGGAAAGTTTGGCAAGGCCATGAAACTGATCGATGCGACGGTAGGCTTTCAGATAAGCATCTTGTACGGCTTCTTCCGCATCCTGTTCGTTTTTCAGGATACTACGTGCGGCACGATACAGCGACGATGACGTACGATATTTTTCGCAAATTGAGGAGCGGTGGTTTCCGATTTGATTAAATGAAGTTGCTAAAGCGACAAACAATCAGACAGGAGAACCACCACATGGCGGAGAATACCACGAAGAAGAACGCTGTCGTTCAGATCAATGAGCATGAGCTCAAAGACCACCTAGGCAAGGTTGTGCTCAGTACGGTCGAGGAGACGCTGAATGCCATGCTCGATGCCGAAGCCGATGAACTTGTCGGCGCTGGCAAGTATGAGCGCAGCGCAGAACGACAAGATTACCGATCTGGCCACTACAGCAGGAAGCTGCATACGAAGGCCGGTGAAGTCGATCTGAAGGTGCCGAAGCTGAGGAAGCAGACCTTCGAAACAGCGATTATCGAGCGCTACAGGCGGCGAGAG
>Ga0114931_10005445_pt1 | contig 15714 bp, 12 predicted proteins | sample 2SBtaG_FD_89579 | JGI IMG/M metagenome (GOLD analysis project Ga0114931, IMG submission 89579) | Deep subsurface microbial communities from Kolumbo volcano to uncover new lineages of life (NeLLi) - 2SBTROV14_V59a metaG | ecosystem: Environmental > Aquatic > Marine > Volcanic | place: Kolumbo...
AAAAACCGCCTAATACTAATACTCAGGGGGTTCTTTTCTAAAATAGAGTGTTTTTTAAGCGTGTTATCAAGAATAGTAACACTTAAAATTTCTGCTGAAATTTATTTAGGACGGGATTGGTTTCAGTCAAAATAAATAACATTTTATAGTAGTTGAATTCCAGTTTTTTTACATGTATCTACCATGCTATCAGGCCAAATGCTTGCTTGAACTTCTCCAATATGCGCTTTCTTTAGCAAGAACATACAAGTTCGTGATTGTCCAATTCCTCCACCAATAGTGTAAGGTAACTTATCTTCTAATAGCATTTTATGAAAGAGAAACTTTTTTCTTTCTTCTTGACCTGTAATAGCTAATTGTTTGTTTAGCGCATCTTTGTCAACTCTTATTCCCATAGAAGAAACTTCGAAAGGAATTTCAAGCACGCTGTTCCAAAAAATAATATCACCGTTCAAACCATAATACCCTTCTTTAGTTTCAGTACTCCAGTCATCATAATCAGGAGCTCTTCCATCATGAGGTTTTCCATCAGATAATTCCTTTCCGATACCTATTAAAAAGATAGCTCCGTATTTTTGAGCAGCTTTTGCTTCTCTTTCTTTGTCTGATAAATCAGGAAATTCTCTAGCTAAATCTTCAGCATAAATAAAAGTAATGTGCTCTGGTAGTTCCTTTTTAATACTAGGATATTCTTTCGTGATGTGCTCTTCAGCTCTTCTGTATACTTGATAGATTTTCTCAACTGTTTCTTTTAAATACTCTATCGTTCTATCTTCTTTTGTTATGGTTTTTTCCCAATCCCATTGATCTACGTAGATTGAATGAATGCTGCTTAAATAATCATCAGGTCTTAGTGCGTTCATATCAGTATAGATTCCTCTACCTGTTTCCATGGCTAAATCCGCCAGTTTAAGCCTTTTCCATTTTGCTAAAGAATGTACCACTTCAGCTTTCTGTTCACCCATTTCTTTAATAGGAAAAGCTACAGGTCGTTCTATTCCGTTTAAATCATCGTTGATACCTGTTCCTTGAACCACTATAATGGGAGCTGTAACTCTTCTTAATAATAATTCATCAGCTAAAGCGACTTGAAAGTAGTCTTTCAGCTTTTTAATAGCTCTTTCTGTTTCTTCTACTTCTAGAGTAGGTTGGTAACCTTTCGGTAAAATTAATTTGCTCATTTTTTCTAGTTTTTAAATTGTTTAATAATTAATTGATTTACAAATAAAAAGCCTTTCCAATTATGGAAAGGCTTTTAAAAAATTGATATACAATAGTTATGTCCTTTCCTTTGGTGGTGGATTATTATTCAAATTATTATTGATGTTATTTTTCATTTGTTTTATTTTTTAAGCATAAAAAAAGCCTTTCGATATCGAAAGGCTTTAAATTTATTTAATATGTTGTTATAACAATAGCCTTTCGTCCTAGATGTTAGGATTATTAAAAAGGTTATTATTATTCAATTTTTTCATAGTTCTTTTCTTAACTGGTACAAATTTATAGATAAAAAATATTAAGAAGCAAATGATTGGTAGATTATTTTTTTAATAGAGATTAAATAAAATCAAGTAACTATAAAGATGCTTTCGTTTGTAGCCTGTTAAAAATCACTTAATAATTTTATAGGAAAGCTACATTATTTTGTTGGATTATTGCTAATTTCGTGGGAAGAAATTTAAGTAGATAATCAAAAATATATCGAATGAAAATATTAGTATGTATAAGCAAAGCACCTGATACTACAGCAAAGATTGCTTTCACGGAAAACGATACCAAATTTAATGAAAATGGAGTTCAGTTTATCGTGAATCCTTATGATGAATGGTATGCGTTGGTGAGGGGATTAGAATTAAAAGAAGCGAATGGTGGAACCGTAACTGTTCTAAATGTTGGGAGGGCTGATAATGATCCTGTAATAAGAAAAGCATTAGCTATAGGGGCAGATGATGCGGTAAGAATTGATGCAGATACAGAAGATGCGCTTTATGTAGCTAAGCAAATTGCTAATTACGCTAAAGAGCAAGGTTATGATATGGTGCTATGTGGTAAAGAAACTATTGATTATAATGGCTCTCAGGTTGCTGGTATGGTTGCTGAATTAATGGGGACTCCATATGTATCATTAGCTTCTAAATTAGATGTAAATGGTAATACCGCTACTATAGAAAGAGAAATAGAAGGTGGAGTTGAAGTGATCGAAGTTTCTACACCTTTTGTGCTAAGTTCAGCTAAAGGGATGGCTGAGGCCCGCATTCCAAATATGAGAGGGATTATGGCCGCTCGGTCTAAACCTTTAAATGTTGTCGAAGCAGTTGATGCATCAAATTCTACTGTAGTTAAGAGCTTTTCCTTGCCTCCAGCAAAATCTGGATGTAAAATGATTGATGCTGACAATGTTTCAGAATTGGTGGACTTACTCCGTAATGAAGCTAAAGTAATATAAATCTCAGATTAAGAAATTAGTGATTATTAAATAAAATAATAGATATGTCAATTTTAATATATGCCGATTCAACTAATGGAGCATTAACAAAAAATGCATTTGAAGCAGCGAACTATGGAGGACAACTAGCACAATCATCAGGTAAGAGTGCTGTTGCGTTAGTATTAGGAAGTGCTTCAGGATTAGAGGAGTTAGGAAATTATGGAGTAAACAAAGTATTACATTTTTCTGATGCTTCTTTAGATAACTTTGATCCACAAAAAGTAGCGGCAATAGTTGCAGAAGCTGTAACAGCAGAAGGTGTAGATACAGTTGTTTTTGCTCATGATTATACAGGAAAAGCTGTTGCACCACGCTTGTCAGCTAGATTAGATGCAGGTTTAGTTTCCGGAGCAGTTGAATTACCTAATGGAAACACGGTGAAAAAAGCAGTGTTTTCTGGAAAAGCTTTTGCTGATGTAGAAATTACAACAGCTACAAAAATTATATCAGTTTTACCTAACTCGTTAGATAAAGTAACTACTGGTGGTTCCGCAGAGGTAATCAACTATTCATGCGACATACCTTCTTCAAACCTAACTGTTAAAGAAATTAGAAAGGAATCAACAGAATTGTCATTAACTGAAGCAGATATAGTTGTGTCAGCTGGAAGAGGATTAAAAGGACCTGAAAACTGGGGAATGATTGAAGATTTAGCTAAGGAGCTAGGAGCAGCAACAGCTTGTTCTAGACCTGTAGCAGATATAGGATGGCAGCCTCATCATGAACATGTTGGACAGACAGGGATAGCTATTCGACCAAATTTATATTTTGCGATAGGTATTTCTGGAGCAATACAGCATTTGGCTGGAGTAAATGGAAGTAAGGTTATCGTGGTAATCAATACAGATGCTGAGGCTCCATTTTTTAAGGCAGCTGACTATGGTATTGTTGGTGATGCTTTTGAGGTAGTCCCTAAGTTAATTGAAGCAATAAAAGCACTGTAAATATAAAATTAAGAGAGATGGTTAATCTCTTCTTATTCTTTTTTAGATGGACAAAATTGAGTTAGAAATAATAGGGCTTTCTTACAGTCAAACACAAACAGGAGCTTATGCTTTAGTGTTAGGAGAAAAAACAGGAGCTAAAAGAAGGTTGCCGATTATTATTGGTGGTTTTGAGGCTCAAGCTATTGCCATTGAGTTAGAGTCTATGACACCAAGCAGACCACTTACTCATGACTTATTCAAGAGTTTTGCTGATTCTTACAGTGTTAATGTTAAAGAAATCATCATCTACAATTTAGTAGAAGGTATTTTTTATGCGAAAATGATAACGGAGAAAGAAGGGAAAGAAGTAGAGATAGATACTCGTACTTCAGACGCTATAGCATTAGCAGTCCGTTTTAAATGCCCTATATACACTTATGAGTTTATTTTAGCAAGTGCAGGTATTATTTTAGATGAGAGTGAGCAGGAGGACGATGAGTTGGTTAAAGAAATAGAATCAATAGAGCAGGAGTTAAGTACACCTTCAGACGTAGAACCTTTAAGTTATAAGGATTTAACTACCGATGAGCTCAATAAACGATTACAGGATGCGATAGATAATGAAAATTATGAGGAAGCATCTAAGATTAAAAATGAGCTGGATACTCGAAATGCGAACTAACTACTCTCTTTCTCTATTTTCCATATAGGTTTCCCATTTTTTAATAACGATTTGCATATCATTAGGTAATTCTGATTCAAATTGCAGCCATTTCCCTGTTTTTGGGTGCTCAAAACCTAAAGACTTTGCATGTAGAGCTTGTCGTGGTAATATTGTAAAACAATTCGCAATAAATTGCTTATATTTACTAAAGGTCGTTCCCTTTAAAATACGATCACCTCCGTATTCATTATCATTAAATAGTGGGTGACCTAAGTGTTTCATGTGGACTCGAATTTGATGCGTTCTTCCAGTCTCTAATTTACATTCAATTAGTGTGATATACCCGAATCGCTTTAAAACTTTGTAATGAGTAGTTGCGTTTTTTCCATACTCTCCATCAAGAAAAACATCCATCACTTTTCTGTTTTTTAAACTCCTACCCACATTACCTTCGATGGTGCCTTTATCTTCCTTTAAATCTCCCCATACAAGTGCATGATACCTTCTCTCAGTTGTTCTGTCAAAAAACTGTTTACCTAAATGGGTTAGTGCATGTTCTGTTTTGGCAATAACCATAATTCCAGTAGTGTTTTTATCTAGTCGGTGAACTAAACCTGGTCGATTTGGAGTGTCTGTTTGGGGTAGGTTTTCAAAATGGTATATTAATCCATTTACCAGTGTCCCGGTATGGTTTCCGTATCCTGGATGAACAACAAGGTTTGCTTGCTTGTTAATTACAATCACTTCATCATCTTCATGTAAAATATTGAGGGGGATGTTTTCAGGAATTAGTTCAATTTCTTGCGGAGGATAGGGGAGTTCTACTGTAATTTTATCTAAAGGTTTTACTTTATAGTTGGGTTTGACGGTCTTTTTGTTAACGAGAACATGGCCATCACTAATTGCACTTTGAAGCTTATTTCTAGTTGAATTAGGAATGCGATCCATCAAAAATTTATCAATACGAAGCAATTCCTGACCTTTATCGGCAGTAAATTTATAATGCTCAAAAAGTTCGTCTTCGTTAAGGTTAACCGATTCTTCCAAAATATTATTTTGAGATTATAACTTTTTTAATGATACTGTTCGAATTGGCTGTATTCATAAAACGGATAAAATATATGCCGTTTTTGATGCCTTTAACATTAAGTTGATTTGTCATAAATGTAGAAGAGGTAATAATTGATCTGCCGGACAAATCAATTAATTCAATCGTATAATTAGTTGTTATTTCCTTTGTATGTCGAAAGTAAATAACCTCTTTTGCTGGGTTCGGGAATACATTAAAATTATCATTGGTTGTTGTCTTTGAATTTGTAATGCTAACTGTCAGATCAGCAAAACTCCCAAAAACTGGTCTTAACATTAGAGATCCATTAAAAGATCCATTTTCCCATACCCCGACAGTATTAATGTGAATTTTATTTTTGTTGTTTGTATTAAGATCAAACCCCACGTTTAAGAATTCAGACGAGATCTTCTCCCATCCGAAATAATAAGTTCCAGCAGGAAGATAGAGAGGAATATCTAGCTGGTAATTTAAAAATTCATTAGTGTTGGAATATATGGGTTGGGTATATGTTGATGCGTCTTGAGAATAAATTTCTATTTCAGGGCTTAAGCTACTCCATACCTTTAACCTAAAGGTTTCATTGATTAGATTATTCTGAATAGGATTGAAATAAATTTGGAAAGCGGTGAGCGTATCACTTTTTTTTATACTAAATTCATGAGCCAATTTTGATCCAACTCCCTGAACACCATAGCCTACTTCTGCACTTCCATCATCATATGCGTAATAAGAGCCAAAAACTTGGTAAGAGTTTACGGTGTCGTTTTTAACTAAGGAATCAACAAGAACACCGGATCCTCCATCAAAGTCAAAATAATTTTTGATTTGGAAAACTTTTGTTTGAACAGAAAAGTCAGATGGAAAAGAGAAATCGTTTAGAAATGGTGATATCTTGTATACTGCTTGCGGTTCAACTAAGTTGGAGTATGCATTAACAGTTTTTGAGCTAGTAGTAGTAGGGTATTCTTCTATTACATTCCCATTTCCATTGTTGTCAATTATTCGATATTTATAAAAAATTGGATAGCTAGAACTATGATTGTTTTTGTAGGTCACATTCATTACATCTTTCATAAGACCAATAGTGTCAGTAAGGTAATGCTCCCAAGGCATGGCAGTATAATTTTTTAGTAGACTAAAATGGTTTGTAATAAAAGAAGCATCATTTAGAGAAGTGTCAGCATGATTTCTGTTATCATTTAAATATACATAATCAATATTCCAGTGGTCTACATTTCCAGAAAGAGTGGCATAATTCAAGAAACGAAATTGGAATCCATTTTTATGGAAGGAGGTGTCAACGGGAATCATTACTTTTTTAAAAGCTTGAGTTGGGCCTCCAGGTGTTCCCCACATTCTTATCCATGTACTATCTGGTAGTTTAAAGAACTCTAACCTTAAACTATCTTTTGTTTCAGGTTTGTTGCCATTTCCTTGAGGTTGATAGTAAAAACTTAGATATACGCTATCAGTTATTGATGTTAAATTAATAGGAAGAGAAGTTAGGTGGTCTGCGATTCCGTAGGAAGTGGGTATAGCAAAATTATAGGGGTAGCCAGTCATATCTAACCCATCTAAGGTTGCCACACCATAGGTTGGCGGATTAATAGGAAAATTAGAGTTGATGTGAGCATCAAAATCTTCCCATAAAGACTCATTAGGATACATGTTTCTTTGTGAAAAATCATCAATAAAAGGCAATGATAAGACTGCTTTGTTTTTTCGTGATTTATTAAAATATGGTGAATAAGAATTTTGTATTTGAGTATTGTAGAATACAATGGTAGCGTTATTAGTAGTCAATTCCAATAAGGTGTCTTTTTGTGCAGAAACAATTAATGTTAATGAAATAAAAATAGATGATATGGTTATTTTTTTTGTCATTAATTCACTTTTATAGTTGAATCTATTTCTGTAGAATCAATAGCTGGAGGGTTAAAGTTGATTAGGCTCGTATCACAAGTTAAATACAAATCAACAACGCTCCCCATATTAACAGCAATACTTTTATTTCTTATCGGTGTTTGTCTGTATACTCTAGCGTTTAAAGAATCTTCTTTTGTTTCACATTTATTATAGTCTGAAAATCCAATATTTAATGAAGACTCTAGTAATGATTTTTTGGCTTCATCTAGTGTTAGGTTAATTAGGTATGGAACTAATACTTTTTCATTGCTTGTGCCGCTTCCAATTACTAATGTAATCATAGACCCTTTATTTATAGGGGTGTTTGGTTTAATTTTTTTGCCGTTTAATTCTTGTTCCAGAACACAGTTAATGCATTCAGAAGGAATATATTTTGGGTTGTCAACTTTTAGCCCATAACTTTCAAGTTTCGCTATGGCTAACCTTAAAGACATATCAACGGCATCAGGCATCATAATTTTTGGGGGAACAATTTTAGTAATGGTTATGTATATGGTTCTATTTTGTTTTACTAATCCATTTGGCAGTGGGTTTTGATCTAGCACAACTCCTTTTTCTGCTTCAGCAACATAAATAGAATCGAGTATTTCAAAACGTAGTTTTTTTTCTTCGAGAGTTGATTTAACCTCTTCAAGATTTAATCCTTCTAAAGAAGGTACACTAATGGTTTCTCCGTGATGTGTGTAATTGTCAAGAAACTTAAATATTCCCCAAACAACAAAGCCTGCAAAGAAAAATGACAGTACAAGGTTAAAAATGAAAGCTTTTGTAAAAAGGAATTTAAACATTCTTTTGTTCTTGATTTTTAAAAGCAAATATATAAATTATAACTAGCATATAGTCTTATTCATTTAAGGCTTTAATTAACAATTAATGTTGTTTAAACGATTAAAAGAGTTGTTTATTTAAAATAATATCACAGAATTGGTATTTTTAATTTTTCTTAAAATTAGCTGGTATAGAAAAAAGCTTACTTTATCCGCTATTTTTACGAATGATTTATTATAAATTTGTGCGATTAATTTAAGGTTATGGCAAAAAAGACAAAGTTTTCGAAAGGGCAGTATTTATCTTGGTATGAGTCGATGTACTTGATGCGTAAGTTTGAAGAAAAATTAAGTCAACTGTATATTCAACGAAAATTCGGAGGCTTTTTACATTTATATATTGGGCAGGAAGCTGTTGTAGCTGGAGCTGTTTCAGCAACTAACCCGGAAGACAATATGATTACAGCGTATCGTTGTCATGCTCATCCAATAGGAAAAGGAACGGATATTAAATATATGATGGCAGAGTTGTATGGTAAAACTACAGGGTTATCAAAGGGTAAAGGTGGTTCCATGCATATGTTCGATGTAAGCAGGAAAGTATTTGGTGGTCATGGTATTGTTGGTGGTCAAATTCCATTAGGAGCAGGATTAGCATTTGCTGATAAGTATAAAGGAAGAGATATTGTAACCATGTGTTCTATGGGAGATGGAGCTATTCGTCAAGGGGCTTTACATGAGGCGTTCAATATGGCGATGATGTGGAAGTTGCCCGTGATTTATATTATAGAAAATAATAAGTATGCGATGGGGACTTCTGTTGAGCGTACATCTAATGTTACAGAATTATATAAAATTGGATTGAGTTATGATATGCCAGGTGAAGCAGTAGATGGAATGGATGTAGAGGCGGTACATAATGCAATAGCAAAAGCTGCTAAATGGTGTAGAGATGGAAAGGGACCGTATTTATTAGAGATGGAGACTTATCGTTTTAAAGGTCATTCAATGTCTGATCCACGTAAGTATAGAACAAAAGAAGAGGAAGAGGAATACCAAAGTAATGATCCTATTGAGAAAGTTTTACAAAGCATTAAAAAGAATAAGTATGCATCTGATAAACAGATTAATGCTATTCATGATAAAGTGAAACAACAAATAGTTGATGCTATAAAATTTGCAGAGGATTCTCCTTTGCCTAAACCAGAGGATATGTATGAAGATATTTATGCAGAACCTTACCCATTTATAAAAGAATAACAAAGACATTTAATACAATTAGAAAATGGCTGAAGTAGTTAGAATGCCCAAATTAAGTGATACCATGACGGAAGGAGTGGTGGCTAAATGGCACAAAAAAGTTGGAGATACTGTGAAAGAAGGAGATTTGTTGGCAGATATAGAGACAGATAAGGCAACAATGGAGTTCGAATCTTTTGTTGATGGAGTTTTGTTATATATAGGGGTTCCTGAAGGAGGAACTTCTCCAGTAGATACAGTGTTGGCAATTTTTGGAGAAAAAGGAGAAGATTTTAGTGCTTTATTAGAGGATGATTCAGCTCCTAAAGAATCAGCAAATTCAACTAAAAAAGAAGAAAAGACACCCAGTAAGAAAGAAAAAGCTGAAACCATTGATACGTCAGGGATTAATGCTACAGTAGTTAAAATGCCTAAGTTAAGTGATACGATGACGGAAGGAGTGGTAGCTAAATGGCATAAAAAGGTGGGAGACAAAGTAGCTTCTGGAGATTTGTTAGCAGATATAGAGACGGACAAAGCTACGATGGAGTTTGAATCGTTTGAAGATGGTGTTTTATTGTATATTGGTGTTCAAGAAGGAGGAAGTGCCCCTGTAGATGAAGTTCTAGCAGTTATTGGCGAAAAAGGAGCTGATGTAGATGCGTTGATAAAAGCTGCTGCTCAAACTGTTTCAGTACCGGTAACAACTAAGGAAAACGAAACAACGGAGACTGTTAAAAGTGAAGCTCAATCTGCAGCACCAGTAGTTACTAGTGTTTCTCCTGATGGGAATAGAATAATGATATCTCCTTTAGCTAAGAAGATAGCAGCAGAAAAAAATATTAATATAGCTACATTAAAAGGTACAGGAGAGGGAGGAAGAATTATTAAGAGAGATATCGAGAACTATAGTGGTGGTGCTGTTACTAATTTTGTTGGAGTAGAAAAATATACGGAAGAGCCTATTTCTCAAATGCGTAAAACGATAGCGAGAAGATTAGGAGAAAGTAAATTTTCAGCACCACATTTCTACCTTACTATGGATATTGATATGGATAATGCAATTGCGGCTCGTCAATCGATTAATGAAATAGCTCCGGTAAAAATTTCTTTTAATGATATTGTTATTAAAGCAGCAGCAGTAGCTTTAAACCAACATCCAAAAGTGAATTCTTCTTGGTTAGGAGATAAGATCAGGTACAACGAGCATGTTAATATTGGAGTGGCTGTAGCAGTAGAAGAAGGCTTGTTAGTTCCTGTGGTACGTTTCGCAGATGGAAAAACATTAAGTCAGATTTCAGGAGAGGTGAAAAGTTATGCTCAACGGGCAAAAGATAAAAAGTTACAACCTGAAGATTGGGAAGGAAGTACGTTTACTATTTCTAATTTAGGTATGTTTGGTATAGAAGAGTTTACGGCTATTATTAATCCACCAGACGCTTGTATTTTAGCAATTGGAGGAACAAAACAGGTTCCTGTTGTTAAAAACGGAGAGATAATTCCGGGTAATGTCATGAAAGTAACACTTTCCTGTGACCATAGAGTGGTAGATGGTGTTACTGGTTCACAATTCTTGCAGACTTTTAAAACATACATGGAGAATCCAGTAGTTTTATTAGGAGCTCAAAACATTTAACAACAATTAATTCATAAAGAACACCCCTTAGTAGAAATGCTAAGGGTTTTTTTGTGTTATTTTACTTTTAGATGGTGAATCAATTACTCGATACTAAAATAGAATTTTTAAAAGGGGTTGGTCCTCAACGAGCTGAATTGCTTAAAAAGGAATTAAACATTTTCACATTTGGTGATTTGTTGGCTCATTTTCCTTTTCGTTACATTGATAAATCTAAAGTTTACCAAATAAAAGACCTCACCTCTACGGAAGCGCATATTCAATTGCGAGGAAAAATTACCAGCATTAAAGTAGTAGGAGAAAGAAGAGGGAAAAGAATGGTAGCTACTTTTAAAGATGAGACAGGTAGCATTGAATTGGTGTGGTTTAAAGGAATTAAATGGTTGCAAAATTCTGTTAAAAAAAATATAGAATATATTGTTTATGGTAAGCCTACTTTATATCGTAACAAATTGAACATCACACATCCAGAATTGGATGAAGTAGAACAATCGTTAATTGCTAACCAAGTAACTCTAGAGGCTGTTTATTCGACTACGGAAGCTCTTTCGGCTAAAGGATTGCATTCTAAAGGAATTCATAAACTACAAAAGAATTTGGTGGCTCAAATTCAGAATGAAATTACAGAAACCTTACCCCCCTACTTAATGGAGCGCTTAAAACTAATAGATAGAGCAACGGCCTTAGTAAATGTGCATGTGCCTCAAAGTAATGAGCGTTTACAGAAGGCTGTTTTTCGCTTAAAGTTTGAGGAGTTGTTTTTTCTTCAACTGAGTTTATTGAGACAGAAGGTGATTAAGACAGAAACAATAAAAGGGTATGTATTTGATAAAGTGGGAGATAATTTTAATACTTTTTATCAAGAACAGTTGCCTTTTGAATTAACTGATGCGCAAAAACGAGTAATTAAGGAGATTAGAACAGATATTGGTTCAGGGAAACACATGAATCGGTTACTTCAAGGAGATGTGGGGAGTGGTAAAACAATTGTAGCGTTATTGTGTATGCTAATTGCATTAGATAACGAATTTCAAGCATGTTTGATGGCTCCAACAGAAATTTTAGCCACACAGCACTATGAAGGGTTAAAAGAATTGTTAGGAGAGATGAATGTGTCTATTCATTTGTTGACAGGGTCTACTAAAACAGCCGAACGAAAAGTAATTCATGAAAATTTAGAGAATGGACAGTTGCAAATTTTGGTGGGGACTCATGCTTTGATAGAAGATAAAGTGAAATTTAATAACCTAGGTTTTGTGGTAATTGATGAGCAGCATCGTTTTGGAGTACAACAACGTTCTAAGTTGTGGCGAAAAGGAAAGCAAAACCCTCCTCATGTATTAGTGATGACAGCCACTCCTATACCACGTACTTTGGCAATGACTTTTTATGGAGACTTAGATACTTCTGTAATTGATGAATTGCCGCCAGGTAGAAAAGAGATAAAAACAATTCATCGTTTTGATTCTTCAAGACTAAAAATATTTGGTTTTATGGAAGAGGAAATTAAGAAAGGACGACAGGTGTATGTGGTGTATCCATTAATTAAAGAATCTGAAAAAATGGATTACAAAGATTTAATGGATGGGTATGAGAGCATTACAAGACGGTTTCCTTCTCCTCAATACAATGTTTCCATAGTGCATGGACAAATGAAAGCTGCTGATAAAGAATTTGAAATGCAACGGTTTGTAAAAGGGCAAACTCAAATTATGGTGGCAACAACAGTAATAGAAGTGGGGGTAAATGTGCCTAATGCCAGTGTAATGATTATTGAAAGTGCCGAACGTTTTGGGTTGTCACAATTACACCAGTTAAGAGGAAGAGTAGGTCGGGGAGCTGAACAATCGTACTGTGTATTAATGACTGGAAATAAATTAAGTGCGGATGGTAAAACCAGAATGGAAACGATGGTTAAAACCAATGATGGGTTTGAAATTAGTGAGGTAGATTTAAAATTGCGTGGTCCAGGCGATATACAAGGAACACAACAAAGTGGCTTGTTAAACCTCAATATCGCAGATTTAGCTAAGGACGGACAAATATTGCAAGTAGCAAGAAATGTAGCTGTAGAGATACTAAAAGAGGATGCCAGCTTAGAAATGGAAAAGAACCACCGACTTCATGCTACACTTCAAAAACTTTTTAGTAATAAAATAAACTGGGGAAGGATTTCTTGACCTTCTAGTTGTTAGAAGCTTTTCTCTTTTATGAAAAAATAGAGGTGATGCCTAGTAATTATGTTTTATAATCACATTTTTAGTTAAAACATAAACCTTTTTAAATAAAAATGCTAATAATGTAACAGTTAGTATATAAAAGAGACTTAGAACAATAGTCAAAACCGGATTATTAGAAGCTCTAGCCAAGTTAGTAAAAGGATCTCTGCAGATTCCATGGATTACAAACAAAAACATGCTGATTTCACCATAAAACAGTATGAATTTTATAGGCATAAGTTCTTTACGGAGGAAATATAAAATACAAAGAACTAACAGGTATGTTATAATGATAAATGTAAAGGGGAAAAAAGGGAAATAAAAATTACCTAATATGAATAGTAATAATAAGAAAGGGGTGTGCCATACTTTTGTCGTAAGATTAGGATTTAGTGCTATCAGTATGCCCAAAGCAAATTCAGGGATATGACCTGGCGCATTTGCCATAACAAATATATTTCTATCCATTAATGGAGTGTATAGGTAAAATATTAACAAGTAGGACAATGTTAAGATGAAAAGAAATCCTTTCCCTTTCCATCTTTTAATTATATAAAATAGTGGAATAAAGAGAAGGTATAGTTGAACTATCAATCCGTAAAACCACCAAGGACCAACAAAAGATAAGGCTTCCCCTGGTAACAATGTGTGTAGCATAAGAATTTTGGTAAAAACCCTAGTAATCCAATCAGTGTTAATTGCAGAAGAACCTAGAGTGACCTTGTAAATTAATATTATCAAGATAGTTATTAAAAAAGGGGGGTATATTTTAGATATTCTTTTTATGCTAAACATGAAGAAGCTTCGTTGCTTAGTAATATATGATTTAGACAAACCATATCCGCTAATAAAAACAAATAATTGCACTCCATAGTGTCCAAAAAAAGAGAATAAAACATTTATTGTTTCTAAATAGGAATTTGAAATAATGGAAAACAGATTTTGAACATTTTGAGCGTTAAAAATAAATTCATTTTGTCCTGTATTCGGAGCCACTAAATGAAAGTAATTATGAAGCATTATAAGAAGTATTCCGAACCCCTTAATAAAGTTAGTTTGTTCTTTATTAATTATTATTTCAGACATATTTTTAATTGTGGCTAACGCTAAATGTTGATTCGATGGGTTTTAGCGAGTGATAAACGAAGTTAATGTTTTTTAAGAAAAAAAGGTTTAATTCTCTCTATAGAAGAAGCTTTTCTCTTTTATGAAAAAAGTAGAGTTTATTCCTAATAAATCCTGATAAGTATGAGAAAAATCCTTTAATGAATACTGTTTTTTATTATTGATAGCAATATTTTTTTCTTTTTCAAAAAGGGAGCTTCTCCATAATATGAATGGAACGCTACTCATATATTTAGAGGGGGTCAGAGCTTTGTTGTGCCCAAAAAAATCTCTTTTATCGTAAACTTCATCCCCATGGTCAGCGAAAAATAGAACAGAATTTAATCCAGATAGTTGCCTTATTTTTCGAATTATTTTTTCAACAATATAATCGTTGTATAAAATAGAATTATCATAATGGTTAATGATTTCATTCGCTTTTTCTCCAAAAGCTGAATGAGGACTATCTGTAAAATTTTTAAATCGTTTGGGATAACGGTATTTGTAATCAACATGAGATCCCATTAAGTGAACAACTATTATTTTTTTTCTTTTTTTATACGCAATTACTTCATCAAGTTTCGGGAAAATATTTTCGTCAAAGTTGTTGATATGTAAATTATTAATAAAATAAACATGTTTGGATCTTTCTCCGATCAAAGTAATGGGGGTGCAGTGCTCTCCAATATAATTTTGATTACTTAACCAGAATGTTTCAAAACCAGCAGCATTTAAACAATCAATGAGGGTATAGAGAGTGTTTTTATTGTTTTTGTTTTTTAAAAGAAAAACATCTTTTAAGGATGCTACCGATTCTACTGCAGAGCTATTTACATTATTGAATACGCTTAACTCATGTTTGATTTCTTGAAGCCTAGGATTTGTGTTTCTTTCATACCCATATAATTTCATATGATAGGTGCTAGTGGATTCTCCAATAATTATAATGTGGGTTTCGGAATTATTATAGGTTTTTCTACTAACTTTTATGTCCTTTATCAGGTGACTTCGACCCAGAATAACCATTTTTTTTAACTCTTTCTTATAATTGATGTAGGTGTTGGCTATTTTAACGAAAGAAATTTCATTTAAATAGTTTTTGCTAAAACGAGGAAGGGTTGTAATAAGAATGAGTATAGATAAAATTAAATAACTATAATGAAAAATACTTATAGATCTTTTATAATGGGTTTTACTATTGATATATATTAGTACATAAATAACTAAAAAAAGGAACCCTATAACAAAAATGAGGTAAATGGAGAAATAGCTTGCAATAAATTCAACAACTTCTTTCTTATTAGTTGAATAAATAGCGAAAAGTGAAGTTGGTTCAATAGGTTTTTTGAATAATAATAAATGAGAGAGATCGATAATGACTGGCGGGAGAATAATAATAGCTAAAAAAATACTATAGACTTTTTTTACCTTCTTTTCGATAAAAAGATAAGGGAGAGAAATCAACCCCACCAAAAGGAATGCGCTAAAAATGATAAGTATAAAATGGATAGTATAATCCTGAACTTTATAAGCTTCTTCTTGGTTAATAATTGTAGTTAAGTTCTAATTAAGACAGCGTTATTTTTAAACATTTCAAATAACCCATACGCTTGATCTGATAAAAGCATAGCTAAAAACCACTGTTTCAGTGTTGTCTTGCTGTTCTGAAGCTC
>Ga0114931_10005446_pt1 | contig 15713 bp, 13 predicted proteins | sample 2SBtaG_FD_89579 | JGI IMG/M metagenome (GOLD analysis project Ga0114931, IMG submission 89579) | Deep subsurface microbial communities from Kolumbo volcano to uncover new lineages of life (NeLLi) - 2SBTROV14_V59a metaG | ecosystem: Environmental > Aquatic > Marine > Volcanic | place: Kolumbo...
CCTGAACTCCGCTCCCTGGTAGTGCTCCGCCGACACCTTCGTCAGCGCCGCCGTCAAGGTCGTCTTGCCATGGTCGACGTGCCCAATCGTCCCCACATTCACATGCGGCTTGGTCCGCTCGAATTTTTGCTTGGCCACTACTTTACCTCACTTAAAGATCTTGTTTGCCCGATTGTTTTATGAAGTTGCCTTCTTGATGATCGCCTCGGCGACGCTCGCCGGCGCTTCCATGTATTTCTCGAACTGCATGGAATAGGTTGCCCGCCCCTGGGACAGAGATCGCAGGTCGGTGGCATAACCAAACATCTCGGCCAGCGGCACTTCACAACGGATCACCTTTCCGCCCGGAGCATCCTCCATACCCTGAACCATACCGCGACGGCGATTGATATCACCCACCACGTCTCCCATGTATTCTTCCGGAGTCACCACCTCGACCTTCATGATCGGCTCGAGCAACGCCGGATCAGCCTTCTTAGCGCCTTCCTTGAATGCCATGGAGCCCGCGATCTTGAACGCCATTTCACTGGAGTCCACATCATGATAGGACCCATCGAACAAGACCACCTTGACATCCACCACCGGGTAACCCGCCAGCACGCCACTCTCCATAGCCTCTTGTACACCTTTGTCCACGGCGGGAATATAATCCCTCGGCACTACCCCACCGACAATGGCGTTCTCGAATTCATACCCTGTCCCACGTTCCTGCGGTTCCAGCTTCAGCCAGACATGACCATATTGCCCTCGGCCGCCGGTCTGGCGTACGAACTTGCCTTCCTGCTCCACCGCCTTGCGGATTGTCTCGCGGTAGGCAACCTGCGGCGCGCCGACATTGGCTTCCACATTGAACTCGCGCTTCATCCGGTCGACGATGATCTCCAGGTGCAACTCACCCATCCCGGAGATGATGGTCTGCCCCGACTCTTCATCGGTATGGACACGGAACGACGGGTCCTCCTGGGCCAGTTTCTGCAGCGCAATACCCATTTTTTCCTGATCGGCCTTGGTTTTGGGTTCCACCGCTACGGAAATAACCGGCTCGGGAAACTCCATCTTTTCCAGAGTGATGATCTCCTTGGGGTCACACAAGGTATCACCGGTCGCGACATCCTTAAGACCAATGGCGGCAGCTATGTCACCCGCACGTACCTCCTTGATCTCCTCACGATGGTTGGAGTGCATCTGAACAATTCGACCGATTCTCTCTCGCTTGCTTTTGAGCGAGTTGTAGACCGTATCACCGGAATTGACGACCCCCGAGTAAACCCGGAAGAAGGTCAGGGCACCCACAAAGGGATCCGTGGCAATCTTGAATGCAAGAGCCGCAAAGGGCTCATCGTCACTTGCCTTGCGTTCAACTTCATTTCCTTTTTCGTCCATCCCTGTGACCGGAGGAATATCCACAGGGGAAGGCAGAAGCTCGACAACCGCATCCAGCAGCGCCTGCACCCCTTTGTTCTTGAACGCCGACCCACACAGCGCGGGCACGATCTCTCCCGCCAAGGTCCGCATACGCAGACCCTGCTTGATTTCCTCCATGGTCAGCTCACCGCCCTCCAGATACTTGTCCATTAATTCATCACTGGCCTCGGCGGCAGCCTCGATCAATTTTTCCCGCCACTCCTCACATTCGGACAGCATATCCTCAGCGATATCACGCTCTTCGTATTTGGTTCCTTTGGTCTCATCATCCCAATAGATGGCTTTCATCCGTAACAGATCGACCACTCCCTCAAAGTTTTCTTCCGCACCGATAGGCAGCTGCAACGGTACCGGCGTGGCTCCCAGGCGGTCGGTGATCTGTCCGACCACACGCAGAAAATCAGCCCCTTGACGATCCATCTTATTGACGAAGGCCAGACGGGGAACACCATACTTGTCAGCCTGACGCCATACCGTTTCCGACTGAGGCTCGACCCCGCCAACGGCACAGAAGACTGCACACGCACCATCGAGAACCCGCAACGAGCGCTCCACCTCGATCGTGAAATCCACGTGCCCCGGGGTGTCGATGATGTTGATGCGATGCTCGGGAAACTGCTGATCCATTCCCCGCCAGAAACAGGTCGTAGCAGCAGAGGTGATCGTGATCCCACGTTCCTGCTCCTACTCCATCCAGTCCATGACTGCCGCACCGTCATGCACCTCCCCAATCTTGTGAGATACACCGGTGTAGAACAGAATGCGTTCTGTCGTGGTCGTCTTGCCGGCATCGATGTGTGCCATGATGCCTATATTGCGATATCTTTCGATCGGAGTCGTGCGTGCCACAGCTATAAAACCCAATTACAAATGTTTGTTACCAGCGATAATGAGAGAAAGCCTTGTTCGCTTCCGCCATGCGATGCGTATCCTCACGCTTCTTGACCGCCGCGCCGCGGTTCTCGACCGCATCGAGCAATTCACCCGCCAGGCGCTGCGGCATCGTCTTTTCGCTTCGCTTGCGCGCAGCATCAATCATCCAGCGCATACCTAGAGAGCGACGCCGGTCAGGACGCACCTCAACCGGAACCTGGTAAGTCGCCCCACCCACCCGGCGGGACTTGACCTCCACCAAAGGCTGAACATTCTCCAGCGCTTTCACCAATACACCCAGGCTGTCTTCGTGCCCTTTGCTCTCAATGATATCGAGAGCACCATAGACCACCCTCTCCGCCAATGATTTCTTGCCACTTACCATCACCATGTTGATGAACTTGGCCACGGTTTCATTGCCGAATCGCGGATCCGGCAGAATTTCACGCTTCTCAGCTGCCCTTCTTCTCATTGCTGCCTTCTCAATTTAACTTTTGGGTTTCTTGGCGCCATACTTGGAACGCCCCTGACGCCGGCTGTCCACCCCGGCACAATCGAGCGAACCCCGCACAACGTGGTAGCGCACGCCCGGCAAATCCTTGACGCGCCCACCACGAATCAGCACCACAGAGTGCTCCTGGAGGTTATGACCTTAACCACCGATATAGCTGGTCACCTCGGCGCCATTCGTCAGGCGCACACGCGCCACCTTACGCAACGCGGAATTCGGTTTTTTCGGGGTCGTCGTATAAACCCGAGTACAAACCCCTCGCCTCTGCGGACATGCATCCAACGCAGGCACATTACTCTTTTCCTGCTTCCGGACCCGAGACTTTCTAACCAACTGATTGATCGTGGTCATACCTTTATCAACTCCCTGCTACCTTTCCCGCGGCACCCATAATTCGAAACGAAAAGCATCCTCCGCCCTTTTGTTGATTTAGTCAAATCAAATGCTTAAGGGCGTCAAAGCCATCTAGCTTAAAGGCGGGTATTGTAGATGACAAAAGGCCGGCTGTCAACAAACAGCCGGCCTTCCCTATCCTCTGCAGGTGTTGTGGATGTTATTCTGGATTGAGGGCCTTCTTCAGTGCCTCTTCCACCTGTTCCGTGTCCACGCTTTGCGGTTGTTCCTCCATCACCATGGCCATGGACCGCTTGCGCTTTCTTTCCCGGTGATACGCCAGGCCGGTCCCTGCCGGAATCAGGCGACCCACAATGACATTTTCCTTGAGGCCGTGGAGATCGTCCCGAAGCCCCCGCACCGCCGCATCCGTCAATACCCGGGTGGTCTCCTGGAACGACGCTGCAGAGATGAAAGACTTGGTCGCCAGCGATGCCTTGGTGATTCCCAGCAACACCGGCAAAAAGCTTGCCGGATGCTTACCTTCCTTCTCCAGCTTTTCATTTTCTTCAAGCACCTCGGCACGCTCGGCCTGTTCACCCGCAAGATACTGGGTATCCCCGGGATCAGTGATTTCCACCTTGCGTAACATCTGGCGAATGATCACTTCGATATGCTTGTCGTTGATCCCCACCCCCTGAAGGCGGTAGACGTCCTGGATTTCCTTCACCAGGTAAGCCGCCAGTTCCTCGATTCCGCGTAGCCTCAGGATATCCTGTGGAGTCAGCTCTCCCTCGGCGATCGTCTCGCCTTTCTCCACAAACTCACCCTCAAATACTGTGATGTGACGCCATTTGGGAATCAATGTTTCGTGCTGACGCCCCTCGCTGTCCGTGATGACCAGGCGACGCTTGCCTTTGGTTTCCTTGCCGAAACTGACGGTGCCGGTCGCCTCTGCGAGAATGGCCGGATCCTTGGTCTTGCGAGCCTCGAACAGATCCGCAACCCGGGGCAGCCCCCCGGTGATATCGCGGGTCTTGGTGGATTCCTGGGGAATTCTCGCGACCACATCCCCCACTTCGACCTTTTCCCCGTCGCGGATATTGACGATGGCACCGCCCGGGAGATAGTACTGGGCGGGAATCTCAGTGCCAGGAATGTAGACTTCCTTGCCTTCCTCATCGGTCAGTTTGATCGCCGGCCGTAGATCTCTTCCCGCCGCAGGGCGCATCTTGGGATCAATCACCACCATCGAGCTGAGTCCGGTGACCTCGTCTGACTGTTCCCGGACCGTCACCCCCTCGATGAAGTTCTCAAGGCGCGCAATCCCGCTCACTTCGGTGATGACCGGATGGGTATGGGGATCCCACGTGGCCACAATGTCACCCATCTTGACCTGGGAGCCATCTTCGACGTTGAGGATAGCGCCATAGGGAACCTTGTAGCGTTCCCGCTCGCGACCGAATTCATCGATTACGCTGATTTCACCCGAGCGCGACACAGCCACCAGTTTGCCTTCCTTGTTACGGACCATCTTCAAGTTGGAAACCCGGATGTTACCGGTTGATTTCACCTCGACGCTGGAAATTGCCGCCGACCGGGAAGCCGCTCCACCGATATGGAAGGTCCGCATGGTCAACTGAGTCCCCGGCTCGCCGATGGATTGAGCCGCAATCACACCGACGGCTTCGCCCACACTCACCAGGTGGCCACGTCCCAGATCCCTACCATAACACTTGGAACAGACACCATAGCGGGTATCACAAGTAATGACCGAGCGCACCAGGATCTGTTCCACACTATGCTCTTCCAGCACTCTGACCAGATCTTCATCGAGCAGCGTTCCGGCCGGGACCACCAGTTCCTTGTTTTTGGGATCCAGGACGTCCTCAGCAACCACACGGCCCAACACCCGCTCAGACAAAGGTTCTACCACATCTCCCCCTTCGATGATCGGGGACAATGTGATTCCGTTACTGGTGCCACAATCTTCTTCTGTGACCACCAAGTCCTGCCCCACATCCACCAGCCGACGAGTCAAATAACCGGAGTTGGCGGTCTTGAGTGCGGTATCAGCCAGACCTTTGCGGGCTCCGTGGGTCGAAATGAAGTATTGCAGTACATTAAGACCCTCGCGGAAGTTGGCGGTGATAGGCGTTTCGATAATGGAACCATCGGGTTTCGCCATCAACCCACGCATCCCCGCCAGCTGACGAATCTGCGCTGCAGAGCCCCGGGCACCGGAATCGGCCATCATGAAGATAGAATTGAAGGATTTTTGATTGACTTCATTACCTTCCGCATCCACTGCTCTTTCCTCGCCCAGGACCTGCATCATCGCCTTGGCCACTTGCTCGTTGGCGTGGGACCAGATGTCGACCACCTTATTGTAGCGTTCACCGTCAGTCACCAGACCCTGTTCATACTGACGCTGGATCTCCATGACTTCCTTTTCCGCGGTCTGGATGATCTCTACCTTCTCTTGGGGGATCACCATGTCTTCGATCCCGAAGGAAACCCCCGCGCGGGTGGAATTGGAGAAGCCGAGATACATCAGCTGGTCGGCAAACACGACCGTGGCCTTCAGCCCCAACATACGGTAGCTGACATTGATGACATTGGAGATCGCCTTCTTGGTCATGTCCTGATTGACCAGATCGAAGGGCAGCCCTTCCGGAACGATGTCCCAGATCAATGCCCGTCCCGCAGTGGTGTCGACAATACGGCGCCGTTCAGTGACAGATCCGTCTTCTTCCTTGATCTTTTCATCGATTCGCAGTTTGATCCTGGTATGCACGGTCACCACCTCGTGATCGAGGGCACGCCGCACTTCGCCCACGTCGGTGAAGACGATGCCTTCCCCGGGGGCGTTGATGCGCTCCCGGCTCATATAGTACAACCCCAGGACGATATCCTGAGTGGGGTGGATGATCGGTTCCCCATTGGCCGGTGACAGGATGTTGTTGGAAGACATCATCAGGGCCCGGGCCTCCAACTGTGCCTCCAGTGACAGGGGCACGTGAACAGCCATCTGGTCGCCGTCGAAATCGGCGTTGAAAGCGGTACAGACCAAGGGATGCAGCTGGATCGCCTTCCCTTCGACCAGCACCGGTTCGAATGCCTGAATACCGAGACGGTGGAGGGTGGGGGCGCGGTTCAACATCACCGGATGTTCCCGGATGACGTCATCGAGGACGTCCCAAACCTCTGGCTCCTCACGCTCGACCATGCGCTTGGCCGCCTTGATGGTGGTGGCGACACCCCGTGCCTGGAGCTTGCCGAAGATGAAAGGTTTGAAAAGCTCCAGCGCCATTTTCTTTGGCAGACCGCATTGATGGAGCCTCAGAGTCGGCCCCACCACGATTACCGAACGGCCGGAATAATCGACCCGCTTGCCCAGCAGATTCTGCCGGAAACGACCCTGCTTGCCTTTGATCATGTCAGCCAGGGATTTGAGCGGACGCTTGTTGGTCCCGGTGATGGCGCGACCGCGACGGCCGTTGTCCAGCAGGGCATCGACCGCTTCCTGCAACATCCGGCGTTCATTACGCACGATGATATCCGGGGCGTGCAGCTCCAGCAACCGGCGCAGACGATTGTTGCGGTTGATCACCCGCCGGTACAGATCGTTCAGATCCGAGGTGGCGAAACGTCCGCCGTCCAGGGGAACCAGCGGGCGCAGATCCGGTGGCAGCACCGGCAAGACGTTGAGGATCATCCACTCGGGCCGGTTGTTGGAGTTGAGGAAGGCCTCGATCAACTTCAAGCGTTTGGAGAGCTTACGAATCTTGGTTTCGGAACCGGTCGCCGCGATCTCTTCCCGCAAGGTCGCCACTTCGGATTTCAGGTCCATGGAGGAAAGCAGCTCCTGAATAGCCTCAGCCCCCATTTTGGCGACGAAATCGTCACCATGCTCTTCCACTGCCTCCAGATATTCCTCGTCGGTAAGCAGCTGACCGCGTTCCAGCACCTGATTCATCCCGGGGTCGGTCACGACGAAGGATTCGAAGTATAGGACCCGCTCGACTTCACGCATAGTCATGTCGAGCATCAGCGCGATCCTGGAGGGCAAAGACTTCAGGAACCAGATGTGGGCCACCGGACTGGCCAGTTGAATGTGGCCCATGCGCTCACGGCGGACCTTCGACAGGGTCACTTCGACCCCGCATTTCTCGCAGATGACACCGCGATGCTTGAGGCGCTTGTATTTTCCGCACAAACATTCGTAGTCATTGACCGGACCGAAAATCTTGGCACAGAACAGACCGTCCCGTTCCGGCTTGAAAGTCCGGTAATTGATGGTCTCGGGCTTCTTCACTTCGCCGAAGGACCACGAACGAATCATATCCGGGGAGGCCAAACCGATGCGAATAGCATCGAATTCCTCGACCTGACTCTGCCTTTTCAGGAATTTGATGAGATCTTTCAAAGCTTCAGCTCCCGATTAATAGGTGAAATTGGTTTCCCATCGGTTGGAGGCATCAATCCTGCTCCAGCTCGATATTGATGGCCAGCGCACGAATCTCCTTGATCAGCACCTTGAACGATTCGGGCATTCCTGCTTCCATTCGGTAGTCCCCATCGACGATATTCTTGTACATCTTGGTCCGTCCGACCACATCGTCCGATTTGACCGTCAACATTTCCTGCAAGGTATATGCCGCACCATAGGCTTCCAACGCCCAGACTTCCATCTCTCCGAAACGCTGCCCCCCGAACTGCGCCTTACCACCCAGGGGTTGCTGGGTCACCAAGCTGTAAGGCCCGGTGGAGCGGGCATGCATCTTGTCATCCACCAAGTGGTTGAGTTTGAGCATGTACATGTAACCCACGGTGATATCACGCTCGAAAGGATCTCCGGTACGGCCATCGTAAAGACGGGTCTGACCACTCTCGGGAAGATCCCCCAGACGCAACATCGCCTTGATTTCCTCTTCGGTCGCACCGTCGAACACCGGCGTCGCCATAGGCACCCCGTCTTTGAGGTTACAGGCCAGCTCCACCACTTCATCGTCATTCAGACTGTCCAGGTTTTCCTGGCGACCACTCTGGTTGTAGACCTGGCCCAGGAATTCGCGCAGTTCCTGGACTTTGGCTTTGGCCTCGAGCATTTTTCCTATCTTGATTCCAAGCCCTTTGGCTGCCCAGCCCAAGTGGGTTTCCAGAACCTGTCCGACGTTCATCCGTGACGGCACCCCGAGGGGATTGAGTACGATATCGACAGGGGTTCCATCTTCAAGATAAGGCATGTCCTCCACTGGCACGATCTGCGAAATCACGCCTTTGTTACCGTGCCGTCCCGCCATCTTGTCGCCTGGCTGGATCCGCCGTTTGACCGCCAGATAGACCTTGACCATCTTCAGGACCCCGGGAGGAAGATCATCTCCCATGGTGATCTTGCTCTTCTTTTCTTCGAACCGCAGGTCCATATCCTTACGTAATTGCTCCAACTGCCCGGCAATGGTTTCCAGCTGCAAGTTGATATCCTCGTCCTGGAGACGAATCTTCAGCCATTGCTCCGGTTTCAGCCCATCGAGATATTCGGCGCTGATTTCATTGCCGTTCCTCAGTCCGCCCGGACCGGATTCAGCTGGCTTGCCCAGAAGCATTTGCCGGATCCGTTGATAGATATCCTGTTCCACAATTTTGAGCTGGTCCCCCAGGTCCTTGCGAACTTTCTCCAGCTGGGCATTTTCGATCGACTTGGCCCGGGCATCCTTTTCCACACCATCGCGGGTGAACACCTGAACGTCAATCACGGTCCCTGACATCCCCGATGGAACGCGCAGAGAGGTATCCTTCACATCCGATGCCTTTTCCCCAAAAATGGCGCGCAGCAGTTTTTCTTCAGGCGTAAGCTGGGTTTCGCCTTTGGGGGTTACCTTCCCCACCAGAATGTCGCCTTCCTTGACCTCGGCCCCGATATACACAATGCCGGATTCGTCCAGTTTGGCCAGGGCCGATTCGCTGACGTTGGGAATATCGGCGGTGATTTACTCAGGACCGAGTTTGGTATCCCGGGCAACACAGGTTTTTTCTTCTATATGGATGGTGGTGTAGCGGTCCTCTTCCACCACCCGCTCGGAGATCAGTATCGAGTCCTCGAAGTTGTATCCATGCCACGGCATGAATGCCACCAACAGATTCTGACCCAGCGCCAGTTCCCCCATGTCGGTGGAAGCACCATCCGCCAGGATGTCGCCGCGGGCAATGGAGTCACCCGGACGCACGAGCGGTCTCTGGTTGATACAGGTATTCTGGTTGGAGCGGGTGTATTTGATCAGGTTGTAGATATCCACCCCGGGTTCGCCAGCCTCGGTCTCGTCATCGTTGACCCGGACCACGATCCGGGCCGCATCCACCGATACCACTTCCCCGCCCCGCCTGGCAACCACTGCTGTCCCGGAATCGCGCGCCACGATACGCTCCATTCCGGTGCCTACCAATGGCTTTTGCGAACGCAACATGGGTACCGCCTGGCGTTGCATGTTGGAACCCATCAGGGCACGGTTGGCGTCGTCATGCTCCAGAAAAGGAATCAGGGAAGCCGCGACCGACACGATCTGCTTAGGCGAGACATCCATATACTGAACCATTTCCGGCGACACCAGGGTAAATTCATTCTTGTGTCGGCTGGACACCATCTCGTCGATCAGCCGCCCTTCCTCGTCGACACTGGCACCCGCCTGGGCGATCACATAATCGCTTTCCTCGATGGCTGACAGATAATGGATTTCATCGCTGACCCGGCCATCCTCGACTTTGCGGTAGGCGGTTTCCAGAAAACCGTAATGATTGGTTCGCGAATACACTGCCAGAGAATTGATGAGACCAATATTGGGCCCTTCCGGGGTTTCGATCGGACACAGACGACCATAATGAGTGGGATGAACGTCGCGAACCTCGAACCCGGCGCGCTCCCTCGACAATCCTCCGGGACCCAGCGCGGATACCCGGCGTTTGTGGGTGATTTCCGACAAAGGATTGTTTTGGTCCATGAACTGGGACAGTTGGCTGGAACCGAAAAATTCCTTGATGGCAGCCACCACCGGTTTGGCATTGATCACTTCCTGTGGAGTGAATCCTTCAGTGCTCGCGAGCGTCAAGCGCTCCCTGACTGCTCTTTCGACCCGCACCAGACCGATCCGGAACTGATTCTCAATCATTTCGCCGACACTACGTACCCGCCGGTTGCCAAGATGGTCGATGTCATCCACCTGCCCCTTACCGTTACGGATGTTGATCAACTCGCTCAGAACCGCAACGATATCTTCATTGGTCAGGATCCTGGGGCCCTTCTCATCCTTGCGGCCAAGGCGCAGATTCAGTTTCATCCGGCCGACCTCGGAGAGGTCGTAGCGTTCCTCGGTGAAAAACAGGTTATGAAAGAGCGTCTCTGCCGCATCCTTGGTCGGGGGCTCACCCGGACGCATCATCCGGTAAATTTCGACCAGGGCTTCCAACTTGGATGTAGTGTGGTCGACTCTGAGGGTATTGGAAATATAGGGACCGCGATCGAGTTCATTGATATACAGGGTCCCGATCTTTTCGACGCCGTTTTCCAACAGTTGATCGAGAAGCTCAGAAGTGATCTCGCTGTTGACAGCCGCAATTACCTCACCGGTCTTCGCGTCCACGATATTGTGGGCCAGGATTTTGTCGTATAGATATTCCCTGGGAACGTCCAACTGCTTCAAACCAGCCTTTTTCATCTGCCGGATATGGCGCTGGGTGATACGGCGTCCTTCTTCGATGACGATGGTTCTATCGTCCAGCTTGATTTCAAATGGCGCCACTTCACCACGCAGTCTTTCCGGCACCAGATCGAGGATGATCTTGTCCTTGCCGAGATGGAAGGTGTCGGTTTCGAAGAACATCTGGATCATCTGTTCGTTGTCGTATCCAAGCGCGCGTAAAAGCACGGTGGCCGGGAGTTTACGGCGACGGTCGATACGGACGTAGACGATATCTTTATGATCGAACTCGAAGTCTAGCCACGAACCACGGTAAGGAATCACCCGGGCATTGAAAAGCAGTTTACCCGAGGAGTGAGTCTTGCCGCGGTCGTGATCGAAGAACACGCCAGGGGAACGATGGAGCTGCGAAACCACCACACGCTCGGTTCCATTGATCACAAAGGTACCGTTCTCAGTCATCAAAGGCAGTTCGCCCATGTAGACTTCCTGCTCTTTGACCTCCTTGGTGACCTTGCTGCTCGCAGGTGAATCCTTGTCATAAAGCACCAGGCGCACCTTGACCCGCAACGGAGCGGCATAGGTCGCCCCCCGCAGCTGGCATTCCTTGACGTCGAAAGTGGGTTCGCCAAGACGGTAGCTGACATACTCCAATACCGCATAGCCATTATGGCTTTCGATGGGGAATACCGACTTGAAGGCAGCATGCAGCCCTTGCTCCGAACGTCCAGCCGGAGTTTTGTCGGCTTGAAGGAAGTGACGGTAGGAATCGAGCTGGATGCGTAACAGATAAGGGACTTCCAGAACTTCTGGTCGTTTGGCAAAACTCTTGCGTATACGCTTTTTCTCGGTAAAAGAATAGGCCATAGCGGTTCCTTAGATCCTGCAGTGATTGAGTGCCTGGCGGGGTTGCAACAACCCAACCGATTTGTGAGGGGATTGACTGATTTTTTCAGGCATGATGAAAGCTTTCATCGGCCATGGTTGCCTCTTGACTAGCGCATATTTCGCACTTTGCCTCCAGCAGGTTTGTTTATCTCAACATCGTCTCCGGGATTTTGTGACAGCCTTCCTGACCACCCCATCCCTTTCATCCGTTCCATGGTGATATTTCTTGTCCTGTCAGCGGCCCGGCCCGCCTAAGAATCAGTTTGTCCTTCAATACTCCCCAAAAATTATTTGGCAACGCATCCCGAATGAAGCGGGAAAAGGCCGGCAGTCTAAACTGCCAGCCATTCCAGGACAATTGTTGAAGAAACGGGTTTATTTAACTTCGACAGTTGCGCCCGCCTCTTCCAACTGTTTCTTGATTTCTTCGGCTTCTTCCTTGCTCACAGCTTCCTTGACAGGAGCCGGAGCACCTTCCACCAAAGCCTTGGCTTCTTTCAGACCCAGACCGGTAATCGCACGCACAGCCTTGATCACAGCCACTTTGTTGGATCCGAAACTGCTCAGAATCACGTCGAATTCTGTCTGCTCTTCCGCCGCACCACCGGCCTCGCCACCAGCCGCCATCGGCACTGCAGCAACGGCCGCAGCAGCAGACACACCGAATTTCTCTTCCATGGCGGAAATGAGATCAACCACTTCCATGACGGTCATATTGGAAATCGCGTCCAAAATATCTTCTTTAGACAAAGCCATTTTTTTCTCCAGAATTCATTCGATAATTAGCTAAGGATTCAAACTTTCCCAGGCTCAAGCCGCTTGCTTTTGATCGCGTACGGCGGCCACCGTGCGTACCAGTTTCGCGTGGGGCTCTGCCATGGTCCTCACCAGTTTCTCCACCGGCGCCTTCATCAATGCCATCAACATGCTGATGGCTTGTTCCTTGGTAGGCAGACTGGCCAGACGTTCCAATTCCTCGGGTCCGTACAGTTTGCCGCCAATGGCGACCAGTTTGGGCTTCAGATGCTCGTGTTCCTTGGAAAAATCCTTGACCACACGGGCAGCCGAACCCGGTTCATCCAGTGAAAACACCAGTAACAGGGGACCCACCAGGCCTTCACTCATACAGGCGTAGTCAGTCCCATCCAGGGCGCGACGCGCCAGGGTATTTTTCACCACGCGAAGGTACACCTGGGACTCCCGGGCCTTCTTTCGCAGCTCGGTCATTTCCGGTACCGTCAGACCGCTATATTCCGCAGCCACTGCGGAATGGGCCTGTGCGGCGACGGAAGAGACCTCGGCAACGATCGCCTTTTTCTGTTCCAGTCTCAGTGCCACGTGTCACCTCCGATAATCCCCTGCTGTTGCAGGGATTTGTCAACGTACCCCCAAGGGATACTCCATGGTACGGCTCCCCGTCCTAGACGACCGGTTCACCGTCTGCGCAGGCAAGCATTAAGCGCCGCGGCGCACCTGCGGTCTTTGACGATCACCGGATTCCCGGTAATCCAAAGTTTGTGTCTTCAGACATTCAGACTCGATTGATCCACTGTCAAGCCAGGGCCCATGGTGGTCGAGAGGGAAACTTTCTTCATATAGGTACCCTTGCTCGAGGCCGGCTTGGCTTTTTTAAGATCGGCCAGCAACGTTTCGAGGTTTTCCCGCAGGGCATTGACGTCGAAATCCACCTTGCCAATGGTGCAGTGGATGATACCGGCCTTATCGGTACGATATCTCACCTGCCCACCCTTGGCATTCGTCACTGCCGTGGCGACATCCGGAGTCACGGTACCCACCTTTGGATTGGGCATCAAACCGCGGGGACCGAGAATTTGCCCCAGCTGGCCGACGACCCGCATGGCATCGGGCGAAGCCACCACCACATCGAAGTTGAGGTTGCCTTGCTTGATTTCCTCAGCCAGGTCTTCCATTCCAACGATATCAGCACCTGCCTCCTTTGCCGCCTCTGCATTGGCTCCCTGGGCAAACACCGCCACTCGAACCGTCTTACCCGTTCCATGGGGGAGCACGGTGAAGCCTCGCACCACCTGGTCGGATTTGCGCGGGTCTACTCCCAGATTGACACTGACGTCAACCGACTCCTTGAATTTGACGGTCGACAGCTCCTTCAAAAGTCCCAGTGCCTCTTCGACGCTGTAGCTTTTTACCGGATCCACTTTTTCCCGGATCAGTTTGAAACGCTTGCTCAGTTTGGCCATCACACACCCTCCACGTCGATACCCATGCTTCGGGCGGTCCCGGCAATGGTCCGGACAGCGGCATCCATATCGGCAGCCGTCAAATCCGGCTCCTTCACCTTAACAATCTCCTCAAGCTGCTCGCGGGTTACCGTACCTATCTTATCCAGATTCGGCACCGAACTACCTTTTTCCGCACCCAGCGCTTTCTTGAGCAAATAGGATGCCGGAGGAGTTTTGATAATGAAGGTAAAACTACGGTCATTGTAGACCGTGATGATGACAGGCAGCGGCAGGCCCTTTTCCATGCTTTGGGTCTGAGCATTGAATGCCTTACAGAATTCCATGATATTAACCCCATGCTGCCCCAATGCCGGCCCCACAGGCGGACTTGGATTAGCCTCTCCCGCCTTGACCTGCAGCTTGATATAAGCTTCTACTTTTTTTGCCATTCTCTATTTCTCCGTTTGGGTGCAAACGCCTTTCGGCTCCCCTGATGATTGCCTTGAGAATCTGATCAGACCTTTTCCACCTGACCGAAGTCGAACTCCACCGGTGTCGATCTGCCGAAAATCAACACAGAAACCCGCAGTTTGTTCTTCTCGTAGTCGACCTCTTCAACGACTCCATTGAAATCCTTGAAAGGTCCTTCGATGATCCGCACCACCTCACCGGGCTCGAACAACACCTTTGGTTTGGGTTTGGTAAGACCTTCTTCCACTCTCTCCAGGATGGCTTCGGCCTCCTTGTCGGAAATCGGAGCCGGCTTTTCCGCGGTTCCCCCGATAAACCCCAGCACGTGAGGCACACTTCTCACCAGATGCCAAGTCTCGTCATTCATTTCCATCTGGACCAGCACGTACCCCGGATAGAACTTACGATCCGTCTTGCGCCTCTGCCCCATGCGCATCTCGATCACTTCCTCCGTGGGCACCAGAATTCTGCCAAAATACTTTTCCAGTCCTGCCTGTTTGATCCTCTCTTCCAGGGAACGCTTTACCTGATTCTCATAATTGGAATAAGCATGGACGACGTACCAACGCATGGCCATCTGCCGTCACCCCCCCTGCCCTGTCAGCAGGCGAACCAACCACAAGAACAGAGAATCGAGCATCCATAGCAGGAGACCCACAATCACCACCATGACCACGACCATCAATGTGGTGTGCATGGTTTCCTGACGAGTCGGCCAGACCACCTTGCGAAGCTCGGCCCTGGCCAGATGAAAAAAAGACCAGAATGCTTTACCGTAGGATGATGTGAGAAATACCGCCCCGGAAAGCACGGCGATCGCCAACATCGCCAGAGTGCGATAGAGCAGGGAATATTCGCCGTAAATATTGAACCCCACACCGACCGCCAGCAAAGCAAGCGCCGCCATCAACTTGATGGTATCAAGGACAGATCCCGCCGTTTCGGGTGTATTTGCTTGTGCCGTCATGAGACTTAAACCTTATCTTTGCCGGGAGCGTGAAGCTTCACTCGTTATCTTTTCAGAAACAAAAAGTGGCAGGCCAGGAGGGAATCGAACCCCCAACCTGCGGTTTTGGAGACCTCTGCTCTACCAATTGAGCTACTGACCTGTAATTCTTACAAAATCACACGACCGGCACCCCCTACCCAGACGCTGCCGGTCCTGTTCCATACTGTTATTCGATAATCTTGGAAACCACGCCGGCACCCACGGTGCGCCCGCCTTCACGAATCGCAAACCGCAGGCCTTCTTCCATTGCAATCGGGTTGATCAGCTTCACCGTGACTTTGACGTTGTCACCCGGCATCACCATCTCC
>Ga0114931_10005447_pt1 | contig 15713 bp, 8 predicted proteins | sample 2SBtaG_FD_89579 | JGI IMG/M metagenome (GOLD analysis project Ga0114931, IMG submission 89579) | Deep subsurface microbial communities from Kolumbo volcano to uncover new lineages of life (NeLLi) - 2SBTROV14_V59a metaG | ecosystem: Environmental > Aquatic > Marine > Volcanic | place: Kolumbo...
CAAGGGGAGAGGGAGGAAGGAACCCCTCACCCCGGCCCTCTCCCCCAAGGGGAGAGGGAGGAAGGAACCCCTCACCCCGGCCCTCTCCCCCAAGGGGAGAGGGAGGAAGGAACCCCTCACCCCAGCCCTCTCCCCCAAGGGGAGAGGGAGCGGGAGGTCGAGGCCGCGATCGATCGCCTGATCTCCTACGCCGGCTGGGCGGATAAGTACCAGCAGGTGCTCGGGTGCAACAACCCCATCTCCGGGCCGTACTACAACTTCACGATTCCAGAGCCAACGGGCGTGGTCGGCGTCGTGGCGCCCGATGAGTGTCCGCTGCTGGGGTTGGTTTCGTTGATCGCCCCGGTGCTGTGCGCCGGAAGCACGGTTGTGGCCATCGCCAGCGAGGCCAACCCGATCCCCGCGGCGGTGCTTGGCGAGGTGTGCGCGACAAGCGACGTGCCGGGCGGCGTGGTCAACATCCTGACGGGATTCCGCGACGAACTGCTCCCGCACCTTGCACAGCACCGCGACGTGGACGCGATCCACGCGGCCGGCGTCAGCGATGAGCACCGGACATTGCTGCGGCAGGGCGCCGCGGACAACGTCAAACGCGTCACCGTCCGCGAGAACGTGGACTGGTTCGATGCCCAGGCGTGCCAGAGTCCCTGGTGGGTGGAGGCGTTCGTCGAGATGAAGACCGTCTGGCACCCCAGCGGAACCTGAGGGCCGCGGGGGCGAGCGGATCACCCGGTTCCGTGCCGAGGCGGGTCAGGCGGCTGCGGGTTCGGGCAGGGCCGCGGGCTCGACGGAGTCCGGCTGGTGTTTCGGCTTCGGGGCTCCCTGCCAGACGACCTCGGCCTGGACGCCGAAAAGCGAGAGGAACGCGCGGAGTTGCTGGGCGATGATCCGGCGGGCGTGGTCGGCGTAGCGCGCGTCGCTCCTTTCAAAGAGCCCGGCGGCGTCGGCCTGGGCCCGCTTCATCAGGTCGTGCTGGCGCTGCGCTTTCATCGGGATCACGTCCAGCAGCCCCAGCACGCGCCCGTCCTGGATGTCGTAGGGGGTGATCTCGATCAGGTGCAGATCGCCCTGGATCGGCGGCAGCGTCAGGCGATAGCGACCGTCGGGCAAGGCCCCCACGTTGGCATCCTCGAGGCGGGTCAGGTCCACGGCGTACTGCCTCTGGAACTCGAAGATCATCGCCAGGCGAGCCTGGCTGAGCAGCAGCGGGGGCAGCCATGTCCAGCCAGCGCTGGCCGTGGCGATTTCCTTGGCCGTGACTTCGAGCCCGACGAGTTTGCCCACCGATCTGACCCGCTGGGCCACGGTGTGGATCACGACCGAATCGCGCTGCCGGCCCCGATGGCGAGCCGAGATCCAGAGCACCGCGGCGGCACCGGCGGCCGCCGTACCGAGGACCAGCGAAAGATTCACGACCAGATTCCCCAGCATGGTGGCTTGTTGGGAGTCTCGCCGGGGTTCTTGCGAGGCTCTTGCCAGCGGGAGAACATTCGGCCGGGGTGCGTTCAGGTGGGCTTGGGGTCGGTCGATCCGCGGTCGCGCTGTGCCTGCGCATGCCGTTGCGAGAAGGCGCTGATCAGCAGGTGCGGGCTGGCGCAGAGCAGGACAGCCAGGATCAGCCCCCCACCGATGGTGAGGATCAGCCTGGGTACGTCCGGCAGCCCGGAGATCAGGCCCAAGACCGATCCCCGCCACGGTCCCAGGATCGCCCCCGCGACGACCACGACGGGAATGCCGAGCACGATTCCGAGGGCGAACCGTCTCCAGCCGTCCCGATCGCCGCACAGGGCGGCCGCAGCCGCCAGAAGCGCCAGTAGCCCCGCCAGCGCGACTCGAAACATCAGCAGCGGCATCAGCGACACGGATCCGATCCGCATCTTGACGCTGACAGCCCCGAGGACACCGGCAACGAAAACCGTACCCGCCATGCAGACCAGGGCAAGCCCGGGTGCGTCGCCCAGTCGCCCCATGCCCACGAGCAGAGCCAGCACCGACGCGACGACAATGACCAACTCGAACCCGAACATGGCCCAAGCCGCGTGTGCCGAGCCCAGGACGGCCAGCCCCGCCGCGCCCACCCCGCTGAGCAGCCCGATCGAGGCGGCGATCAGAACGGGAATGCGAATGTATCTGGGCAGGGGAGTCATCAGCGGGTTCATCGGTCCACGGTCCACATCGCCTGTTGGCGAGTCTGGGAGAGGGCTGCGGCGAGTGCGGCTCGACGGCACGAACCGGGAGGGGATCGACGCAAGGCGAAGTGCCGGTGGTCCGATGAAGGGTATCGGGCGTGGGGCCGTTCGGCGCGGCCCGTGTTTTGCGGGAAGGGTTCGAGTTGGACCGATACAGCACCGCGGAATCAGATCAGGAGCGCCGCGTGCTGGCGACGAGCCCCGAATCCTGCCCGGCTGTCCGGCGAGCCCGGGTGATGTTCGTGCGCGTGCTCCGCGGGTGGGCCGTGGACTGGCTGGAGCTGCGGCGGGCAGGGCTGGATCGCCCCGGGGCTCGCGGGAGAGACACCCGACCGGCTGAAGCGAGAGGCACGTGTCCGGGGCGGATGGATCAACGGGCGGCCTGACTCGAGCTGTGGAGCGGCACGATGGGTGGAATCACCTCCGGGGTCGGGATCTTCAGTGGGATCGATACGCGGTCACTGATCGACCAGCTCCTGGCGATCGATGCCCGCCCCAAGATGCTCGCCCAGCAACGCCTCGTCCAACTCCAGGTCCAGCAGTCGGCGTTCCTCGACCTCAACTCACGCCTCAACTCGCTCAAGGAAGCGGCGGCGTCGTTCCGCCTGAACAAGACCTTTGACACCAAGAATGTGGCCAGTTCCGACTCGACCGTGCTGACCGGATCAGCCAGCGCCTCTGCCGTCAGCGGAACCTACTCGTTCCTCGTCGATCGGCTCGTCTCCACGCGGCAGCTGCTCTCGCGCGGCTTTGCCGACGCGGACGCGACCGCACTGGGCGCAACCTCCTTCACCGTCGAGGGCGCCGAGGGGCGACTCGACCGAGACGTAGCCCTGGCGGACCTGAACGGGGGGCAGGGCGCCCAACGCGGAACCATCGTCATCTCAGAGGCGGGCGGGGGATCGGCAACGGTGGACCTGTCCAAGGCGGTCAACGTCTCTGACGTGCTGGCGGCGATCAACGGGGCGGCTGGAATCAACGTCACCGCCAGCATCTCGGGCGGACACTTCGTGATCACCCAGGGCTCGGGGCTGAACCTGACGATCGCCGACGGATCCGGCTCGCAGACGGCGACCGACCTTGGAATCATCGCCTCGGGCACGAGCGCCACGGTCACGGGATCGGACGTGTACGTGCTCAGCGCCAACACACCCCTGTCGGCGCTCAACGACGGCAACGGCGTCTTCATCAGTACGACTGTCAGTACCACGCGATCCGACTTCACGATCTCCGTCGGCGGCGGAGCCCTGATCAACGTCAACATCGGCGCTATCTTCGACGACTCGACCGGGTCGCTCGTGGAGACCGCCCCGGCTGAGTCCAGCGTCGGAGGCGTGATCAACCGGATCAACCAAGCCCTTTCGGCGGCGGGCGAGACCACCGTCACCGCGGCCATCAGCAGTGATGGCACGGGCATCACCATCACCGACACGATGGGCCGAACGCTCGACGTGTCCGAGACCGGCACCGATACGACCGCGGCCGACCTGGGAATCCTCACGAGCGCACCGGTTTCGGGCGGAACGCTCACGGGTCGGCGGGTTCTGGCCGGGCTCAACTCGACGCTCGCCAGGAGCCTCAACGGTGGGCAGGGGATCGGCGACGGCCAACTCACCATCACCGATCGGGCCGGGACCGTCCACTCGATCACCCTGGATCCCAACGCCTCGGTGGACGAGATCCTCTCGCAGTTCTCGGCCCAGTCAGGAGGGGCGATCACCGCGGCCCTGGACACGCTGGGCTCCGGGCTGGTCGTCACCGATACGACCGGGGCCACGACGAGCAACCTGATTATCGCGGGCACGGGCGGAGCCACCGACACAGCCACCGCGCTGAACATCTCGACCGGGCCGTCCGGCGTGGCGGCCGCCACGGCGTCGAGCGGAAACCTCGACCACCAGTACGTCACGCGCTCAACGCTGCTCAGCTCGCTCCGCGACGGGCGCGGCGTGGGAACCGGCAGGTTCCGGATCACCGACTCACTGGGCGCAACCGCGGTCGTGGACATCGACGAAACCTCAAAGACCATCGACGACATCATCAAGGAGATCAACTCCAAGGGGCTGCAGGTCAAAGCCCGGATCAACGACAAGGGCGACGGGATCATCGTCGAGGAGGATCTCTCCGGCGGAGGGGTTCCGGGATCGATCGCGATCAAGATCGAGGATGAATCGGGGGCCGTGGCCAGGAATCTGAACCTCGCGGGGACGGCCTCGGGCGTGGATCCGTCGAACTTCATCGATGGTTCCTTCGAGCGGACGATCTCCTTGGACGTGGCCGACACCCTCCAGGACGTGGTCTCGAAGTTCAACGCCGCGGGCGTGGGCGCCACCGCCTCAATCATCAACGACGGGACCGGCGTGGCGCCGTTCCGCCTGAGCATCACGTCCAAGGAGAGCGGCGTCGCCGGGCGGTTCATCCTCGACACGGGCGGCCTCGACCTCGGGCTGAGCACGATCGACGAGGGCAACGACGCGGTCATCTTCTTCGGATCGACCGACCCGGCCAAGGCGGTGCTGCTGACCAGTTCGACCAATACGCTGGACAACTTTCTCACGGGCGTCTCGATCGACCTGAAGTCCGCGAGCACGACCCCCGTGACGCTCAACGTGACCACCGATACGGATTCGATCGCGTCGGCGGTCGATGATTTCCTCAGCGCGTTCAACACCGCCATCGATCGGATCGACTTCCAGACACGATTCGTGGCCGATACGGAGGAGCGAGGGGCGCTGCTTGGCGACTCGACGGCGCTGCAACTCCGCGCTGCCCTGTTCTCCACGATCCAGAGCGAGGGACAGGGGCTCACCGGGTCGTTCAAGCGCCTCGTGGACGTGGGCGTTCAGATCGGCGAAGGTGGCAAACTCTCGCTGAACCGCGACCAGTTCCGGGCGGCCCTGGAGGAGGATCCCGACGGCGTCAAGCAACTCTTCGAGGAGTTCGGCCTTCAGCCCAAGGGTGATATCGTAATCGAACCGGGCATCACCGTCTCCGGCGGGCAAGCCCCGGACACCTTCAGCAGCATCGGCGTCGCCGGGCTGATCGAGCAACTTGCCAAGACGTACATCGGCCCCGTAGACGGCATCCTGACGACCAAGAAGGGGACGCTGGACACCCAGATCTCGCTCCAACAGGACCGCATTGCGGCCTTCGACGTCCAGCTGGAGAACCGGCGAAAGGTGCTCGAACGCCAGTTCCTGGCGATGGAGCAGGCGATCGCCGCACTCCAGTCCCAGCAGTCGGCCCTGGGTCAGTTGACCCAACTGGGCTGAGACGAGGTCAAGTCCGAGTCGGGTTGGGACGATAACCCCTGCGATGAGCAGCCAGACAGGTAACTCGGCCAACGCGTACCTCCGCACCAAGGTCATGACCGCCAGCCCCGAGGAGCTGAGGCTGATGCTCCTGGACGGCGCGATCAAGTTCGCCCGCCAGGGCAGAGAGGGCATGGAGCAAAAGGACTACGAGGCCAGTTTCAACGGGTTGAGCCAGTGCCGGAACATCGTCCTGGAGCTGATCACCACGATTCGGCCCGAGTTCGACCCGGAACTGAGCGAGCGGGTCCAGTCGCTGTACACGTTCATGTACCAGGAACTGGTCGAGGCGAGTTTCGAGAAGCAGCCCGAGCGGATCGGGCGCGTGATCGAACTGCTCGAGTATGAGCGCGAGACGTGGGTCATGCTCATGGAACGCCTCGCCCGGGAGCGTCAGCCTGATGGGGCCCCACCGGTAGCCATCGCCGGTCAGGTCACCGGCGAGGGCAGCAGCCTCCAGATCGAGGCCTGAATCGGAGATTCATCCATCGCATACAGCGGCGACGCCCCGCGCTGGCGCAACCCGTGCGCCGCGAACGGGGCTGCGGTGGCCGCTCGTTCTGTTCCCGTCCCTGCTCCGCGCACCCTGGGCCGCTCGCTCGCTCGCAACTTGTCGGAGGTGTGCCGCCTTGCCCAGTCTCGCAGCGCCGACGGGGGGATCAAGGATCCAGCACCGTACAAACGTCGCCCCCGGGGCTGTATTCGGGGCGTGATCGTTATGGCTCCGACGAACTGAGGGATGTGGATCGGACTCCCATGAACTTGAGCCTTGTCAGCGGCGTCGAATCGTCGTAGGGTGTATCTGTGGGATGCGGTGCGCCGGAGAGAGGAGCGGTGAAACGTGGGTTCGTCGCCTGTGAGACCTGATCCGTCTTTGAAGAGAAGCGCCATGTCAACGATCGCAACGCAGGGTGTCGGGTCGCCCGTTCAGGGCGTGCCAACGGATGATCGGACTGAGGGCCGCACGGTTCGTGCTCCCCGCGGCGTGAATCGCACGTGCCAGACCTGGCAGGCCGAGGCCGCGATGCGAATGCTGATGAACAACCTCGACCCCGAGGTGGCCGAGCGCCCCGAGGCGTTGATCGTCTACGGAGGGCGCGGGCAGGCGGCCCGGTCTTGGGAAGCGTTCGATGCGATCGTCGCGGCGCTCAAGGCATTGGAGCCGGACCAGACGCTGCTCGTGCAGTCCGGCAAGCCGGTCGGCGTCGTGCGCACGCACGCCGAGGCCCCACGCGTGATGATCGCCAACTCGAACCTCGTTCCCCACTGGGCCACGCAGGAGCATTTCGACGATCTGGCCGCCCGGGGACTGATGATGTACGGGCAGATGACGGCCGGCTCGTGGATCTACATCGGGACGCAGGGCATCCTCCAAGGCACATACGAGACGTTCGCCGAGTGCGCCCGCCAGCATTTCGGCGGCTCGCTGGCCGGTCGCCTGTGCGTCACGGGCGGGTGCGGCGGCATGGGCGGAGCGCAGCCGTTGGCGATCACGATGAACGCCGGCACCTGCCTGATCGCCGATGTGGACATCCACCGCCTGACGCGGCGGGTCAGCGACCGCTACCTCGACGAGATCGTCGGAGACTTGGACGAGGCGATCGATCGGGGTGTTCGGGCCGCGGAGGCGGGCCGGGCGATCAGCATCGGCGTGGATTGCAACGCGGTCGAACTGCTCGAGCGTCTGCTCTATCGCGGGATCACGCCCGACGTGCTCACGTACCAGACCTCGGCCCACGATCCGGTCCAGGGCTATGTCCCGGTGGAGATGACCCACGGCGAGGCCGATGTGTTTCGACGCCTGTATCCGGAGCGGTACCTCCGCCTGAGCATGGCCTCGATCGATCGGCACGTGCGGGCGATGGTCGAACTCCAGCGTCGCGGGGCCGAGACGTTCGACTATGGGAACAACATCCGCCAGCGTGCGTTCGACGAGGGCTTCGAGGAGGCGTTCGCGTTCCCGGGATTCGTCCCCGCGTACATCCGCCCGCAGTTCTGCCTCGGTCGTGGGCCGTTCCGATGGGTGGCCCTGTCGGGAGATCCCGAGGACATCTTTACGACCGACCGGGCCCTGATCGAGGCGTTCCCAGAGGACGAGAACCTGCGCCGGTGGCTCACGCTGGCCCAGGAGCGCGTCTCGTTCCAGGGGCTGCCGGCCCGGATCTGCTGGTTTGGATTGGGTGAGCGGGCCAAGGCCGGGTTGATCTTCAACGATCTGGTTGCCGCCGGAAAGGTCAAGGCGCCGATCGTGATCGGGCGCGATCACCTGGATTGCGGCTCGGTCGCCTCGCCCAACCGCGAGACCGAGGACATGCTCGACGGAACCGATGCGGTCAGCGACTGGCCCCTGCTCAACCTGATGATCAACACGGCCAGCGGGGCCAGCTGGGTCAGTTTCCACCACGGCGGGGGCGTGGGCATCGGGTTCAGCCAGCACGCGGGGCAGGTGATCGTCGCGGACGGCACGCCCGAGGCCGCCATCCGTCTCGAACGGGTGCTGACCAACGATCCGGCCATCGGTGTGATGCGCCACGCCGACGCGGGCTACGAGCTGGCCCGGCGCTGTGCTGACGAACACGGCCTGGACATCCCCAGCCCCCGAAACTGACACCGGCTGTTCCCGAACACCACCCGGCAGCCCAACTCCCGCCCGCCCGGGGAACCGATCCGCAATAAATCGATGTTCCGGGACCGGTTGTGGAGTATCCTCAACACAACGGGCGTGCCGGCGTGCACCCGTTATCGGGAGTCGATATCGTGCTCACGCGAGCCGTGGTACTGGGTCTGTTGTTGGTTCTGACGCCGATTGCGTCGGCCCAGCGTGTCGTTCCCTGGCGTGCCGACGCCCGGGCGTATTTCACCGACATCACCGCGACGTGCGGGATCCGATTCGTCCACCACGACGCCCCGCCCGTGCCGCCGCTGTTTGACGGGCAGAACACCCGCTTCGGCGTCGGTGGCGCCGTCAGCGACTACGACCGCGACGGCGATCTGGACGTGTACGTCTGCGACTCGATCGGGCACCCCAATCGCCTGTTCCGCAACGACGGCGCCGGGCGATTCACCGACGTCACCGCCGAATGCGGGGCCGGCGACATGGGCTACTCGCACATGGCCCTGTTCGTCGATCTGGACAACGACGGCTTCGATGATCTGCTCGTGCTCAACGACTCCAGCGCCCTGCACCAGGCCTGGCCGGGGCCGCAGGTCTATCGGAACAACGCCGACGGCACGTTCACGAACGTCACGCACGCCTCCGGGCTCAACGCCGCCGATCCGACCTGGGGCGGCGCGACCGCGGGCGACTTCGACCACGACGGCGATCTGGACCTGTTCCTCGTGGGCTGGTACGGCTCCTCGACCCACCTGTATCGAAACGATGGCGGGTTCCGCTTCACCGACGTGACCGATGCGGCCGGGGCACGCGTCAGCCGGGAGCGTTTCCAATGGACGCCGGTATTCGTGGACGTGGACGGCGACGGGTGGCAGGACATCTTCTGTGCCGTGGACTTTGAAGAGGACTACCTGCTGCACAACAACCGGGACGGCACCTTCACTGACGCCTCGGTCGCGTCCGGCGTGCTCCACGTGGGCAACGACATGGGGGCGGCGGTCGGAGACGTCGATAACGACCTGGACCTGGACATCTACACGACCAACGTCTCGGGCGGCGAGCCCTGCCCCGATCCCGGCGGGTGCAACATGCTCTACCTCAACGACGGCACCGGACGGTTCACCGACGCAACCCACGAGGCGGGCGTGGGCGATACCGCCTGGGGATGGGGAACGTCCCTGGCCGACGTCGATCTGGACGGCGATCTGGACCTGCTCGCCGTCAACGGGTGGCAGCAGCCGCAGTGGATGACCCCGGCGGTCCTGTTCATCAACGACGGGAGGGGCCGATTCTCGGATCGCTCCCGCCGCTCGGGCATCGATCACGTCGGCAACACGCGCGGGCTGGTCGGGTTTGACATCGAGGGCGACGGCGACGTGGACTTCATCATGTTCGACGTGCTCGGGCCCGCGTACGTCTTCGAGAACCGCACGCCACGGGCGGGCAATCGCTTTCTCATTGTCGAGCCGATCGGGACCGCCTCCAACGCCAACGCCGTGGGGGCGAGGGTGTACGTCACGGCGGGCGGGGCGACGCAGATGCGCGAGATCCTCGCCGGGGGCGGGTTTTACGCCTCGCCGCCCAAGCGCGCGCACTTCGGCCTCGGGCGGGTCAAGCGGGTCGACCGGGTGCGCGTCGTTTTCCCGTCGGGGCGACAGGTCGAACTCCGCGACGTGGCCCCCGATCAACGCCTCCGCGTGATCGAGCCGTAGCGGCCGCCCGGTGTCGAACGAGGATCCGCGACGTGAGCACAGATCGTGTGATTCGCCTGGGCATGGTCGGCGGCGGGCGCGACGCGCTCATCGGCGCAGTGCACCGCATGGCCGTGCGCCTGGACGGGCGCGGGCGGCTCGTGGCCGGGGCCCTGTCATCCACGCCGGACAAGGCCTTGGCCTCGGGTCGAGATCTGGGCCTGCCCGATGATCGCAACTACCCCTCGTGGCAGGCGATGCTCGACGCCGAGTCTGCCCTGCCCCCGGAGGAGCGCATCGAGGCGGTCAGCATCGTCACGCCCAACGATTCCCACCATCCGATCGCCCGCGCCTATGTCGACGCGGGATTCAACGTGATCCTGGACAAGCCGATGGTCCACGCGTCAGCCCAGGCTCTGGACCTGATCGAGCGGGTCGAGCGGGCCGGCGTCGTGTTGGCCGTCACATACAACTACTGCGGCTACCCGATGGTCAAGCAGGCCCGCCAGATCGTCCGCTCGGGCGAACTGGGCGAGATTCGCAAGGTCATCGTCGAGTACAACCAAGGCTGGCTGGCATCGAAACTCGAGCAGACCGGCCACAAACAGGCCTCGTGGCGCACGGACCCGGCCCGCGCGGGGTTGGGCGGGGCGATCGCCGACATCGGATCGCACGCCGAGCACTTGGTCTCGTATGTAACGGGGCTTGAGATCGAGTCGATCTGCGCGGACCTGACCTCGTTCGTCCCGGGGCGGGCTCTCGACGACGACGCGAACCTGCTGATCCGATTCGTCGGCGGGGCACGCGGCGTGCTGATCGCGTCCCAGGTGTGCGTCGGGAGCCGCAACGATCTTCGCCTGCGCGTTTGGGGGGACGCCGCCGGGCTCGAATGGCGCCAGCACGAGCCCGATCACCTGCTACTCACCTCCGACTCCGGCCCCGAGCGGGTGTATCGGCGTGGCGCCCAATCCCTGGGCCCGCCCGCGAGCCGAGCAACCCGCCTGCCCCCGGGGCACCCCGAGGGTTTCATCGAGGCGTTCGCCAACGTCTATCGCAACACGTTCGATGCTGTTCGTGCCGGCGCCGGTCCCCGCTCCGGCCCGATCCACGACCATCCGGACGTGTACGACGGCGCCCGTGGCGTTCACTTCATCGAGTCGGCCGTCCGCAGCGCCGCCGAGGACCAACGCTGGACCGACGCACGCTGGACCGATCCCAGGATCGGCTGATCCCGGATTTCGGTTCGCGATCGGCTCGTGTACACTGCCGCCATGAGTCATCGCACCGAAACCACAGAGCGTTCACCTGTCCACCCCGTGCCGTCGGGTTTCGTCCGCGCCGCCTCGATCGGCCTGGTCGCCCTTCTCCTGCTGCCCGCGCTGGCCTCCCATCGCCAGCCCGAGGCGACCGAACCCGAGCAAGCCACGCCGAAGAAGGAGCAGGCATGGGACGTGGACACGCCCGTGGGGCCCACAACCGAGCAGACCATCCAGACCGACGAGGGAACGTGGATCAGCCTGGACGTGAGCCCGGACGGCTCGAGCATCGTCTTCGATCTGCTCGGGGATCTCTACACCATGTCAATCACCGGGGGCCAGCCGACGCACCTGACCTCCGGCATGGCCTGGGACTTCCAGCCAAGGTTCTCCCCGGACGGGTCGCTGATCGCCTTCACGAGCGACCGCACCGGCAAGGACGACAAGGGGGGAGACAACATCTGGGTGATCGACCGCGACGGGTCGAACGCGAGGCAGATCACCGCGGAGACCTTCCGCCTGCTCAACGGGCCGGCCTGGTCGCCGGACGGGCAGTACATCGTCGCCCGCAAGCATTTCACGAGCCGGCGCTCGCTCGGGGCCGGCGAGATGTGGATGTACCACGTCAGCGGCGTCGACGGCGGCGCGTCGGGCGGGCTCCAACTGACCAAGCGGCCCACCGACCAGAAGGACGTCAACGAGCCCGTCTTCAGTCCCGACGGCAAGTATCTGTATTACTCGGAGGACGCCAGCCCCGGGCAGCGGTTCCAGTACGACAAGGATTCCAACAAGCAGATCTACGTGATCAACCGCCTGGATCTGGCCACCGGCGAATCAGAGCGATACATCACCGGGCCCGGCGGCGCCTGCCGACCGACGCCGTCGCCCGACGGAAAGACGATCGCCTTCGTCCGCCGACACAATGGCAAATCGGCGCTCTACCTGTTCGAGACCGAGTCCGGCGGCGTCCATCGCGTGTACGACGACCTCGAACGCGACATGCAGGAGGCGTGGGCGATCCACGGCGTCTACTCGGCGTTCGCCTGGACGCCCGACGGGCGATCCATCGTCTTCTGGGCGCGCGGCAAGATCCGTCGCCTGGACCTGGACACGCGGACGGCCAGCGTCATCCCCTTCCACATCGACGACACGCGCACGGTGGTCCAGGCCCTGCGGTTTCCCATCCAGGTCGCCCCGGACCGATTCGACGTCCGGGCCCTGCGCTGGGTCGAAGTCGCGCCCGCCGGCGATCGCGTGGTCTACCAGGCGCTGGGGCACATCTACGTCCGCGACCTGCCCGAGGGCGAGCCCCGCCGCCTGACCACCCAGAATGACCACTTCGAGTTCTACCCGAGTTTCTCCCGCAACGGGCGGTTCATCGTCTACACGACGTGGGACGACGAGGACCTTGGCAGCGTGCGCGTGGCGGCGGTGGACGGCTCCCGCGCGTGGACCGTCACCGACACGCCGGGGCAGTACGTCGAGCCGACCTTCTCGCCCGATGGAACGCGGATCGCCTTCACCCGAGTGGCCGGCGGATGGCTGCGCAGCCCGCTCTGGTCCAGGGACACCGGGGTCTACATCGCACCGGCCAAGGGCGGGCACGCCGAGTTGGTGACGAAGAAGGGGCACGATCCGCAGTTCGGCGCTGATTCGGACCGCCTGTTCGTGATCCGCAGCGACCCGAAGAAGGACGCCGACAACCGCTCGCTGGTCTCCATCGAACTGGGCGGGGAGCACAAGGGCCGGGAGCAGGTCCACTACACCAGCGACTGGGCGACGGATTACCGAATCTCACCGGACGGGCGATGGATCGCCTTCGTCGAGCGGTTCAACGTGTATCTGGCGCCGTTCGTGCAGACGGGGCGGGCGATCAAGGTCGGGCCGAAGGTCAAGTCCCTTCCGATCGCCAAGGTTTCCGGTGAGGCCGGCGAATGGATCCACTTCTCGGGCGACAGCCGACGCCTGCACTGGTCCCTGGGCCCGACGCTCTACACGCGGGAACTGACCGACTCGTTCGCATTCCTCGATGGCGCACCCGAGACATTGCCCGAGCCCCCGACGACCGGCCGGAACATCGGTTTCTCGGCCGCCCACGCCAGGCCGGACGTGGTCGAGGCGTTCGTCGGCGGGCGGATCGTGACCATGAAGGGCGATGAGTTGATCGATAACGGCGTCGTGCTGGTCCGCGGCAATCGCATCGAGGCGGTCGGCGTGCGCGGCTCGGTCCAGATCCCCGACGATGCGCAAGTCTTCGACGTTTCCGGGCAGGTCATCATGCCGGGCCTGGTCGATGTCCACGCCCACGGCGCCCAGGCGACCGAGGGGATCCATCCGCAGCAGAACTGGGTGGACTACGCCCGCCTTGCCTTCGGCGTGACAACCATCCACGACCCCTCCAACGACACCGACAGCATCTTCGCCGCCAGCGAACTGGCCAAGGCCGGGCTGATCACCGCCCCGCGCACGTTCTCAACGGGCACGATCCTGTACGGGGCGGCCGGCTCGTTCAAGGCCGAGATCGACAGCCTCGACGACGCCCGCTTCCACCTCCGCCGGATGAAGGCGATCGGGGCATTCACGGTCAAGAGTTACAACCAGCCACGCCGGGACCAGCGCCAGCAGGTGATCGCCGCGGCCCGCGAGATGGGCATGATGGTGGTCCCCGAGGGAGGTTCGACGTTCATGCACAACATGACGATGATCGTCGATGGGCACACCGGCGTCGAGCATTCCCTGCCCGTCGAGCGAATCTACGGCGACGTGCTGGACCTGTGGCGGGATACGGGAGTCGGATACACGCCCACGCTGGTCGTCGCCTACGGCGGGCTCGGCGGCGAGAACTACTGGTACGACGTGGATGAGGTCTGGAAGGATCCCCGTGTGGCGGCGTTCATTCCCCCGCACGTGATCGTCCCGCGCGCCCGCCGACGGACCACCGCGCCGATCGAGGACTACAACCACTTCAACGCGGCGAAGATGGCCGCCCAGGTCTTCGGGCAAGGCGGGCTCGTCCAGGCCGGCGGGCATGGGCAACTCAGCGGGCTGGACACGCACTGGGAACTGTGGATGCTCGTCCAGGGCGGTTTGACGCCGACCCAGGCGATCCAGTGCGGCACGATCAACGGAGCCAGGTACCTCGGGCTGGACGCGGACCTGGGCTCGATCGAGCCGGGCAAGTTGGCCGACCTGATCGTCATCGAGCCCGGACACGACCCCACGGTCGAGATCCGCGATTCGGAGCACATCCAGTACGTCGTGGCTAACGGCGTCGTCTACGACTCGCGCACGATGAACCGGGTCTACCCCGACCCGGCGCCGCGGGAGCCGTTCTACTGGGAGCGCGACGGCGTGGAGCTGAGCGCCGAACCCCCTGCGGTCGCGGGGTGCGCCGGCTGCGGGCGTCAATAACGCGGACCAAGGGCGCAGTGCATTCTTTCCTCACACGCAGCATCAGCGGTAGAACAGACGATCCCCTCGATCGATCAGCCGGCGGCGACCGACGCCGACACGCGCGTTGCGATCTCGGGCGCCGGCGCCTGTCCCAGAACCTCCCGGTAGATCGACTCGACCTCGCGGACGTGCTCCGGATAACTTCGCAGCGAAGGCGTCGCATCGTGGATCTGGCGCGGGCTGGGGATCGTCACCCCTCCTTCGACCAGCCGTGTGATGCAGTCGGCCAGCGCCTCGGGCGACCCGGCGGGGTAGAGCAACCCGTTGGCTGGCGGCTTGATCCACTCCGGGGGCCCGCCCAGACGCGGGCAGAGGACGAACTTGCCCGCGTGCAGGTGTTCGAGCATCACCAGCGGCGAGTTCTCGAACCAGACGTGGCTCAGCACGCCCACGTCGTACTCGCCCCAGGCGCTGAGCAGGTGGAGCACGTCGTACCCGCCCTTGAACGACACCTCCGGATAGACGCTCAGCCGCTTCCGGAAGGGCCAGTCCCATCCGGCCGCGTGGATCAGGAACTGGCACCGCCGGCGGACCTCACGCCCGAGCAGCGGGATTGCGCTGACGAGGATCTCAAGGCCCTTGTTGGCGCGGACCGTGCCGAAGAACCCGAACCGGAGCGGGCGGTGCGCCGAGCCCGGATCCCAGGGCCGCGTGTCGTAGAACGGCGACAGGCGGGCCCGGCGATTGAGCAGGTCGAAATGGGGCTGGCCCAGCAGCACGCGACGCGTGCGGCGCTCGTCCACGCCCATGCGCACATGGACGCGCCGAACGAAGTCGCTCGGGGGCGTGACCAGCGAGGCATGATTCAGCGCTTCGACGCCCGCGATGCGCCGCCGACCCGCATCGTTGAACACGTTCAGGTGATGTTCGCCCTTGAGGAATCGCTCGTTCTGGTCCAATCCGCTTCGACCGAGCCGCTTCGGCTCGTCCGCGCTGCCCAGCCGCAATCCCAGGTCCATCTCCCCCTCCCGGTCCGCCCGCTCGGGCAGATCAAAGCCCGCGGCCAGGTCTTGCGCAGGGATCGAAACCCGGTCCACGCCCGGCGTGCGATCGTCGCCATTTGCCGGGCGACGGACCAGGGCCCTGGACCGCGAGATCACCTTCCAGAAGATCTGCGAGGCGTGATACCCGACGATGCGATCGAGCGTGCGCCCCGTGAGGCGGCGGAGCTTCTCGGTGCCCGGACGCCCGGGCTTGAG
>Ga0114931_10005448_pt1 | contig 15710 bp, 13 predicted proteins | sample 2SBtaG_FD_89579 | JGI IMG/M metagenome (GOLD analysis project Ga0114931, IMG submission 89579) | Deep subsurface microbial communities from Kolumbo volcano to uncover new lineages of life (NeLLi) - 2SBTROV14_V59a metaG | ecosystem: Environmental > Aquatic > Marine > Volcanic | place: Kolumbo...
CGGCCCCCAGAATTTAAGTGATCAGGAACGTTTGCGGGTCGAGGTTGTCACATCATTAATGCGGGTGACAGCACAAAAGGCCCGAAGGATCGGCTGGGCCCGGAAAATCCTGATATAATTGCTATGTTTTTAAATCAACTGAGAATGCTCGGTTAGGAGTTCAACCTTGAACGATATGCTAAAGAATATCATTTTATGGGTCATCATCGCGGCGGTGCTGATGTCCGTTTTCAATAATTTCGGGTCACGCAAATCCACGGATGCTTCCTTATCCTATTCTCAGTTCATCGCGGCTGTCAAAGCGGGACAGGTACAGGAGGTCAAGGTCGACGGCCCGGCGATCAAAGGCAGCATGCAGACGGGCGAGCGGTTTTCCACCTATAGTCCCGGGGATCCGCATTTGATCGACGATTTGCTCGCAAACGGCGTCGAGATCAAGGCGCGGCCGCCGGAATCCCAATCGTTGCTGATGCAGATTTTTATCTCCTGGTTTCCTATGCTGCTGTTGATCGCGGTATGGATATTCTTTATGCGGCAAATGCAGGGCGGCGGCGGCGGCCGAGGAGCGATGTCTTTCGGTAAGAGCAAAGCGCGGCTGCTGGAAGAAGATCAAATTAAAGTCACCTTTGCCGACGTTGCGGGTGTCGAAGAAGCGAAGGAAGAAGTTTCCGAAATGGTCGATTTTTTGAAGGACCCGAGCAAATTCCAGAAGCTGGGCGGAAAGATTCCGCGCGGTGCGCTGATGGTTGGTCCTCCGGGAACCGGCAAGACCTTGCTGGCGCGCGCCATTGCCGGCGAGGCGAAGGTTCCTTTCTTCACCATTTCCGGTTCGGACTTTGTCGAGATGTTTGTGGGCGTTGGTGCTTCTCGCGTTCGTGATATGTTCGAGCAGGCGAAAAAGCATGCGCCATGCATCATTTTCATCGATGAAATCGATGCCGTCGGGCGTCACCGAGGCGCCGGCTTGGGCGGAGGGCATGACGAACGTGAGCAGACGCTCAATCAGCTGTTGGTCGAAATGGACGGCTTCGAAGGCAACGAGGGCGTCATCGTGATTGCCGCGACCAACCGTCCCGATGTGCTGGATCCTGCGTTGCTGCGTCCGGGGCGCTTCGATCGCCAGATTACGGTGGGGCTGCCCGATATTCGGGGCAGAGAGCAGATTCTCAAGGTGCACATGAAAAAAGTGCCGGTTGCCGATGATGTCGAAGTCAAATACATTGCTCGAGGCACACCGGGTTTTTCCGGTGCCGATCTGGCCAATCTCGTCAATGAGGCTGCACTTTTTGCCGCGCGCTCGAACAAGCGTCTGGTCGACATGAACGACCTCGAGAAAGCCAAAGATAAGATCATTATGGGCAGCGAGAGAAAGTCCATGGTGATGAATGAGGATGAAAAGAAGCTCACGGCCTACCATGAAGCCGGCCATGCCATCGTCGGCCGTCTGGTGCCTGAGCATGATCCGGTCTATAAGGTGAGCATCATGCCCCGCGGTCGCGCGTTGGGGATCACGATGTTTCTGCCGGAGGAGGATCAATACAGTGCAAGCAAGCAAAAGCTGGAAAGCCAGATTTCCAGCCTGTACGGCGGCCGCCTGGCGGAATCGATTATTTTCGGGCCGGAAAAAGTGACAACAGGTGCTTCCAACGATATCGAGCGCGCCACTGAAATCGCAAGGAACATGGTGACGAAATGGGGATTGTCGGAGCGCTTGGGTCCTTTGGCTTACAGCGAGGAGGAAGGTGAAGTATTTCTCGGTCGTTCGGTAACCCAGCATAAATCGGTCTCAGAGGAGACTGCTCACTTGATCGACGAAGAGATTCGTTCTGTGATCGATCGAAATTATGAGCGCGCTGAATGCCTGCTGAAGGAACATATGGATATTTTGCACAACATGGCTGAGGCGCTGCTCAAATATGAAACCATCGATCGCATGCAGCTCGACGAGCTGATGGCAGGGAAGAAAGCCAGTCCGCCGAAAGATTGGGAAGACAGCGCGCCGCCTTCTGCGGGTGTGCCGGTCGCGGATGCTTCGCCGGATGCAAAAGGCGGTCAGGACAAGCCAATCGGCGGACCTGCGGAGCAGCACTAAGGCGATATAACGCTCAACAACGATTGCGCGCTCGGTTGCGTGCCGGGGTCTTCCGGGTTGATTGAGCGCTAACAGTAAGGCATAAAGTGCGGAATGGACGCGCTTTATGCCTTTTTGCTTTGTCGGGTGAAAACGGCGAGACGACATCACAATCTAAGGGAGTTGCGATGAAGAAAAAGTATTTTGGTACCGATGGTATCAGGGGGCAGGTGGGTCAACATCCCATTACGCCTTATTTTGTACTCAAACTGGGCTGGGCGACAGGCCGTGTTTTTTCCGGGAAAGCCAGACAGCCGATTTTAATTGGCAAAGATACACGCATTTCAGGCTATATGTTCGAATCGGCGTTGGAGGCCGGGCTTGCTGCGGCCGGGGTCGACATTCAGCTCGTCGGACCGATGCCGACCCCTGGCATCGCTTATTTGACGCGTACTTTCAGAGCACAGGCCGGGATCGTCATCAGTGCGTCGCACAATCCGTATTACGATAACGGCATCAAGTTTTTTTCATCTCAGGGAACGAAACTGGCCGACGCAGTCGAGTTGGAGATAGAAAAACAGATGGATCGTCCGATGACGACAGTCGAGTCTTCGTCTTTGGGTAAGGCTGTCCGTATCGATGATGCGGCGGGTCGCTATATCGAGTTCTGTAAAGGAACGATTCCATCGAATATGGATTTCAGCGGTATCAAAATTGTCGTCGATTGCGCCAACGGCGCGACTTACCATATTGCGCCTTATGTATTCGAGGAGATCGGTGCGGAGGTGATTCGTTTGGGTACCGATCCAAGCGGCTTGAATATCAATGACGCCTGTGGTGCGACGAACCCCGAACAGCTGCAGCAGACTGTATTGGCCAACGGTGCCGACTTTGGGATTGCGCTGGATGGCGATGGGGACCGGTTGATCATGGTCGATCATCTCGGCGAAATTGTCGATGGTGACGAACTGATTTACATCATTGCGAAATCGCGGCTCGATTCGGGCCAGATTTCAGGGCCGGTGATTGGAACCCTCATGAGCAACCTGGGGCTTGAGCAGGCCTTAGCGAAATTGGGGCTCGGTTTCAAACGCGCTGCGGTGGGTGACCGCTACGTGATGGAAATGCTCACCGAATACAGCGGCATGCTCGGTGGCGAAAACTCCGGCCACATTATCTGCCTGGATCGTACGACGACCGGCGACGGTATCGTTTCCGCGCTTCAGGTGATGGCGGAAATGTGGACGGCTGGGCGAACCTTGCACGAATTGAAAAGCGGAATGAAAAAATACCCTCAAGTTCTGATCAATGTTCGAGTCGACAAACAATCGGATCTGGCCGCGGTCGAGCCGGTTCAGCGCGCCAAAAACGACGTGGAGCGCATGCTTAATGGTGAGGGTCGTGTTTTGCTTCGGGCTTCCGGTACCGAACCGCTCATTCGCGTGATGGTGGAAGGCGGGGATGAAGCCGCTGTGACACGACTGGCGAATCGTTTGGCTGCCGTTGTCAGCGAAGAACTGGCGTCTTGATGTATCAGAAAATTACTGATAAACTTGCTGGATTTTAATCATAGGTTATTACGATGCGTCGTCCACTGATCGTTGGAAACTGGAAAATGAATGGAACGCGTGAAAGCGCGAAGCAGCTGCTGGCTGATCTACTGTCCGGTTTGGGGAATGACGACACGCGCGAAGTTGGCGTTTGTGTTCCTTATGTTTTTATTCCTGATGCCGCTGAGCAATTGGCTGATACGCCTGTCGCTTTGGGGGCGCAAAATGTGGGGGACCATGAAGCGGGGGCGTTCACCGGTGAGGTGTCGGCTTCCATGCTGAAAGAGTTTGGCTGTCGGTTGGCGATCGTCGGACATTCCGAACGGCGTGCTCTGTATCATGAGTCGAATGAAATGGTGGCGGCCCGCTATGCCCAATCGCTCGCGCACGGCGTGCAACCCATTCTCTGCGTCGGCGAAACGCTGGAGCAGCGCGAGGGTGGCAAGACCTTCGATGTGGTCGACGAACAGCTCTCCGCAGTGCTCGACACCTCGGGGCCAAGATCGCTGCTCAGTGCGGTGATCGCCTATGAACCGGTCTGGGCGATCGGCACCGGTGTGACGGCTTCAGACGATCAAGCGCAGGAAGTCCATGCTTTCATCCGCAATCGGATTGCTGAACTGGAAAGGGACGTTGCCGAGCAAGTGCGGATCCTTTATGGGGGCAGCGTCAAACCGGGCAATGCCGCGGGGTTGTTTGCGATGCCCGATATCGATGGTGGCTTGATCGGCGGCGCCTCACTCGATGCGGACGCGTTTTTGGCAATTTGCGGCGCAGCACAGGCGGGCGGATAGATAAATGTACCAGGCATTGATCGTTTTTCATGTGCTCTTTGCACTCGGCATCGTTGCGTTGGTGATGATGCAGCAGGGGCGTGGCGCTGACGCCGGTGCCGCATTTGGCGGCGGCGCGTCGGGAACCGTTTTCGGCGCGCAGGGAGCTGCGTCGTTTTTGACGCGTGCGACAGCTGTTCTTGCGGTGTTGTTCTTCAGCTCGAGCCTCCTTCTTGCCGTCATGGCCAGTTCATCACCCGAGGAAGCAGTCGATTTGATGGATACGCCTGCCGAGATCGAGCGCAGGGATGGGGATTTGCCGCCGGTGATCGAGGAGTCGGTCACTGTCGACGAAGCTTCGGAGCTGCCGGAGGAAATACCTGCTGCAAAGAGTGAGGAGCGCATGCAGGAGCCTGCCGATACGGATTCGGAGTTGCCGCCGGCTGTTACCCCGGAAGGCGCCCAAAACCGGACAGAGCCAATCATCCTGGAAGAGCAGGTCGATGAAGTGGTGAAGACGATCGTTCCGCCAGCGACGGTCGATCAGCCGGCGAACGAAGCGCCTGCGGCCGGGGAGAACCAATAAGCTTGGTATTTCTGCACGAAGCAGACGAGTAAATAAAAGCATGCCGATGTGGTGGAATTGGTAGACACGCTGTCTTGAGGGGGCAGTGGCGCAAGCCGTGCCGGTTCAAGTCCGGCCATCGGCACCAAGTAACGATGAAAACACCGCCCGTTGGGCGGTGTTTTTTTGTGTTCAGCAACCGCTTAGAGGCTGTTTCGTTTTCTCGATCATTGCATAAGCCGAGTGGTTATGGATCGATTCGAAATTCTCCGTTTCGACTTTGTAGTAGGCAATTCTGTGGTCGTTGTTCAAATCGTTGGCGATGTCTCTGACGATGTCTTCGACAAACTTCGGATTGTTGTAGGCGCGTTCGGTGACATGTTTTTCATCCGATCGCTTCAACAGGCCGTATATTTCACACGAGGCTTCGCGCTCGACCAGATCGATAAGGTCTTCGATCCAGACTGTTTCCTGACATGTGAGGACGCTGACTGTGACATGGGAACGCTGGTTGTGAGCACCGTAATCGGAAATCTTTTTGGAACAGGGGCAGAGGCTGGTGACGGGAACGACCACGCTCAAAAGGGTCTCCGTTTTACCATCCTTGGATTCTCCGAGAAGAGAAACCTGGTAGTCCAGCATGCTTCGAACCTGGGTGACCGGGGCTTTTTTACGAACGAAGAAAGGGAATTGCACTTCAATGTAGCCTGACTGGGCTTCCAATCGACGCGTCATCTGGGCGATGATCAGTCCGTACGTCTGAATATTGATTTCATCGCATTCCTCATTGAGAATTTCATTGAAGCGGGACATGTGCGTGCCTTTCTGATCATGCGGCAGGTTAACGTACATGTTGAACGTGGCAACCGTGTTTTGAACGCTGCCGTCACGGTTGACGACCCCGGTGTGATGCTTGATGTTTTTTATTCCGACTTTGTCGATACCGATTCTTCGGGTGTCGAGACGATTGTGGACGTCTTCCATCAAATCGGATGCAGCATTGTGGGCCAAGGTGATTTCGGCGTGTGCCATAAGGTAATATTGTCCGATAGAAACACTTGGATATTAAGCCATCTTGCCGAAGGAAACAAGTGGGGCGGCCCATGCTGTATCGAGGTGTCGAACCGTAACGGCTGACGACCGAGATACGAATTGGGAGGTTTTCCAAGCCATATCTTTCTATTATGTAACGGCCGCTGCATGGTTTCAAGGTGGATTGCGGCTCAAGAGGCGCTTAGCCAAGTTTTTTCGGCATCCTTCAGTCCTCCGTAACAGTAGTTAACACTTTTTCCCGTTCCCACGGAGAGTGGAAGACGTTATTTAGCCACAGATGAACACGGATTTTCACGGATAAAGACGGAGCACTTATCTGTGTTCATCGGTGTCAATCCGTGGCTGATATTTTTTCGTTCCTGTGGAAGACCATTGCAGCGAGAGAATTTTGGCAGGGTTCGAATAAGCCAAAAAGTGCCAACCGAGAAATGAAGGATGCCAGTTTTTCACCGGATTCGAAAATGCCCCAGTGTGGACTCGACGATAACAGACAGGTACAATTTTTCAAAAGTAATCACGAATACTCCTATCCTTTCTTGATGAAAGACAAGCTGCGCGATTTTATCTTCAATGAATTGATCTTCGTATCCGAGCCGGACCGTTTTGGGGATGATGAGGACCTCCTCGACTCCGGGCTCGACAGTATGGGCATCATGCGGTTGACAATGTTCATCGAAACCCGGTTTCAAGTGACCCTCCCGGATGAGGAAATCGAACCCGAAAACCTGCGTTCTTTGAACGCTCTGGAACGGTGGGTTCTCAGGCATCAATCATAATTCGCTTCATCGGCATGATGTTGTTCGCTTCATGAACGAGGAAGCGGCAACCCGGCACCCGCTCAATCCATCCGACTATTTTACCCTGGTGATGGATGAAGAGATCCGAGGAGAAGGGATGCCCGGCAGCCTCGGTGGATGTGCCATCGAGCTGAATGGTGCGGTTGACGCGGACGCGCTGCAAGCGCGCGTCGACGAACTGGTTCGACGCTTTCCCATTGCAACAGCTTGCCTGATGCGGGAGGGGCGGCATTTTTCTTGGCGTGAAACGCGGCATCCTGCTCAATACTGGTACCATCATCGATGCCTCGAAACGGATGATGGGCCGGCTTTTCGCGAGAATCTGCTGAATACCATCATCAATCGGTGTGAACCGCGTGAGCATACGGCCCCGATCGAATTTCACCTGCTGAGTGGCCCTCGGACCAGCCTCTTTCTCATTCGCTGGATTCACCCGTTGTGCGATGCCAGAGGGGCCGAGCTGATTTTGAAGTTTTTCTGTTGTGAGGAGCCTTCCGAGCGGGAGCGTTTCGACAGGCCCGAGACGGGAGCGTTGGTGTTCGCCTATTTGCGGCGTTGGTCGTGGTGGCAAAAGATCGCGATGTTCATCAAAGCCAAGCGGTACATCGATTCGCTGGATCGCTGGAAAAGCATCGTCGCGGGCGATCCACAAAATCACCCGCAGGCGCTGCGTTACCGCGTGTGTCGGTTCGACCGCGAGCAAAGTGCTGCGATTGCGAGGCAGGCGCGGAAACAGGTGGGGATGACCGGGACGAGCTTGTATTATATCGGCTGCCTGATGCGGGCGATCGAGCAGGCGGGAGCCGGCGGCGAGGGGGAGGCATACTGCGTTCCGTTCGCGTTCAATCTGCGCCGTCAAAATGCTTTGGCGCCGCTTTTCGGGAACCATGTCAGCGTATTGTTTGCCCAAGCTCATCGTGACGTGGTAGCCGATCGGGGCAAATTGTTTCAGCATTTGAAGATGCAGAGCAGCCAGGCGATCCGCCGCGGGATCGATTATGCTTTTCTGCCGATGATGAGGGCGGGCAGTTGGCTGTCATTGGCCCGGTACGGCGAAAAGCTGAGACGTTCACCGAAAGGTTGCGAGCGCAGTTCGTTCTGGTTTTCCGATGTCGGGCGGTCCGATCTGGCAGGGCTTCAGCTGGCAGGCGCGCCGATCCGCGGTCTGTTCCATCTGTGTCAGGTGACCTCGCCCCCGGGGCTGGCCGTGCTGGTTTGCCAGTATGACGGCCGATTGACATTGAGCTACAACTATATCGTGCCCGTCGTCAATGAAGCTTGGGTGGAGGTGCTCGAACGCCGTATGGCTGCCGAGTTGCTGGGGGAGCCTTTGTAATTTGTCCCTGCTCGACCGCTTTTTTCTGCAGTGGGCCGCCGCTCCTGATCGCGCTGCTTTCATCCAGGACGATCGGCTTCTTACCTACCGCGAAGTCGATCGAAGGGCTCGAGGGATTGCCGCGGTGCTGGAAGAGCGATCGATCCGGCCCGGGAACCGTGTCGCGATTGCCCTGGAGCGAGGGATCGATGCAGTCGTGAGCATCTACGCGACGCTTTATCTTGGAGCCTGTTATGTGCCTTTGGATATAAGGAATCCGGCACGGCGGCTGCAGGGGATCGTCGAGGATGCCCTGCCGCGGGCAATCATCGGCGCCGGTGGCCGGCCCGATTGGGTCGTGAGAAATGTCGACTGGCTCGACGTCGATCAGTTGTCAGAGCGCCAGTCGTCGTTGGCGTCTCGTGCCGTTGCACCAGAAGCGCTGGCGGCGATTCTTTATACCTCGGGGTCAGGCGGCACCCCGAAAGGCATTGCGCTCAGCCACCGGGCGATGACGACATTCGCCGACTGGGCCGGCGTCGCCTTTTCGGTTGGGGCGGAGGACCGCATCGCCAGTCTGGCGCCGTTCCATTTCGATTTGTCGGTGTTTGATCTGTTCACCACTCTGGGTTTCGGTGCTACTGTCGATTTTGTTCCGAGTGAATTGACGCTTGCGCCAAGCCGATTGAGCGCCTGGCTCGACGATCGAAAGATTACCTGCTGGTATACTGTTCCTTCCATTTTGGCATTCTTGGCATTCAAGGGGAATCTGGCGGATCGGTCGTTTGACAAGCTGACCAGAATACTGTTCGCGGGCGACGTGTTTCCGACGCCGCAATTGACCAAACTGGCGAGGTTCCTGCCCACGGTAAACTTGTTCAACCTGTACGGACCGACCGAAACCAACGTCTGCTGTTATTGGCCTGTCGATCGAGCACGACTCGACCCGGCGCAGCCGATCCCGATCGGCGTTCCTGCCTGCGGCGCCCGGTTGCGAATCGATGAGGTCAATGGTGAATTGCTGGTGAAAGGGCCGTCCCTGATGTCCGGCTACTGGAAGCAAGGGGGGCTCGAAACGGTTTTCGATCGCAATGGCTGGTACCGCAGCGGCGATCGCGTGTCCCGGAATGAAACAGGAGAGTTCTTGTATCATGGTCGTCTGGACAGGATGCTGAAATGCTCCGGTTACCGGGTCGAGCCGGCTGAAATCGAAGCGTTGATTTGCCGTTTTGCGGGCGTGGAGCAGTGTGCGGTGGTCGGTATCCCTGATCCGGCCGGCGGTCGGCGCCCTGCCGCCGCCATCGTCTTCGAGGGTGAACCAAATCTGTTCGGTCTGGCGCGATCACTGAGGTCTCAACTCCCGTCCTATATGCAACCCGCCCGCCTGATACCATGTGACCATCTGCCTTATCTACCCAATGGCAAAATCGACTACCAAACGGTTGGGAAGATGTTGCGGAGCGAGCCCTTATGAGCCGATCAGAGAAACCGAGAAAAGAACCGTTTGCAATTAAGGATAGGGAATCGATCCGGGAAGGTTTCCGTGAGTTTGGTGAGCAGGGGCTGTTCAGGCACGCAATTCCCGCGGCACATGGTGGCTGCGGCAACGATTTCGCTGCTCTATGCCGGGCTCACGAAGCGCTGGGTTATCGGACTCGAAGCCCCGGCTTCGTACTATCGGTCAATGCTCACCTGTGGGGCGCTCTTTTTCCGTTGCTGCGCTATGGCAGCGACCGGCAGCAGCAGAGCTGGGTTCCAAGTCTTCTGGCGGGTTTCAGGATCGGCGGGCATGCCATCAGCGAGCCCCAGGCGGGTTCGGACATTCAGGCAATGGAATGCGAAGCAGTGCCGGATACCGACGGGTTTCGCCTGAGCGGGCATAAACGCTTCATCAGCAATACCCCCATCGCCGATCTGATGGTCGTCTACGGCCGGCTCGAAGGGGATCTGTCGGCTTTTCTGGTACACAAAGGCGACCCGGGCGCCGAGTTTGGTGACGAACCGGCTGTCGGCGGCAGCGTCGGTCTGGCGATGGGGGACCTCGTTCTCAGCGATTGCCGGATTTCGGCCGATCGAAAGCTGGGAAAAACCGGCGTCGGCGCCATCATGATCCAACAGGCTTTGGAGCTGGAGCGCGCGTTTCTGTTCGCCGGCATTGCCGGGGTGATGCAGTGGCAATTGGACATAGTGATCGAACAGAGCCGCAAGCGTAAGGTCGGCGGCAAACCTTTGGCTCACCATCAGGCGATAAGTCACCGCATCGCGGAAATGAAAATGCGCCTGGACTGCATCCGATTATGGGTGCAGCGCTGTGCGGCCCTCAAGGATGCGAGCAAACGGATCAGCCTGGAAAGCGCGGAAACGAAGCTGTATGCCGGCGAAGCCTTTCTCGCATCGACGCTGGATGCCGCCCAAATCATGGGAGCCGCCGGGCTGGTTTCCGGACACCCGCTCTCCTCTTTGGCGCAGGACGCAATTGCCGGCCGCCTCTTTTCCGGCTCTTCGGAGATACAGAAAAACATCATCGCGGCGCTGATGGGAACCGGTGACGGCTATCAGGCATCCGTTCGGCGGTGAGCCGGCTCGGAGGCTGCGTGTCGGTTGGTGTGAAAAACGAGGTCAAACGGAAGCGTCGAACGCCACCAAAATATTGCGTTTTGCAGCGTCCGCCCCAGCCAACCCGCTGCAGATGTCAAGCAGGAAAGGGCAGGTATGCATTGTCATGCGGGAGAGAAGGGGGGGGTAATGCAAACGCGAAACGGAGCTTCGTGAGAAGGGTTCCCAATCTGGAGACTGCGGGCCCGTGAACCTATTTTTCGGGCGATGCCCCGCCGATCAACGCCATCTGCCCCTCGATCCACTCTTCGGCTTCCTGGTTGATCTCCGCGGCGTGCCGGTTTCCAGTTTCGATCGCCGGGCCGATTCGGACCTGAATGACGCCCGGATATTTCAAAAAGCTGCGGCGCCCCCAGAATTCACCGGCGTTGTGGGCGACAGGAACGACCGGAAAGCCCGATTTTTCGGCGAGCAGGGCGCCGCCGATGCCGTATTTTTTGTGTTGCCCCGGCGGCACGCGCGTCCCTTCGGGGAAAATGACCACCCAGCGCCCCGATTTCAGCCGTTCGATGCCCGCCCGGATGATGTGGCGCAAGGCCGCTTTTTTCGACTGTCGGTCGATGGCGATGGGGTCGCAGGTGGCGAGTGCCCAACCGAAAAAAGGCAGCAGCAGCAATTCTCGCTTGAGAATAAAAACGACCGGTGGAAATATCTGCTGCAGGGCGATGGTTTCCCATGCCGACTGGTGTTTGCAGAAGATGATGCCGGCCTGGTTGGGGATGTTCTCTGCGCTCTCGACCTCATAGCTCAGGCGACAAATTTTTTTTAGCGACCAGAGGTTGTAGACCACCCATTGATTGGCGAGCCAGTAGCGAACACTGAACGGAGCGATCAAGACGCTGATCATGATCGGAGCGATGATCAGCGTCGACAGCGCCATGTTGAGAAAAAACAGGGTGGAACGGATGGTGATCTCAGTGTTGCTGCTCTTCGACGATGAAGCGTGCTGCATCATATAAGTCCTTGAATATCGGTATCGTTGGTTGAGGATGTGCGGCCAGAGTTCGTTCCCCTTTCCCGGTGCAGACGAGGATGGGGTGAGCCCCGGCCGCCAAGGCTGCGTCGATGTCGCGCTGGGCGTCGCCGATCAGCGGAATGCCGGTCAAAGGCACCTTCTTCTCGCGGGAAAACTGCTCCAGCAGTCCCGGCTTTGGCTTGCGGCAGGTGCAGTCGTCGGCCGGGCCGTGGGGACAGACGTAGATTGCCGCGATGCGGCCGCCCGCTCGTTCCACGAGCGAACGCATCTTGTTATGGATTCGGTCGAGCGTGGTTCGGTCGAACAGGCCGCGGGCGATGCCGGACTGATTGGTGATGACGATCACTTCCCAGCCGTGCCGGTTCAGCAGGGCGATCGCTTCGAGACTGCCCGGAATCGGGCGCCACTCCTCGGGCGACTTGATGAAACTGTCGGAGTCTTCGTTGATGACGCCGTCACGATCCAGAATGATAAAACGCTTCTGCTGCATCGCAGGCTCATAACTGCAGCTTAGAGATATCGGCGATCTGCAGGAAGATCGCCTCGAGCCGTGCCAGCAGTGCGAGCCGGTTCTGCCTGCGCGCCGGGTTTTCGTCCATCACCAGCACCTGATCGAAAAAGGTGTCCACCGCATCGCGCAGTTCCGCCAGGCGGCGCAGGGCCGCGGTATAGTTGCGCGCTTCGACAAGCGGCTCGATCGCTTCCGCGGCGCGGCTGCTTTCCTCGAAAAGCCGCTGCTCTGCAGGCTCGGCAAGGTGGGCGGCGTCGATCACTAGCGCTGCCTCGTCGGTTTCCGATTTGCGCAGAATGTTACGGATGCGTTTGTTGGCGGCGGCCAGGCTCTCGGCTTCGGGAAGGGTGCCGAACTCTTTGACTGCTTTGAGGCGCAGTTCGAAGTCGAGCGGCCGTGGCGGCTGCACTGCGCAGACGGCGTCGAATTGGGCCGAGCTGTAGCCGCGATCGAGGCTGTAGCCTTTCAGCCGGTCGACGATGAAGTTGTATACCGTCTGCTTCGTTTCATCGTGCGAATGCTCGTGGCCGTATTGGCGCAGGGAAAAGTCGATGAGTTCAGGCAGATCGAGATCGAGCTCTTTTTCGATCAGGATTCGCAGCATCCCCAGTGCGGCGCGCCGCAGAGCGTACGGATCTTTGTCGCCGGTCGGAATGAGGCCGATGCTGAAAATGCCTGTCAGTGTATCGATCTTATCGGCAAGAGCAAGAATTTGACCGGTGGATGTTTCCGGCAATTCGCCGCCCGACTGCTTGGGCAGGTAGTGCTCCTCGATGGCGGCCGCGACTTCCGGCGGCTCGCCGTCGGCAAGGGCGTAATAGCGTCCCATGATTCCCTGCAGCGTCGGAAATTCGCCGACCATTTCGGTCAAAAGATCCGCCTTGGCGAGAATAGCTGCATGTTTTGCCAGCGCGGCGTTCGCCTGCAGCGTCTCGGCGATCTGCTCGGCGACCTGCTCTACGCGATGCGCCTTGTCCGCCATCGTACCAAGTCGGTTCTGGAAAACGATGTTGGACAAGGAAACGGCCCGACTTTCCAGGGTGGTCTTGCGGTCCTGATTCCAGAAGAATTCGGCATCGGCCAAGCGCGGGCGAATCACCCGTTCGTTGCCTTGACGGACGGCTTCCGGGTTGCTGCTTTCGAGATTGCTGACGGTAATGAAGTAAGGCAGCAGCTTGCCAGAACGGTCCTCGACCGGGAAATATTTCTGGTGCGACTGCATGGTCGTGATCAGTACTTCCGACGGCAGCGAGAGGAAGCGTTCGTCGAAGCTGCCGGCGACGGCGACGGGCCACTCCACCAGCGCCGTTACCTCTTCCAGCAGATCTGCTTCGACCAGGGCACTGCCGCCGACCGATTCCGCGGTGTCGAGGGTTTGCCGATGAAGTTTCGACTGCCGCTCGTCGAAGTCGGCGAGCACTTTGCCTGCCTCGCGCAGCCGGTCCAGATACTGGTCGGGGTGGCTCAGTTCGATCGGGCCGGGGTGGTGAAAGCGGTGGCCATGGGTTGATCGGCCGGATGATTGGCCCAGCAGTTCGGTCTCGATGACATCGCTGCCATAGAGCAGGACCAGCCAATGCACCGGGCGTACGAATTCGACCGGTGAGGCGCCCCAACGCATTTTCTTGGGGATCGGCAGCGCTGCCAGAGCTTTTTCGAGAATGCCCGGCATCAACGCGGTTGTTGCCGACCCTTTTACCGCCTGTTTGAAGGAGAGCCACTCGCCTTTGTCGGTCTTCATGGTGCCCAGCTGATCGACCGTGGTGTTGCAGCTGCGGGCGAAGCCTTCGGCGGCTTTTGTCGGGACGCCGTCCGCAGTATAGGCAGCCTTCAGGGCAGGGCCGCGCTTTTCGATGATCTCATCCGGCTGGGATTCGGCAAGATCAGTGACCACCAGTGCCAGCCGGCGCGGTGTGGCATAGGGTTGAATGGCCCGGTAGGTCAGTCCCGCCCGCTTCAGGCTCTGTTCGACGTTGCGTGCCAGGGTGGTGCTAAGAGACAGCAGTGACGTCGGCGGCAGCTCTTCGGTGCCGAGTTCAAAGAAAAGATCGCGCGTGTTTGTCATGTTCGCTGCTCCTTGCCCGCGCACAGGGGAAACCCGAGGCGTTCGCGCTGGGCGTAATAGGCCTCGGCGACTGCTTTTGCCATCTCCCGTACTCTGAGAATATAGCGCTGACGTTCGGTCACCGAAATGGCGTGTCGGGCGTCGAGGAGGTTGAAGGCGTGTGAGGCTTTCAGCACCATTTCGTACGCCGGCAGCGGCAGTGCTTCGGCGATGAGCTTTTGGCACTCGGTTTCATAGGTGTCGAAGCTGCTGAAGAGGAAATCGACGTTGGCCTGTTCGAAATTGAAGGACGACATTTCGACCTCGTTCTGGCGAAATACGTCGCCGTAGCTGACGCGGCCGTGCGGGCCTTCGGTCCAGGTGAGGTCGTAGACGCTCGAGACGCCCTGCAGGTACATGGCGATGCGCTCGAGTCCGTAGGTGATTTCGCCGCTGACCGGCCGGCATTCGAGTCCGCCGACCTGTTGAAAATAGGTGAATTGGGTCACTTCCATGCCATTGAGCCAAACTTCCCAGCCCAAACCCCAAGCACCGAGCGTCGGCGATTCCCAGTTGTCCTCGACGAAGCGCACGTCGTGTTCGAGCAGGTCGAGCCCGAGGTAGCGGAGCGATTCGAGATAGATCTCCTGGAAATCGTTCGGCGACGGTTTTAGAATGACCTGATATTGGTAATAGTGTTGCAGCCGGTTCGGGTTTTCCCCGTAGCGACCGTCGGTCGGCCGTCGTGAAGGCTGCACATAGGCGGTATTCCAGGGTTCCGGCCCGATGGCTCGCAAGAAGGTGGCCGGGTGGAAGGTTCCTGCTCCGACTTCGAGGTCAAAAGGCTGCATGAGGATGCATCCCTGATCGGACCAGTATTCCTGCAGGCTCTGGATGAGTCCTTGGAATGTGGAAACGTTGTGGTTCGTTTTGTTTGGGTTCGACACGGATGCGGTGGCCTTTGGCGGCGAGTCAAAAACCTCTAATTATATCGGACTCGGCGCATTGTTCAAAAAAGTTATTTTTTATTCTTGACACGACCTCTGACCGGTTTATAATGGTCGGCCCGTTGAAGGAGGGTTTGTTCTCCGAAGCGGCGGGAGAAGGATGCAAAGGATTTGGCGGAGGATGGTTGACAGGGAAAGTTGAGGATGTATAATAGTCCGGCTCGACAGGCGCGAGTTTAGCTTTTTAACAAAACGGTCAAATAATCTGTGTGGGTACTTGTGTTGATTATTCGGATAAAGAATGATCGATGTAGGTACTATAGCTTACGTTGATTTGAGAAGTTTAGGCGGGCATTGAGTCTGCCGCAGAGTATTGAACTGAAGAGTTTGATCATGGCTCAGATTGAACGCTGGCGGCATGCCTAACACATGCAAGTCGAACGGCAGCGCGGGGAAGCTTGCTTTCCTGGCGGCGAGTGGCGGACGGGTGAG
>Ga0114931_10005449_pt1 | contig 15708 bp, 16 predicted proteins | sample 2SBtaG_FD_89579 | JGI IMG/M metagenome (GOLD analysis project Ga0114931, IMG submission 89579) | Deep subsurface microbial communities from Kolumbo volcano to uncover new lineages of life (NeLLi) - 2SBTROV14_V59a metaG | ecosystem: Environmental > Aquatic > Marine > Volcanic | place: Kolumbo...
CATCCTGATGCAGAAGGGCGGGATGCGCCTGGCGCCTTTTCTGATGACCGGTGTGCTGGGCGGGTTTACCACCTTCTCGGCGTTTTCGCTCGACGCGGTGACGATCTGGGAGCGCGGGCAGGTTTCGCTCGCCGTGATCTATGTCCTGGCCTCGGTGCTCTTGTCGCTGGCAGCGCTGATAGCGGCGATGTGGGCGCTGCGGGCCTTTTATCAGCAATGAGCCGCGTGCAGTTTCTCGATGTCGACGAAGGCGAGGCCGACCAGCGGCTCGATCGCTGGCTCAGGCGGCATTTTCCGCATCTCTCGCAGGGCCGGATCGAGAAGATGTGCCGCAAGGGAGAGCTGCGCGTCGATGGCGGGCGGGCCAAGGCGGCGACACGCCTTCACGCCGGGCAAACCGTGCGCATACCGCCGCTGCCGGAGCCGGGCGCGGCCGCCGCGGCCCCGCCCCGGTCTTCGGCGCCGCGTATCTCCGACAGCGATGCAGAGATGATCCGCGCTGCGGTGATCTATCGCGATGCCCATCTCATTGCGCTCAACAAGCCGCCCGGTTTGCCGGTGCAGGGCGGCAGCGGGCAGAGCCGGAATGTCGACGGGCTGGCCGAGGCGTTGCGCTTCGGGCTGGAAGAAAAGCCGCGTCTCGTCCACCGGCTCGACAAGGACACCTCCGGCATCCTGCTTCTGGCGCGCACGCGGATGGTGGCAAGCCGCCTCGCAGCGGCGTTCAGCGCCCGCGAGACGCGCAAGATCTACTGGGCCGTGCTGGCCGGCGTGCCCGCCCCGCGGATCGGCACGGTTCGTTTCGGCCTCGTCAAGGCGCCCGGGCACGGGGCCGGTGGTGAGGGCGAAAGAATGCGCTGCCTGCACCCCGACCAGGTGGCGCAGACCGCGGGGGCAAGACATGCCACCACCGATTATGCGGTGATCGAGGCCGCCAGCACCCGCGCCGCCTGGGTCGCGCTCGTGCCGGTGACCGGGCGGACCCACCAGCTGCGCGCGCATATGGCCGCAATCGGCCATCCGATCGTCGGCGATGGCAAATACGGCGGCTCCGGACAGGAGAACGCGGGCGACGGCTGGGGGGCGCAGCTTGGCGGCGAGATCAGCCGCAAGCTCCATCTGCACGCCCGCTCGCTGCACCTGACCCATCCGGTCACCGGCGCATCCCTGAAGCTGACCGCGCCCTTGCCGGCGCATATGGCGCGCACATGGGAGATGTTCGAATGGCGCCCCTCGGAGGCCCCTGATGACCCGTTCGGAGACCTGTGATGAGCGAATGGAAGGCGCGAAGGTTCTGGAAAACGGCGTCGCTGACGGAAACCGGCGCGGGGTTCGGCGTGGCGCTCGATGCGCGCCCGCTCAGAACCCCGGCCGGGGCGCGGCTGATCGTGCCGACGCGCGCCATGGCCGCGGCGATAGCGGCCGAATGGCAGGCCCAGGACAGCGAGGTAAAGCCCGCCTCGATGCCGGTCACGCGCGCCGCCAATGCCGCCATCGACAAGGTATCGGCGCAATTCGACGAGGTGGCCGGGATGATTGCGGCCTATGCCGACAGCGATCTCTTGTGCTACCGTGCCGGGTCTCCGCAGGAACTGGTCGCGCGGCAGGCGGCGGCCTGGGATCCGCTGCTCGACTGGGCTGCGCAGCGTTTCGGTGCGCGCCTGATGACGGTCAGCGGTGTCATGCACAGACCGCAGGACGCCCGTGCGCTGGGTCGGCTCGCCGATCAGGTCCATGCGATGGGACCTTTCGAGCTGACGGCGTTTCATGATCTTGTCGGGCTTTCGGGCTCGCTTGTCCTTGGGCTGGCCGCGATCCACGAGGTTGCGCCGATCGGTGAAATCTGGCGCCTGTCGCGGATCGACGAGACTTGGCAAGAGGAACAATGGGGCATCGACGAAGAGGCGCGCACCCTGGCCGGGCGGAAAGAATCGGAGTTCCGCGCGGCAAAACGCTTTCACGATCTTGCGCGCGATCGGGGGCAAGTGGCGCCCGATGATGAAGAATAGGCGGAACAATCCGTTGCAAGGCCGTTTTTTCCCGGTCGGGGGCTTGACGGCGGTGAATGAATCCACCCAAACTGACCGGCACTGAACGGGGAAATCCCGCCAGAATAACTTTGCGGCTCGTCAGGGCCGTGCGAACCGTTCTGCAATGAGCGGACAATCAGGAAGAGGTAAACATGAAAAAATCCGTATTTATTGGCGCGCTGACCGTTGCCGGCCTTGCTGCCGGGGCTGCTGCTGCCGGTACGCTTGACGACGTCAAGGCCCGCGGCAAGCTCAACTGCGGCGTGACCACCGGTCTCGTCGGGTTCGCCGCGCCCGATGCCAATGGGGTCTGGAAAGGTTTTGACGTCGCTGTCTGCCGCGCCGTTGCCGCCGCCGTTCTCGGCGATCCGACGGCGATCGAATTCGTGCCGACGACGGGCAAGACCCGCTTCACCGCGCTTGCCTCGGGCGAGGTTGACATGCTGGCGCGCAACACAACCTGGACGTTTTCGCGCGATGTCGACCTGAAGTTCGACTTCACCGGCGTCAACTACTATGATGGCCAGGGCTTCATGGTGCGCAAGGACCTCGGCGTGACCTCGGCCAAGGAACTCGACGGGGCGACCGTCTGCATCCAGACCGGCACCACGACCGAACTCAACCTTGCGGACTTCTTCCGCAAGAACAAAATGAACTACGAGCCGGTGCCGATCGAGACCAACGCCGAAGGCCAGCAGCAGTTCCTTGCCGGGGCCTGTGATGCCTACACCACCGACCGTTCGGGCCTGGCCGCGACCCGCGCCGCCTTCGAAAACCCCGACGATTTCGTCATCCTGCCGGAAACCATCTCGAAGGAGCCGCTCGGCCCGGTCGTCAGGCATGGCGACAACCAGTGGGGTGACTTGGTGCGCTGGACGCTGAACGCGATGATCTCGGCCGAGGAGCTGGGGATCACCAGCGCCAACGTCAAGGAACTGGCCGCGGCACCGACCGACCGCCCCGAAGTCAACCGCATGCTGGGCACCGAGGGTGACCTGGGCGGGATGCTGGGCCTCGACAAGCAGTGGATCGTGCGCATCATTTCGTCGGTGGGCAACTACGGCGAGGTGTTCGAGAAGAACATCGGTGAAAACACGCCGGTCGGGCTCGACCGCGGTCTGAATGCGCAATGGACCAACGGCGGCATTCTCTACTCGCCGCCCTTCCGTTAAGAACGGATGGCGCGAAAGGGCGCGGTCTGATCCGCGCCCTTTCAGCATGAAAAGTTCCCGGCCCGCGGCACGGATAACCGTGCTGACAAAAACCAAGGGGCCGGACAACGGGGATCTCAGATGACGACATTCACCGACCCTTCAAGGGAGTCGTTCCGGCTGTCGATGCTGCTTTACGACACCCGGTACCGCTCGACCACAATTCAGATCGTGGCATTGATTGCCTTTCTGACGCTGGTCGGTTGGCTGGTCTCGAACACGGCGCATAACCTCGCGGATCTTGGCAAGGAGCCGTCCTTTGGCTTTCTGTTCGAGCCCTCGAGCTATGACATCAACCAGACATTGATCGAGTATACATCCCGCAGCCCGCATATTCGGGCGGCGTTCGTCGGGTTGCTCAATACCTTGCTGGTGGCGGCGATGGGCTGTGCGCTGGCCACCGTGATCGGGGTGATCGTCGGGGTCTTGCGGCTCAGCAAGAACTGGCTCATCGCCAAGATCATGGCGGTCTACATCGAGGTTGTCCGCAATGTGCCGGTGCTGCTGTGGATCGTGCTGTCGATGGCAATCATGATCGAAATCCTGCCCCAGCCGAGCGCCTTTCGCGGTGACAATCCCGAAGCGACGATGAAGCTTTTCGATTCGGTCGCCCTCACCAACCGTGGCATCTATATCCCCGAGCCGCTTTTCTCCCGCAGCCTTGGCAATATTCATCTCTTTGGGCAATCGGCGCTCAATTTCGACGTCAGCCTTGATCTGATCGCGATCATCGCGGTGCTGGTCGCGGGCTTTTACGTCGCACATCGCATCAAGCTGCGCGCCGACCGCATTCAGGAGGCGACGGGCGAACGTCCCGTCACATGGTATCTGAGCCTGGGCGTCATCGTTGTCCCGCTGGTGGTCCTGCTGGTGGCGCTGGGCGCGAATTTCGGCTATCCCGAGCTCAAGGGGTTCAACTTTCGCGGCGGAACGCATTTGCGCAATTCGCTGATCGCGCTATGGCTGGCGTTGTCGATTTATACCGCCACCTATATTGCCGAGATCGTGCGCGCCGGTATTCTTGCCATCAGCCATGGCCAGACGGAAGCGGCCGCCGCGCTGGGCCTCAGGTCGCATCGGATCATGAGCCTGGTGATCCTGCCGCAGGCGCTCAGGGTGATCATTCCGCCGCTGATTTCGCAATATCTCAACCTGACCAAGAACTCGTCGCTGGCGATTGCTGTCGGCTACATGGACATCACCGGAACGCTGATGGGCATCACCCTCAATCAGACCGGACGCGAGCTCGAGACCGTGATGCTGGGCATGTTGATCTATCTCACCATCTCGCTTTCGATTTCGGCGGTGATGAACTGGTACAACAAACGCGTCAAGCTGGTGGAGCGGTGATATGACAGATCTGTCCTATGTACGCACCGAGATGCTGCCCGAACAGGCCCCGCCGCCGACCGAGGTCGGGGTTCTTGGCTGGCTGAAGGAAAACCTTTTTTCGACCTGGTACTACAGTCTTCTCACCTTCGTCGCGCTTGGCTTCATCTACCTGGTGCTCGCCGCGATCATACCGTGGATGATATCGCCGACATGGCACGCCGGCTCGCTCGACGAATGCCGCGATATCCTCGCCGATATGGGGCGCCAGGGGCGCTTCAGCGGTGCCTGCTGGGGGGTGATCAGAGACCGCTGGGTGCAAATGCTGTTCGGCTTTTATCCCAACACCCTGTTCTGGCGTCCGATCCTGGCCTTTGTCCTGCTTGGCGTGGCGCTGATGCCGGTCCTCTTCGGGGAGTATGTGCCAAAGCGAATGGTCTGGTTTACGGCGCTTTACCCGTTCATCATGCCTTGGCTGCTCTGGGGCGGGTCGGTGTGGACACCGCTGATGGTCCTCGCCGGTTTCCCGATCGCCTATCTGATCTACAAGCCGGTGGCGGCCGCGGCGGGCACGCTGACCGCAGTGATCGTTGCGACGGTAGCGGCGATCGTCTGGTGGCTGTTTCTCGCGGGACCCGTGTCGGACGGGATTCAGGCGATCCTTCCGCTCGGGCTCGAACCGGTTGTCAGCCGCAATTTTGGCGGTTTCATGCTGTCGATCACGATCGGCGTTACTGCCATCGCGGTGTCGCTGCCGCTCGGCATTTGTCTTGCCCTGGGGCGAAAGTCCGACCTGCTGATTGTCAAGTCGCTCAGCGTAGGCTTCATCGAGTTCATCCGCGGTGTGCCGCTGATCACGCTGCTTTTTGTGGCCTCGACGCTGCTCAATATCTTCCTCCCGCCGGGCACCGATTTCGACATCATCCTGCGGGTTATCATCATGGCGACGCTTTTTGCCTCAGCCTATATCGCCGAGGTGGTGCGCGGCGGTCTGGCGGGGCTGCCGAAGGGACAGTATGAAGGTGCCGACAGCCTCGGCTTCGATTACTGGCAGGCACAGCGGCTGATCATCATGCCGCAGGCGCTGAAAATCTCGATTCCCGGCATCGTCGGCGTCTTTATCGGGCTTTTCAAGGACACCACGCTGGTGTCGATCATCGGCTTGATGGACCCGCTGGGCCTGAGCAACGCGATTCGCGCCGATGCGGCCTGGAACGGCATCATATGGGAGCTTTATGGCTTCATCGCGCTGCTGTTCTGGATCTTCTGCTTCGGCATGTCGCGTTATTCCATGTGGCTCGAGCGCAAGCTCGAAACCGGCCATCGTTAAGAAAGGACCGTTGAAATGTCTGAAGCCTTGTCCGAGGTAATCCCCGACCGAGAGGTCGACCGATCGAAGATGACGGTGTCCGACAAGGTCGCCATCGAAATCATCGGCATGAACAAATGGTATGGGGCCTTCCACGTCCTTCGGGACATCAACCTGACGGTGAACGAGGGCGAACGCATCGTCATCGCCGGGCCGTCCGGCTCCGGCAAGTCGACGCTGATTCGCTGCATCAATGCGCTCGAGGAACATCAAAAGGGCAAGATCCTCGTCGACGGGACGGAATTGTCGAGCGATCTCAAGAACATCGACAGGGTTCGCCGCGAGGTCGGCATGGTCTTTCAGCACTTCAACCTGTTTCCCCACCTGACCATCCTGGAGAATTGCACGCTGGCGCCGATCTGGGTGCGCAAGACGCCCAAGCGCGAGGCCGAGGAAATCGCCATGCATTTCCTCACCAAGGTCAAGATCCCCGAGCAGGCCGACAAATATCCCGGCCAGCTCTCGGGCGGGCAGCAGCAGCGGGTGGCGATTGCCCGCAGCTTGTGCATGAAGCCGCGGATCATGCTCTTTGACGAGCCGACATCGGCGCTCGACCCGGAGATGATCAAGGAAGTGCTCGACACCATGATCGAGCTCGCCGAGGAAGGCATGACGATGCTGGTGGTAACCCACGAAATGGGCTTTGCCCGTCAGGTCGCCAACCGGGTGATCTTCATGGACCAGGGCCAGATCGTCGAGCAGAACGAGCCCGAAGAGTTCTTCAACAACCCGAAATCGGAGCGCACCAAGCTCTTCCTCAGCCAGATCCTCGGCCACTGAAAAGGCGCGCTCATCAGCCCTCGCGGGCTGCTTCGCGAAGCAGGCGGCAACGCCTGATGAGCGGTCTCGGCCGTTCAGTCGGGCAGATCCCGCGGGATGACGAAATCCACCGCCCTGCCGCTGCCCGGGGCGAGCGCGCCCCATGACCGGACGTCGAAATCGCACACCAGCGTCGCGCAGGTCGGAAAATCAAAAAACCTCGGATGTGGCGGGGGCGCCGCGACAAGGACGCGGGCGAGCAGGCAGATCCCGGGATTGTGGCCGAGCATCAGCACGCACTCCCCGGCGGCGCTGCGCAGGATCTCCAACATGTCTCCCGCCTGGGCGAGGTAAAGCCGGTTCAGGAAATGCGTCTCACCCGCAATGCCGAGTTGCCTGACGGTTTCGCGTGTGCGCCGGGAATCGGAGCTCAGTATCTCGTCGGGGAGATACCCCCTGGCGCGCATCCACGCGCCCACCCTGCGCGCCGCGTTCCTGCCGCGATCATTGAGTGAGCGCGCGTGATCATCGAGCGCGGGCTCACCGCGCAGCGATTTTGCATGGCGCATCAGGATCAGCCGTTTCATCGGAAGGCCCTCATGTGAAAGGCGGATTGCGCCTCTTGTCGTGCGTGGCGCCGGCTCACCGGGCAGGCCCGGCGGACCGCGCAGCCACGGCTCATGCAGTTATTTCCCGCCCTGTCGAGATCGGCCTTGCAGGCGGCAACGTCATAGCGCCCTGTGGAAAAGGCCGCGACGGGGCAGGCCGTCTCGCAGGGTCTTTCGCGGCAGGTCAGGCAGGGGGAGGGCGGTGGCGCGGGCGCGCGGACGGGGCGCGCGAAGCCAAGCGCGCCGCGATAGGAGACCATCAGCCCCGCCGCGTCATGCACCAGAAGCCCCACCGGCGAGAGATGCGCCCGCCCGCTGGCCAGCGCCCATTGCACGAAGGGTTGGTGAGGTGGCCCGCCGAAGGGAAAGAAGGCTTTCGCGCCGAGCTCCTCGGCCAGCGTGCCGATGACGCGCGCGGACCAGCGGTCAAGCGGGTCTGCACGGCCATCGGCGTATTCTGCCGAGGCGGTGAAGGTTGGCCAGAAGCCCGGCTCCAGCGGCCCCAAGAGCACCAGCGTTGCCACCCCTTCGGGCACCCCGTCTGAAAGCGTGCCGAAAACCGCAAGCTGCGCGCCTGCCGCTGCCGCAGAGATCCGCGACAGCGTCATTGCCGCACAAACGGCAAAAGCAAGGACCAGCCGAGCCGCGCGGGGCGGTCGTCCTTCCATTGAAGCCCCACCGTCATGCCGTCATGCCCCTTGGCGGGTTGCGCCACATAGGTGCCAAAGATGCGGTCCCAGATCGACAGCGCGAAGCCGTAATTGCTGTCATGTTCGCGGCGCAGATCGGAATGATGTACGCGGTGCATGTCGGGTGTCACCAGAACCCGGCGCAGGATCGCATCGAGCCACAGCGGAAGGCGCATGTTGGCATGGTTGAACATCGCCGTGCCGTTGAGCACGATCTCGAAGAGCACCATCCCCACGGCCGGCGGCCCGAGCAGATAGACCAGACCGATCTTGAGCAGCATCGACAGCGCGATCTCGAGCGGATGAAAGCGGATCGCAGTGCTCACGTCGATGTCGCGGTCGGCGTGATGCACCCGGTGGATGCGCCACAGCAGCGGGATCTTGTGGGTAACGAGATGTTGCAGCCAGATCGCGAAGTCGAAGATCAGCACGGTCGCCACGATCTTGACGGCGCTCGCGCCATCGACCCGGTTCATCAGCCCCCATCCCTGTGCCTCGGCATCGAGCGCCGCACCCACCGCCAGCATCGGCAGCGCCAACGCGAGCAGGCGCAGGGTCAGCGTGTCGAGAAGGATGATCGCCCAGTTCGTCAGCCAGCGGGTGCTGCGTGGCTCGCTCCGCCGGCGCCGTGGGGCCAGCGCCTCGAGCAGGGCGAAAAGCCCGAAAAGCCCGAGGAAAACCGCCGCCCGGATGGTTGCTTCGTTTTCCATGGCGCAACACTTATGCGAAAACGCCGCCCACGCAAGCGCGCCTTGATGGCAATCGCGTGATCACCCGGCGCGGATCATCGAGCCCGCCCCGTGTTCGGTGAAAAGCTCCAGCAGAACCGCATTGGGGGCCCGCCCGTCGATGATGACGACCGCGCGCACCCCGTCTTCGAGCGCCCGGAGCGCGGTTTCGGTCTTGGGGATCATGCCGCCCGCGATGACGCCATCCCGGATCATCTGGTGAATCCGGCTCGAGGTCAGGTCGGTCAGAACCTCGCCGGTTGAATCCTTGACCCCTTCGACATCGGTCAGGAGCAACAGCCGGTCGGCCTTGAGCGCGCCGGCTATCGCGCCGGCCGCCGTGTCGCCGTTGATGTTGAAGGTTTGCCCCTCGCGCCCCCCGCCCAGGGGCGCGATGACGGGGATTGTGTCGTCGCCAAAGAGCGTGTGCAGGATCGCCGGGTCGACCTCGTCTGGCTGGCCGACAAGCCCCAGCGCCGGGTCCGCCGGCACACAGGTGATCAGCCGCGCATCCTTGCCCGAGAGGCCAACAGCCCGTCCGCCCTGGCGGCCGATCGCCTGCACGATGCGCTTGTTCACTCGCCCCGAGAGGACCATTTCGACGACCTCCATCGTCGCCTCATCGGTCACCCGCTTGCCGCCGACGAAGTCGGATCTGATGTCCAGCCGGCCCAGCATCTCGTTGATCATCGGCCCGCCGCCATGGACGATCACCGGGTTGACCCCGACCTGGCGCATCAGCACCACGTCGCGGGCGAAGCTTTCCATCGCCGAATCGCTGCCCATCGCGTGCCCGCCGAGCTTGATGACGACGATCGCGCCGTCATAGCGCTGAAGGTAAGGCAGCGCCTCGCTGAGGGTGCGGGCGGTGGCGATCCAGTCGCGGTTCATCTCTCGGGCCTTCATTCTTGTCCCCGCCGGTCTGCCTGAGCCTGCGCAGACGTTTTCCCAATGGCCGTTGCTCTTACAACCTGCGCGCCGGCCTGCCAAGCCCGTTGCGGATGGCTGGAAATGGGCTAGGGTCGAGGGGTCGGTAAAATCACGGGGGGACGATGACGAGCGAACCCATCCTGCTTCTGACCGGGGCCAGCCGCGGGATCGGCCATGCCACGGTGCGCCGCTTCAGCGCCGCCGGCTGGCGGGTGATCACCTGTTCGCGCCACCCCTTTCCCCGCGAATGCCCGTGGGGGGGCGGTGCGGAAAATCACGTCCAGATCGACCTTTCCGATCCCAATGACGTGATGGCGAAGGTGGAGGAGATCCGCGCGCGGCTGGGCGGGCGGCTCGACGCGCTGGTCAACAATGCCGGAATATCGCCCAAGGCCGAAGATGGCGGGCGGCTCGACACGTTCACCACCGATCTGCGAACCTGGGGGCATGTCTTTCACGTCAATTTCTTCGCCCCCGTCGTGCTCGCCCGCAGCCTCAAGGAAGAGTTGGCGGCGGCAAGGGGGGCGGTCGTCAACGTGACTTCGATCGCCGGCGCCCGGGTGCATCCCTTTGCCGGCGCCGCCTATGCGACGTCAAAAGCGGCCCTGGCCGCGCTGACCCGGGAAATGGCGCATGATTTCGAGCCTTTGGGGGTGCGGGTCAACGCCATCGCCCCCGGCGAGATCCGCACCGAGATCCTCTCGCCGGGCAGCGAGGATCTGGCGGCGAAAATCCCGCTGCGCCGCCTTGGCGAAACCCGCGAAGTGGCCGATACGATCTTTTTCCTGTGCTCGGAGGGGGCGTCCTACATCTCCGGCACGGAGATCGAGATCAACGGCGCTCAGCACGTCTGAGCGGTGCGGGGTCACGCCAGGCCGGCGATGGCCGCGCGCAACGTGGCAAGCCCGGCCCTGCTCACCGAAGAGGTGAGCACCAGTTCGGGAAACGCCGCCGGATGCCGCCCCAGCCTTTCGCGGACCTCGCCGAGAACCCTTTCGCGCTACGCGTCCTTGATCTTGTCGGCCTTGGTGAGGACGCATTGAAAGGTCACCGCGGCACTATCGAGCAGCGCCATGATCTCTTCATCGGGGGGCTTGACCCCGTGGCGGGCATCGATCAGCACGAAGGCGCGGCGCAAGCTGGCGCGCCCGGCGAGATACTGCTTGAGAAGCGCCTGCCACGCGGCGACTTTGGCCAGCGGCGCATTGGCATAGCCATAGCCCGGCAGATCGACGAGGTAATGGCTCTCGCCGAGGGTGAAATAGTTGATTTCCTGCGTTCGGCCGGGTGTGTTCGAGGTGCGGGCAAGCGTCTTGCGACCGGTGAGCGCATTGATCAGGCTTGATTTTCCGACATTCGATCGTCCGGCAAAACAGATCTCGGCGCGATCGGCGGGCGGCAGGCCCGACATCGCCACCACGCCCTTGACGAAATCGACCGGCCCGGCGAAGAGCTTGCGGCCGGTCTCCGCTGCCAGCGGCTCGGGCTCGGGCGCGAGGGGAAAGGCGAGGCTCATCCGAGCGGCTCGACCGTGTCGCCAATGGCAACGCTGCCGGTTGCGGTGATCTCGGCGTAGATGCCGAACTCGCGGTGGCTGAATGCGCCCTGAAGCGCGGCGAGGGTATCGGCATCGCGCTGGCCGGTCTCGGGGTTGGCGGTGGTGGCGAGGCAGCGCACGATCGCCTCGCGGACGGTCAGTTCGGCGCTGCCGACGCGCAGGCGCTTGCCGATCCAGTCGCGCTCGGCCCAGGGCGCGAGCCCCTCGAGATGGATGTTGGCGCGCCAGCGCAGCGGCGAGAGCGGCTGATCCATGCGGCGCGACAGATCCGTGCCCGAGGCGAGGTTGATCAGACTGACCGAGGGGTAGTCGGTATCGGTCATGCCGCGCCCCGCGACGCGGACAATGCGCGCCGACTGCGCGCGGTCGGGCGGCATCAGCGGGCGCACCCAGTCGAGAAAGGCCTCTGCCTCGCGGTCGGGATCGAGACAGAGATCAGGGCGGTCGGGATGGCGCAGGGTCACGGTGCCGGCGGCCTCGTCGCTCTGCGCCGTGATCGCCATCAGCGCCGGGGCCTTGGAGCCGCGCGAGAAGTTGACGCAGGGCGCCCAGGCACTGCCATCGGTGCGCGCCATCTCGTGGGCGACGGCCCAGCGGCGATCCCACGGTATGGTCTGCCCGGCCTCAAGCGTGACCGATTGCAGCGCCTCGCGGCCATGGCTCTTGATCGGGTGACGCCAGAGCGCGGCGACGCGGGCGGTCATTTTTTGGCCGCCTGTTTCTTGCGCCTGAAGCTCGACTTGATGTTGCCGAAGACATCGGGCTTGTAACCCTGAAGGCGCATGATGGTGTATTGCTGGGTGAAGGTCAGCGTGTTGTTGGTGATCCAGTAAAGCACCAGCCCGCTGGCGAAATTGCCGAGCATGAACATGAACACCCAAGGCATCCAGGCAAAGATCATCTGTTGCGTCGGGTCGGTCGGCGCCGGGTTGAGCTTCTGTTGCAGCCACATCGAGATGCCGAGCAGCAGCGGCAGCAGGCCGATAAAGACATGGGCGAGCGTCGAGTGCGGATCCGGCGCGTCCCATGGCAACAGCCCGAAGAAGTTGTAAAGCGACGACGGATCGGGCGCGGAGAGGTCATTTATCCAGCCGATCCATGGTGCATGGCGCAACTCGAGCGTGACCCGGATCATCTTGTAGAGCGAAAAGAAGATCGGGACCTGCAACAGGATCGGCAGACAGCCCGAGGCCGGGTTGACCTTTTCCTTCTTGTAGAGCGCCATCATCTCCTGCTGAAGTTTCTGGCGGTCGTCGCCGGCCTGCTCCTTGAGCTCCTGCATGCGCGGCTGAAGCTCCTTCATCTTCGCCATCGAGACATAGGATTTGAACGCCAGCGGAAACAGCAGCGCCTTGATGACGATCGTCAGGCCGATGATCGCCCAGCCCATGGCCCCGGGCACGCCGAGGCTCTTGAGCGTGACGTGGAGCCAGTGCAGGACGATGAAGATCGGCTTGGTGAGAAAGAAGAACCAGCCCCAGTCGATGGCGTCGGTCAGACCCGGCACATTGGCCTTGTCCTGGTAGAATTTCAGCGTCTCCCATTCCTTGGCGCCGGTGAAAAGCCGGGTCGAGGTGGTGAAGGAGGCGCCCGGCTCGACGGTCACGGTCGGTTGCTTGAGGGTGGTCTGATAGATGTCGCGGCCGGTGTCGTGAAAGGCCGATATCTGCGCGTCCTGTCCTTTATCCGGCACGAGGGCCGTCATCCAGTACTGGTCGGTAAAGCCTGTCCACGCCTCTTGCGTGACGGTGACGGGCTTGAAATCGGAGACCGGCGGCATCTTGCTGTATTTGGTTTCGGTCAGCTCGCCATCGACCCGGCGAATGGCGCCCTCATGGATGATGAAGATTTTCTTGAGCGTGTCGGGGAGACCATGGCGGGCAATGATGCCATAGGGGGCCAGCGTTTGCGTGGTGCTGGCGGTGTTTTGCACAGCCTGAGTGATGGTGAACATCTGCTGTTCGTCGACGCTGATCTGGCGCCGGAATATCAGGCCGGCGCCGTTGTCCCAGACCAGCGTGACAGGCGTCTGCGGCGTCAGGGTGTCGCCCTGCTCCACCGTCCAGATCGTATTTGCGCCGGGCACCTCTTCGGGGCTCAGGCCGCCACCCGCGGCCCAACCGAACAAGGCGTAATAGGGGGTGTCGCTGCCGACCGGGGACAAGAGGATCACCAGATCACTGTCGGGGTCGATCGTTTCGTGATAACCCTTGAGGGCAAGCTGATCTATCCTGCCACCCCGGAGCGAGACCGAGCCGACCAGCTTGGGGGTATCGATCGCGATACGCGCCGCCGTGTCCGGCGCGGGCTGCGGGGCAGTCGCGGCGATGGTGCTCTTGCCGGCCACGGGTTCCGCGCCGGTCGGTGGCGAGGCGGTCTCTCCTGTCGCGCTCTTGGCGGTCGTGCCGTCGGTCGGCGGCGCAAGCTGGCTGCTCTGCGTGGCGCTATTGCCGGCGCCGTCCTTCTCGGGGGAGGGCGGCGGGAACAGCACGAACCACATCACGATGACAAGGAAACTCAGCGCGGTTGCCAGCAGCAGATTCTTGTTCTGGTCGTCCATGTCCGGCGGCCACCTGTTCTGTTGAGAAGTCAGGGGCGTTCAACAGAGTGCGGGGCCAAAGGTCAAGGGGATTCGGCCAAATCCGGGCGCCGGAGCCGCCCGGACGGTGGTGATCAGCCGGTTCCGCTGCGCAGTTCGCGAGAGCTTTCGAGCGTTTCGCGATGGGCCCGAGCCCAGGCCAGTATCCGCTCGAACGGCATCGGGCGCGCGATGGCGAACCCCTGCACATGGCCACAGCCGAGCGCCGCCAGACAGGCGTGTTCACCGGCCGTTTCGACGCCTTCGCCGAGCGTGTCGAGGCCAAGCTCGCGGGCCATGGTCAGGATCGCCGCCACCATGCGCCGCTGCGCGATGTCGCGGTCGATCTGGCGCACGAAGGAGCGGTCGATCTTGAGCCGGTCGACGGAAAAGCGGCGCAGCGACGAGATCGACGTGTTTCCGGTGCCGAAATCATCGAGATCGATTCGGCAGCCAAGCTCCCTGAGCCGGCGGATGTTGCGCGCGGTGATGTCGTCGCAAGAGGCCGCGACGACGGTTTCAAGGATTTCGATGCACAGCCGGTCGGGGGCAAGCCGGTGGCGGTCCAGTTCCCAGGCGATGGTCTCGGCAATCGCCGGATCGCGCAGGTTTTCGGGTGCGAGGTTGATCGCCACCCGGCCGATGGAGCAGCCATTTTCCTGCCATGCGTTCAGCGCGGCAAGCGCCTGATCCAGCATCTGCCTCATCAGCGCGCCGTGCAGGCCGGCCGCCGAGACAAGCGGCAGGAATGCGGGCGGCATGATGAGGCCCTCCCTGGGGTGGTGCCAGCGCGCCAGTGCCTCGACGCCCGAGATATCGCCGGTTTCGAGCAAGAGCTGGGGCTGAAACCACGCCCTGATCTCACCGCGCTCCAGGGCGCGGGCGATGTCGCGGCCAGGCCCCGGCGGCGTCGGGCCGGCCTTGCCCGACGCCCGCCTCTGGCGGTGGAGTGGCGCGTCATGGCAGGACGTGCCATCGCCCATTGCTGCTGTTGCGGCGCGGATGAGCCCGGCCGCGGTCTTGCAGCCGTCCTGCGCGGAGAGCGCGGCGCCACAGCGGATACCGGGATCAGGGTCTCGCTCGCCCGTCTCAAGGCCGGCCCTGAGCCGCTCACGGAGGCGCTCGGCCAGTCGCGCCAGCGATTGCGCGTCGATGCCCGGCGCCGGGGCGACGGCAATCCGAAACGGCCGCCGCCGAGATAGAACATCCTTTCATCGCGGCGCAGGTTTCGGCGCAACAGCTGCGCGCTGCGCCCGATCATCGCCTGCGCCGCCTGTGGACCCTGCCCGCGCAGAACCCGATCATGGGCTTCCAGTTCGAGCATGATGCAGCCCGTCTGCACGCCGCGCCGGGCGCCCGTGACAAGCGCGCGATCGAGCGTGTCCTCAAAGCTTCGGCCGCTGACGGGATCCGTCCCGCGGCGCTGGTGATCACTCAGGCGCAGCGCGCCGCGCTCGACCATGGCGATGGTGAAGAGGGCAAGCGGCAGGGCGATTGCGGCGACAAGCAGGGCCGTTTCGCCGCCGGCCCGGAACGCGGCAAGCAGCAGCGCCGGCAGCAAGGCAAACGCCAGCGGGCCGGTGACGAGATCGGCCATCCCGCGACGCAGGGCCAGGATCTTCAACCGGATGCGGTGCATCGCGTGGCTCCCGTTGTCTCATGCAGCGGGAGATTAGCGGCAAGCGTTCAATATCGGCTTAACGCAGTTGCGGGGGGCGGGCCTCGTCGTCGATCTCTTCGCCGGGTTGTGCCCGCGCCCGCGTCAGCGCGGCGAAATCGAACAGCGCCGGATCGAGAAGGTGGGAAGGCCGCGCATTCATCAGCGCGCGGAACATCACCTGCCGTCGGCCGGGATGGCGCGCCTCCCATTCGTCGAGGATGCGCTTGACCTGCTGGCGCTGCAAGCCGTCCTGCGAGCC
>Ga0114931_10005450_pt1 | contig 15707 bp, 10 predicted proteins | sample 2SBtaG_FD_89579 | JGI IMG/M metagenome (GOLD analysis project Ga0114931, IMG submission 89579) | Deep subsurface microbial communities from Kolumbo volcano to uncover new lineages of life (NeLLi) - 2SBTROV14_V59a metaG | ecosystem: Environmental > Aquatic > Marine > Volcanic | place: Kolumbo...
GAGCGAAAGCTGTCATGAAATACGCACGAATGGAGCTGTACTCGGTATACGAGAGGATCTGGCACTGGGTGCAGGCCGCGATGATACTCATGCTGATTTGGAGTGGATTGTGTATTCACGATCCCACTCACTTTGGCTCTTGTTTGTTTGGCAGCGCTGTTTCGGTGCACAACGTGTTGGGCTTCATCGTCGTGGCCAATGCCGTTTTCGGACTTTTTTATTACCTGTCGACGGGAATGATCCAACAGTATTTGCCGCGTCCCCATGGTTTTGGCGTTTTGGCATTTCGCCAGGCAAAATACTACGTGAGCGGAATATTTCGTCATGAACCCCACCCGCTGGAGAAGACACCCGAATTTCGCCTCAACCCGCTACAACAGCTGACCTACTTGATGATCCTCAATGTGTTGCTCCCGGTGCAGGTCATCACGGGCGTGCTGATGTGGAGTGGGCAGAAATGGCCGGCAACCGTGCTGGCCGTTGGCGGTGTGCAGTGGTTGTCGATGGTCCATGACATGGGCGCCTGGTTATTCGCCGCGTTTGTCGTGTCACATGTTTATCTGACGACGACCGGGCACACACCGTTGGCAAATATGAAGGCGATGATCGTGGGGTATGAGGAAGTGCCCGAGGATCATCCCGTTTACGCAGAGTATCAAAAGCGTAATGCTGAGTCAGACGTTTCCAGCTAAAGACCACGCCCTGCCGCGCACACGCCGGGGCGAAAAGCAAGTAAGAATAGAAATCGTTTCCCCAGATGTGGGAGAAGAAGATGGCAAAATCACCGAGAACCCCCGCCCCGTATTGGAACCCGTACGTTGCCGGTGTCGCGCTGGGACTGGTCTTGTTCCTATCCTACTTCTTCAGCAGCAACGGACTCGGTGCCTCGGGTGGCATCGCTCGAGTCACTACGGAAGTTGTTGACGGCGTGGCGAGCGACTATGTGAATCAGACTCCGTTTTTTGCCCACTTGGCCGGTGGGCCCGCCAACCCGTTGAACCACCGCATGGTCTGGATGATCATCGGCGTGGTGATCGGTGGGTTCACGTCCGGCTGGCTTGGCGGCCGGCTCAAGCGTGAAACGGTCAAGGGCCCTCATATTGGCGTACGCACGCGCTGGGTTTTTGCCGTGATTGGCGGTGCGTTGATGGGCTGGGGCGCGGAGATGGCGCGCGGCTGCACTTCCGGCCAGGCGTTGTCCGGAGGCGCCGTGCTGAATGTCGGCAGTTGGGCCTTCATGATCATGGTATTTGCCGGTGGCTATTTGATCGCCTACCCGCTACGCCGACTGTGGATTTAGCAGACGGACAACCGACCGGAATACGCTCGGCAAACCGAACCAGCGTGGTCCGAAATCGGCAATGATTCGATGGAAATGACACAAGGATTTCATTGGTGCTGACCCGAGGGTTCCTTCGCGAACTCCGTTCATTCAAGCAGCGCTGAATCAACGTTGAAAATCGAGGACCGAAAAGAATGGCTGCGTTTCAACCAATCGGACTGACCAGTATCATTATTACCCTAATTACCGGATTCTTTTTCGGGCTGGTGCTGGAAAGCGCCGGGTTTGGCATTGCCCGCAACCTGGCTGCCCAATTCTATTTTTACGACATGCGCGTGCTGAAGGTCATGTTCACCGCGATCATTACCGCGATGCTGTTGATCTTCTTCTGCACCACGGTCGGCCTGCTCGATTTCAACCAACTTGGACTCCCTTCGACCCACCTGGGCCCCAACATCATCGGCGGTTTGGCACTCGGGTTCGGGTTCATTTTCGGCGGGTATTGTCCCGGCACGTCGCTGGTCTCCTCGTCGACGTTCCGGATCGACGGGATGTTCTTCGTTGGCGGGGTCGCGCTCGGCATAGTGATTTTCGGTGCCCTGAGCCCCTGGTACTACGGCTTCTGGATGGGTGGTGGCTTCGCGGCACGATTGACGCTGATGGATATTACTGGCCTGGACGCGGGGGTCCTCGTGTTCGCCGTATTTGTCATGGCTATCGGTGCGTTTGGCTGCGCCGAGATCATGGAACGTATTTTCCAACGCGACGATCAGCCGCTGCCGAAAGAGACCCAGCGCACCCGGACGTTCCGTTGGGCCGCAGTGACCGTCGGCACGATCCTGGCTCTAATCACGCTGGTGGTCGGCCAGCCCACACCGGACAAACTCGTCGCCTGGAAACAAGTCGAATTGGGCACGCGGATCGAGAACCGCGAGGTCTACATCGACCCGGCCGAACTGCTCGGCCTGATGTACAACAAACAGGTCCAGCGCGTCCTGCTGGATGTGCGTGACGAAGCCGACTACAACATGTTTCACGTCCGCGACGCGCAACATGTCACGATGCCGGATCTGGACGGTGATTGGGTGAAGAAGATCCCGGTCGAGGCGATTGTCGTTGTCATGTCGAATGACGAAAAACGGGCGACCGAAGCCTGGAAGAAACTGGCCGTGCGGGAGAATGTGAACGCGTACATCCTGGCCGGCGGCGTGAACCGCTGGCTTGACATCTACGCCGATGGGGATGCCAACGTCCCGGATTCGAACCACGCACCGGCCACCGACGATGACACGCCGCGGCACCGATTTAACGAAGCTCTCGGCGCACGCTTTCCCTGCGCGCGGCCGAACCGCTATCCGGTCGACACGCCGACCATGTCCACGATGACCGCCGCCGTCGCCGGCCGAAAGTTCAAGGCCAAGATCAAACTGAAGACCGCCGTGCGCAAAGAGAGTGGCGGTTGCGGCTAGCTGCGGCCCCGCTCACATCTTATCGACCACGTCGATGCCGAGTAGCGCCAGTCCGAGTTGAATCGTACGACCGGTCAGATCACACAGAATCAACCGGCTGGTACGTAGTCGCTCGGGATCCGCGCGCAATACATCGCACTGCTGGTAGAACTTCGCGAACTTTGTGGCCAGAGAGAACAGGTAGCTCGTCAAGATATTCGGCCGATAGTCTTCCAGCATTTCGTGCAGCGCGTCGCCGAATCGAAGCAGCTCGAGTACGAGACCACGTTCCAGCGGATGGGCGACAATTAATTGGCGCCCGGCATCGCACGCGCGCAATGCCGCCACATCGATGTTACCGCGCGCGAAGATACTTTGCGTGCGTGCATAGCAGTATTGCATATAGGTCGCCGTATTGCCTTCCAGGGCGACCATTTTGTCATAGCTGAACACGTAGTCGCTGGTCCGGTTGTGGGACAGGTCGGCGTATTTCAACGCGGCATGCCCGACAATACGCGCGATCTCACGGCGCTGCTGCTCGGTCAATTCGGCACCGCCCGGCTTGCTGTCGTCATTGTTACAGACCACCTCGTACGCGCGGCGAACGGCCTCGTCCATGAGCCCTTCCAGACCGACAACGTCCCCGGATCGCGTGCGGTAGGGTTTCCCATCCTCGCCAAGGACCGTCCCGAACTGGATGTGGCGCAAATCCACGTTTGTGTAACCAAGCAGGCGCGCGGCGGCAAACAGTTTTTCAAAGTGCTCGTGTTGGCGATGATCGACGACATAGAGGATCGCGTCCGGATCCCAGGTCTCCATGCGGTACTGGATCGTCGCCAGATCGGTCGTTGCGTACAGGTAGGCCCCGTCTTTCTTGCGTATGATCATCGGCGTCGCGAAATCGGGCAAGAACACGCATTCGGCACCAGCGCTCTCCCGCGCGAGGCCCTTTTCCTGCAGCAGCGCTACCACGCCGGCCAGGCGATCGTGATAGAAGCTCTCGCCCAATTCCTGATCGAATGCGATCCCCAACCGCGCGTAGATCTTCTGGATATTCTCCTTGCAACAGGGCAGGAACTCGGTCCACAGAGCGCGGTTTTGCGAATCCCCGGCGTGCAGTTTGGCCGTTTCTTCAAGTACCGCCTGGTCGATCGTCGCATGCGCGGCGGCCAATGATGCAAGTTCCGGGTCGTCGTCCACGGCATGCACCTTGCCGGAGAGCGCAGCGCGCCGACTCTCCGCATCCACCAATTGGGCGCGCAGACGGCGCAGCTCTTTCTCGCCTGCCTTGCTCTTTGCTTCGCCGGCCAATTCTTGCTGGCGGTCGGCCAACTGCTGCCGGCGCCGAGCGACTTCCGCGTCCAACGCGGGCTGCTGGCGCCGGGCGCTCTGGTACTCGACCAGGCGCTGCACCAGCTTGTAAAGCCGCCCCAGTTCCTCGACCGGCCGACCTGTATACCGAGCGCGATCAAGGAAGTGCTTGAAGCCGTAGATGATCATGCCGAACTGAGTGCCCCAGTCACCCAGGTGATTGTCGCTGATCGCCGTGTGCCCCATGAATTTCAAAGTCCGATAAATGGCGTCGCCGATCACGGTCGAACGAATATGGCCGACGTGCATCGGCTTGGCGACGTTGGGCGAGGAATAATCGACGATGTAGGACCGCGGATTGTCCGTCTCCGGAACGTCCAAACGCGGGTCGTGAAACACGTGGGCTATCTGGTCGATCAGCCAACCGTCGCGCAGCCGTAAGTTGATGAAGCCCGGGCCGGCGATCTCTGGTGGGGCACACAGATCGTCCAACTCCACGGCGGCCACGATCTGGGCGGCGACGTCGCGCGGTGGCCGGCCAAGCTGCTTGCCCAACGGCATGGCACAATTGGCCTGGTAATCACCAAATCGGGCATCTTGGCTCGGGCGAATCATTTCCACCAGCTGGTCCGGCTGATCGGAAAGCGATTCGAGTGCCGGGCGAAAACGGTCGCGGAGTAAAGTCAGTATGTTCATGAGTCCGTCAAGAGCGTCATGGCCTGCGTTGATGAGAAACGTGTTTGCTAAGAGTAACGCGCGCACTCCACCGCCGACAGGGGGGAGAGTTGCCCTGGCCTGTTAAGAGACTGGGGTTGACACATTGATGAGAGCGGCTGGACCAGCATCTCTTCTTTTAACAGGCCAGGCGCGCACTACGAAGGATGGATGACTTCCAGAATACGCAAACTACCATTCGAGTCAGGCGTCATTTTCCCGGATTTGCAACAGGCTGCTGCCGGCCGACGGTGTACAGACCGTGACTCCCGACGGCAGGTTCTTCGGCGTATAGAATAGACGGTTCAATCGCTCGGTAACGGCATCGACCGCGTCCACTTCGACCAGGGCCATGGCGCAGCCGCCGAGTCCCGCGCCGGCGATCTGTGCGCCCAGCACTCCAGGCGTCCGGCACGCGATATCCACCAGAGCGTCTATCTCCTGGATGCTGCACCGGTATGCACCTGGTTGCACTTCCATTTGCGCGGCGGCGACCTGTTGCGGGTCGTCACTCCGGAGCCAGTGGATCAACTGCCGAATGCGCTGATCGGAAACGTCGGTTTGAAACGGCTCGACCTGCAGCAAATCGTCGACATGAAAACACCGTTCGCCGTCATGGGACACTTTCATGAGCATGCCAAGTCGCCGCAGATCACCGCTCCGCAGGCAGTCGGCGGCCGCGCGTGCCCGCGCGCATTCGCTCATACCAAACCACATCACGCCCCGGACCGGATAGACCCGGTCGCTCATGGCCCGCTCGAAATGCTCGGCCAATCGGGGCCATGCGGCCGGGTCGTCCAGGAACATGTTCCGCACTTGTTCGGCATTCATGTTCTGTGGCAGTTCAAGCAGGATCTCGTAGATCTGTTGCAGCGGGACGCGCAGCGTATCGCAATCAATATCGCGGACATACTGGATCAACGGGGCGAACTGTGGAAACTGACGCCGGACCAATTCCACGCCCAGGCGGTACGACGCCACGCGCGAGTTAAACGCCTCTTTCGCTCCGGCGGCTTTCTTGGCCTGCATGAAAGAGTTGCAGACGACCATCCGATACGCTTCGGGGAATTGGATTTGTTCAAGCAACTCGAATTCATGGAACGTGACATGGTTGATGGTTCCCTTGGCGCCGTATTTCATCGCGGCATGATCCGAGCTGCCGCCACGCGTGCCGACGAACCATTCCCCTTCGCCGCAGAAGTTGACGAATTGCCGGGGCGTCACTTCAAGATCATGGATCGCGGCCGCGGCCTCGGCCGTGCAGACAACCAGCGCCGACGACGAACTCATCCCGGCCGCGACCGGGATGTTCCCGTGGACCGCGATGTCCATCCCCTGCAAGATTCGCTCGCGAAACGCCATCTGCATGCGCAGCATCGCGGCTTCGATATAGATGCTCCAGTTGCCGGCCGAACGGCGCAGGTGCCGCTCGAGTTGTGTACTATTGATACAGCTGAGCCAGTCATCCCAGTTCAACTGGCTCACCAACCGCCCGAGCGAGATCGAGAGATTGGGAAACAGGTCGGGTTGGACGTTGCGCACTTCGATCTGATCGTCATCGCGCGGCGCGACGATCATGATCACCTCTTGGTTTACGGCCATCAGGTTGCAGCATCCACCTTGATAGTCGATGTGGCGTCCCATGATGTTGATACGGCCCGGCGATCGTACGATCAGCACATGCCTATCGCCACCGAATTCGGCCAGGAAATGCAGCAACGCTCTACGGTAGACGCGGCGGCGCTCGAGGATGAGTGGCCGATCATCACCATAATTCGCCGCCATGGCGGCGTCCGTTTCCGGAACCGGCAAATCATGGTCGGGGAACAGATCGAGCCATTGGTCTACCGTACGCAACGTCGACGTCCCAAGACGCTGCTGCAACTGCCCCAACGACTGCTGGCGCCGACCGTGAAAATAATCCGAGATGCGGAGCAGTTCTTCCGGATTGTTATAGGACATCACGTCGGTTGGCGTGCGCGTCTCGACATATCCGGCCCGGTACCGCGGGCCCTGGTCGTCGCGCGCCGCCAGGATTGCGCCAATCGCATCGGTCAGATATTGCTCACCCTGCGCGTTATCGTCCGGCATATGCTCGAGGCCATACTCCAACGCATGTTTCCGTACCAGATAGACCGACTCGTTATGCAGTGGTGCCGCCAACGCATCGTCCGGTGATATGTGCTCGCCGGCAGCGCCTACCGGAAACGACAGTGGCACCTGTTCCAGCAATTGCAACAGCCGAACTCGATCGAGCATCTCGTCGTCCGACGTGAATGCGTCCGCGACCTCCACCTGGGGGCCATCGAGTATTTGTGCCAGCGAAATCGAGCCTGTTCCATTCCGCGCCGCCCAAGCTTGCAACCGCGTGCGCGCGATGCGCGGTTCAGCGGTCGCGGCCAACTGGTCGCGGATCCGCCGGCGGCAGGCGCGCAAGCGAATATCAGGCAGCTCGGCGATCCCGGTCGGGCGGCCGTCCGCGGCGCGCAAGACACGACCTGCCGATGCACCGCCCATCGCCGCGGGTGTTACGAGGATCTGCAAATCGGCGCCGGTCGTGTCAAACTGCTGTATCAGTGCGGCGAGTACCGACGGGGCGATGATCTTGTCGCCGGCCACGACCAGAATGCGCGCCTGATCGTCGGCGGCCGCCAACGCCTGCAGGCCACACCGGGCCGCATCCCCGGTCCCCAACGCATGCGGCTTATAGGCGAAGACAACGTTGGAGAATCGCTCGCCGACCGTTTCGACCACTTGCCCCGCCATCTCGCCAACGACGACCACGTTCTGCATCACGCCGAGCCGGTTAAAGGTGTCCAACGCGCGCACGATCGTCGGCACGCCCGCGACATCGAAGCAGACCTTGTGCATGTAGCGATTGCGCATCCGCCGGCCTTTGCCGGCAGCCAATGCGATCGCGAACAGTGGAGTGTCACGGGACATGGCAAGCGAATTCATATTCTTCTGAGTGTTTAGCCGTTTCATCGGCGGACGTGGACATCCATCGGACCCGGCTTGCACCGGCGTCTTGGGACAGCTGCTGCTCGGTTTCGCCTTCTCCAACCCATACCATTTTGGCCACGGCGCGGCGGATCCGCAATCTTCAAACAACCGGAAAGTATTGACTTCCCGGGCCGCCCGGTCATGCCACCCTCAGCATGGGCATGATTGTGATTCCGCAACGGTTCACGAACCGGAAGGCTGAAAACCGCGGATAAACGCAAATGAGCGCGGATCGCGCAATCCGCAGTGCAATGCGTGAAGTCGAAAAAGTGATCGTGATTACGTCCGCTACGAAGAGAGCAAACAACTCCTTTCCGTGAATATCGGCGTCGGTCAGCATTCATCCGCGGTTACGCGATTTTTTTGTCCGGCGTGCACTGTTTTACCGGGACATGAATCGCGGTATACTTTGTTGGACAGCGTTACTTTTTGTGTCGCGAATCGCGTAACTCACGACAATCGAGGGAGTCATGCCCCCGCCCACCTTGTGTGGGTGGAGCGCATGATTATGCACGAGAGCAGCGCGCAAGAAAAATACCCTCTTCTCCCCGCCCGCCGCGACGCGGTGGGCGGGGAGAAGAGGGGGCCCGCCGAAGGCGGATTAGTGTAAAATCACTGGCTCCACCCAGATAAAGTGGGTGGCGCCCGGATACCGACAAGCCAAGCATTGACAAACCAATAGCGAACAAAAGTGGCGCTGTCCAATGAAAGGCCGCCACGAAACACGAAAACAGCCCGTGCGGAGCGTTACTCCGCTTGATCGACGGGCGTGGAGGTCCATCGTACAAGTTTGCAGCCGGGCTTTAGCGTGGCTTCCTAGAGACAAGTAATCGGCCGTTTTACTCATTCTATTGTTCGTCGTGGTCCGCGCGGCCACGCGAGGAGGGACATGCATGGCTTCGAATCTTCCTGATTATGTCGCGTCCGCTCAACCCGTCCCCCAATCGGCGCGTGTTTCGTGGTTCAAGAGTACCGCGCAAACGTATGCCGGGATCATGTTATGGTTCGTGTTCTTGCAAGACGTTCCATTGGGAAATGGAGCGCCGGGCGGCACGTTGGCCCAGGGGCTCGGTGTCGCATTTCTCGGCCTGGTTGTGGCCGCGTTGTTGTGCCATTTCTTGTACTACCTGGTTCCCGGTTTGCTGGGCATGAAAACCGGCCTCCCGCTATACATCGTTGGCACATCGACCTATGGTGCGCACGGCGGGTTCATCATGCCCGGTTTTCTCATGGGCATTCTGCAGTTCGGGTGGTTGGGGGTCAATGCGTTCTTTTCCAGTCTGTTGCTCGTTGCGCCTTTCTTCCCGACCATGGAGGCGGCGACGTTATCCCCGGCGCACCGGATTGTGGCGGTGATCTGGGCCGTGGTCGCGGCTTTTGTGGGACTCAAGGGGATCAAGTACGTGGCCAGCATCGCCAGTTTTCTGCCCCTGATCCCATTGGCGATCCTGCTGATCTTGTTCGGCAAGACGGTATCCGGGATCGGTGCGTTTGACGTACAACAAACGGTTGATGTGGCCGCCGTCGGCGGCGCCACCGCGTTATCGACCTGGGGTGTTATCGCCGCGTTGCTGGTTTACATCATCGGCTTTTTCGCCACCGCCGGTGCCGCTGGAACGGACTTTGGCATGAACAATCGCGATGCCAAAGATGTTCAGTTGGGTGGGTTGATCGGCATTACCGGCGCGACCATTCTCGCGGGCGGTCTTTCCCTCCTGATCGTCGCGGGTGCGTACGGATCGAAATTGGTCGACGGCGCGGGGCAGATGGAGACGACGCAATTGATGGCCGGCATCATGGGCACGAAGACAGCGGCCGTTTTCTGGTACCTATTGGCAATCGCCGCGTTTCCGCCCGCTTGCTTCTCGTCGTTCATCGCCGCCAATAGTTTCAAGACGACGCTGCCCAAAGTGAATCCGTTCATCTCCGTCGGTATCGGTACGGCGGTGAGTATCATCTTGGCCGTCATGGGCTGGGCCGGCGATGTGGTGTCCGTGTTCACTGTCATTGGCGCTTCGTTCGGTCCGATTTGTGGCGCCATGGCTGCTGACTATCTATTATCCGGAAAGAAATGGGCTGGGCCGCGCGCCGGTTTCAACCCAGCGGGGTGGATTTCTTGGGTGTTTGGTTTTGTTGTTGGCGCCGCGGACTTTATCCCCGGTATCAAAGGGATGGTCCCTGTTCCACCGCTAGCGGCGTTCGTGGTCGGCTTCGTACTCTATCTGATCCTGGCCAAGGCGGGGATGGAGAGTAAAACCCTGGACATGCCGGTCCTGAAGACGCCGCCCAAGTGATGACCGCCGGTCCGCTCCGGTTTGTGCCTATTCGCGCAGCGGCCAACCCGTCGCTTCATTACGCCGAACCAATCGCTATTTCCTGCCGCGCGCTGGGAATGCATGGCGCGACCGGCACCCCACCGACCAACGCCAACCGCTTTGGCCGTGAACGGCTACTTCTTTCAATTTGATCGCGAAGGAGAATTCCCATGTCGATTCTTGGTAAAGTCAGTCGAAGACAATTCGTTCAAGGCACGACCGCCGCGTTGCTCGCCGGCCCGCTGGTTGCCCGGGCAGCGGAAACGGAGTCCGGCCGTCTGAAAGGGCGGCTGTACAGAACGCTGAAGATTGGCATGGTCCGAGTTCCTGGATCGCTCACCGACAAGTTTCGCGCTGTCAAGGCGGCCGGTTTTGACGGCATCGAAATGAATGCACCAGGCATGGATGTGGCCGAAACCAACAAGGCGATCGCCGCGTCCGGCTTGCCGGTCGATGGGACCGTCTGCTCGACGCATTGGAAGGTGCGGCATACCGACCCGAGTCCTGATGTTCGGGCGAAGGCACTCGCGGACCTTAAGACCGCGCTCCGCGCGACGCATGCCGTCGGCGGCAGCACGACCCTGTTGGTGGTCGGGCATGGCAAAGACGGTCCGGAGGATGTGATCTGGAAACGCTCGTTCGAGAATATCTCCCAAGCCGTGCCGCTGGCCGCCGAGCTGGGCGTCCACATCGCGATCGAAAACGTCTGGAACCAGTTCCTCTACGATCCCAATGGCTCGGCCGACCAGAAGGCGGACAAGTTCGTCAAGTATGTTGATCAGTTCAACTCGCCGTGGGTCGGGATGCACTTCGACATCGGCAACCACTGGAAGTATGCGAACCCGGGCAACTGGATTCGCACGCTCGGCAAGCGCATCCTGAAACTCGACATTAAGGGTTTTTCACGCAAGACCGGGAAATTCACGAAGATTGGCGAAGGGGATCTGCCGTGGGCGGACGTCCGCGCCGCACTTTGCGATATCGATTACGCCGGGTGGGTCGCCGCGGAGGTCGGGGGCGGCGCTGCCGATCGATTACGCGAGGTCGTGGCGAACATGAACCGCGTGCTCCAGCTGGCGTAGCACGGAATCCAGCAACCTGTGCAGTGGGAGTACTTGAATCCCAACTCAATCGGGCATGAGAGACGGTAACTTGTTGTTTTGGTAGCACTTTAGCTATCCGCGGTGAACCGTGTTCCGCAGTCTCGCTGCATGGCCGGTCGACGGCAATGTCAGCGGGATTGCATGTTCTTGCCACAAGATATTCTTGCCCCCTCTTCGCACGCCGCCGCACGACCATGGATCCGCGCGGAAGATTTGGCAAGAATATTCGTAACCGTTTAGTTGGACAGCGCCACTTTTTGTATCGCGAATAGCGTAACTTACTACAATCGAAGGCGTTACGCCCCCGCCCACCTTGTGTGGGTGGAACGCATGATTATGCACTACCGCCGCGCGCAAAAAGAAAAACCTCCTCTCCCCGCCCGCCGCTTCGCGGCGGGCGGGGAGAGGAGGGGGCTGGCGCGTGCGCCGCCGGTTAGTGCAAAATCACTGGCTCCACCCAGACAAGCTGGGTGGGGGTCCTGATACCGACAAGCCAAGTATTGACAAACCAATAGCGAAGAAAAGTGGCGCTGTCCAATTAGCCAAGTGCGGTAGGAGAGTAACGCGGAGGTCGCGGAGGAAGAAACGCAGAGGACGCGGAGCGCCACGAAGATGGGGGAACAAGTAAGTGCGAGCTACATTGCTGCCGGTCTGAACAAACACGGTCGCGTATTTCTGCCATTCTCTGGTATTCTCAGCGTACTCTGCGTCCCGCCTCGGCGTACTCTGCGTTGGATTGCGTCGCATTTCGCTAAACAGTTACGAATATCCAAATATTCCCCGACTTGGGAACTTAGCAGACGGGAAAAACGGACATTGCGTCTTGCGCGTAAATCCCGTTTTCTTACGGCCCGACAAGAACCGGGGCGCGCAAAAAAAGCTCCCGGAGGCAATGGTATCCCAGGGGGGCAGAGGATTCCACTTCGGTTCCGGGAGCGATTGGACGTTTCGTTCCGCGGACTTCCTTGCCGCGGAACGATTTGCCAGAATGTTGTTTCCAGTAGCCAAGCAGTTGACAAAACAGCCGCCAGCATCCGTGCCAACCGACACCGTCTTGCGGTCCGCGAAAACCAGGCAAGTCTTCCATGCAGACTCGTCCGCGAAGCTACCACACGCCGGCACCCATCAGATGAACGGAACGGAAACAAGGCACGTTTCCGGCCTGCCCCAGTCCGCGTTGCCCTGTTGGTAACGACGATTGGAGGAAGATATGAGATTCACGCCGCTGGGTCAAGTGCGTTTTTCTTGAGTTACGAAATTTCTCAATTTACCATCAGTCCAGAGGCAGCTCTGGTCAACTCATTTCACGCCTTGGCTTGAATATTAACCCAGGTATGAACATGGGGGCTGCCACGGAAAAACCAGACCATGTTGGGGCCTTGCACTTGCCAGATATCCCATACGCCGTCGTTGCCGATGTCGCGGGTCTTATAGAAGGCAAAATGGATATTCTCAAGCCCCGCCTCGGGGACCAGCTTCATGCACTCGCGCACATCGGCCGGCCGGAAGGGTGCCAGCAAGTCCAGCATGGTTGCATGGGCCAGCTTTCTCTGGTCGGGCGTGAGTTCGGATACGGGAATGCCCGCTAGCTTCGTGGGATCTCGCTGCAGCGCCACGGTCTTGGTCTGCCGTTCGGCACGCGGGTCTCCGCGCAGCGCGATTTTTCGCTGTTTTCCGTCGAGTGCCTGGAACAGTGCGTTGGCTCGTTTTGCCTGATACCAGTAGATGTTGCCCGGATGATCCGGCTTCTCGTTGAAACTCTCGGCCGCGTGGCCGTAGAAGATCGGGCCGCCAAACGCGGCCCCGTCGATCGAATCGCCATCACACCGGCGCGTCACATGGCGGCCCGTGAAAACGAACTCGAATTTGCCGGTGCCGGGCTGGCCGAACAACGCAATCGAACAGGACCCAAATCCCGAGGGTCGTTTCGCACTCCTGTTGTCATGTTCCACCTGGGCCATGACCTGGTCCGCATATTGTTCGCTGTGCAAGCTCAGAAAAATCTCGCGAATCAGGGCCTGTTGGTCGTTTGAGAAATCGCGCGCGATCACCGCCTTGGTGATGTGCCAATTCGCATCGACTTTGCTACGCAATGGATGGTCGAAAGGGAATGCAACGAGCTCTTTCTGCTTCGATGTCAGTGATTTGTGCAGTTGCGTGACCAGCGATTCCGAGGTCGACGCGGCTGGTTCTGGGATCGCGGCGTGGAGCGGTTGCCGGCCACCGAGCCATGCGGCCGACATGGTCGAGGCGGCGGCCAGGCCAGATAGTGAATGGACCAGGAAATTCCGCCGATTCAAATCGTTGCGATCGGCGCGTACGCTACCCGTGGATGGTTCCGACATATTCGACTCCTTGTGCACCTGAGCGGGCTTGGCCCGCGAACTGGATGGCCGGCCGACGAGGTGCCGGCGCAAAAGACAGCCAAACCGTAGCTTAGCAGGTTCCCAGAATCATCACAAACGGCGTGCCGGATTTGAGGCGATTTAATCTGGGGTTAGCCGCAGAATCGCGTGATCTCTCTTGATTCCTGGCCCGAGTCGAGTAGATTTGCAGTTCAGGAGGTCACAAAATGGTTGTTTTCGTCACTGGCTTGGTATTATTCGTCTGCGGTTACGTATTCTATGGGCGTTTCGTCGCCTCGACGGTCAAACCGGACCCGAAACGGATCACGCCGGCGATCGCCCGGGCGGATGGCGTCGATTTCGTGGCCCTGCCGACATGGCGAGTCTATTTGATTCAGTTGCTCAATATCGCCGGACTGGGTCCGGTTTTTGGGCCGATCCTAGGCGCCCTTTGGGGGCCTCAGGTTTTTTTGTGGATTGTATTCGGTTGCATTCTGGGTGGGGCGGTCCACGATTTCGTGATCGGGGCGGCGTCCATTCGCAATGATGGGGCCGGCCTGCCGGATCTGATCGGTCACTACATGGGGCCGATCGCGCGGCATTTTTCGACGGCGTTCATCCTGCTCCTGATGCTGCTGGTTGGCACGGTGTTCGTGAAGGGGCCCGCGATGCTGCTGGCCGAAATCCTGCCCGCCAAAATGGTTGGCGGGCTGATCGGTCCGAGTGCGACGGTATGGCTCGAAGGCAAATACGGCAATTTGTCCGTGTGGCTTTGGGTTATCATGGCCGTTATCTACGCGTATTACGTCTTCGCCACGTTGTTGCCGATCGACAAGATTATCGGCCGTTTCTATCCGTTTTTTTCGTTGGCACTGTTGGTCATGGTCGTTGGGCTCGGTGTTGCGCTACTCACCGGTCGCATCGACGTTCCGTCGTTCACGCTCGAAAACCTCCATCCCAAGCACTTGCCGGCATGGCCACTGATTTTCATCACCGTGAGCTGCGGTGCCGTCAGTGGATTTCACGCCACGCAAAGCCCGCTGATGGCGCGCTGCCTGAAAAACGAAAAACATATGCGCCCGGTATTTTACGGAGCCATGATCTCGGAAGGGTTGATCGCACTCATTTGGGCGTGCGTCGCCCAAGGCTATTACCATGACAGTGCCGGGCTCCAGGCGGCCTTGAACGCCGGCGGGCCAGGCGCCATCGTCCACGACACGTGCGTCGCGACCATGGGCGTGGCAGGCGGCGCGCTCGCCGTACTGGGCGTCGTCGTGCTGCCGATTACGTCCGGTGACACGGCGTTTCGCGTCGGCCGTTTGATTCTCGCCGACTACTTTCGGATCCCGCAGAAGCAGATCGTCAACCGATATCTGCTCGCCCTGCCGCTGTTCGGGCTCTCCTTCGCCCTGAATTTCGTCGATTTTGGCTTGATTTGGCGGTACTTCGGCTGGGCCAACCAGACCCTGGCCGCCGTTGCCTTGTGGACCGCGACCGTGTTTCTGGCACGACGCGGCACGCGGTGGTGGATCGCCTTTTTCCCCGCCGTGTTCATGACGGTCGTCACATCGACCTATATTCTCGTCGAGAAAGTCGGGTTCGGTTTGCCACAGTGGCTCGGAATGACACTCGGTATACTGATTGGCGCGATCGCCGCCGGCTGGTTCTTGTTGAAACTGCCGAATCTGCCGCCCGAGCACGACAAACCGGCCATTAAAGCAAAACCAACCGAAGCGGAACGCGCGGGTGACGGCTGCGCCTGCTGATCGCAGCGAAGATCTGGCAAGAATATTGCACGGCAAGAGAATGAGGGCCTGTCACCCAACGGCTTCGGCAGCGTGTTTATCCGCTGCTTCGCGGACGTGGATGTCCGCCGTACGTGCTTGCAGCCAGATCCTGGGACACGCGCTGAGAGGTTTTCATCAGTCAAGTGAATCCCTGTCAATGACCGCGCCCTGGCATTGGGGCTGGACTGGGCTGTTAGAACACGGCTCGTGTTAGCAGAGGATGGCTAACTTCCTTTACGTCCTATACGACTGATCGGACCGATCCATCCAGAGAAGATGCGTGGTTCACTACGCACACCCCCCTCCACGAACACGCCAAGGGCGCAGGAAATCAGTCCACGGTGTACATCACTCTCCAGGAGGGTGAGTGGACCAGTCAACGATCAAGGCCCGTCGAGC
>Ga0114931_10005451_pt1 | contig 15702 bp, 20 predicted proteins | sample 2SBtaG_FD_89579 | JGI IMG/M metagenome (GOLD analysis project Ga0114931, IMG submission 89579) | Deep subsurface microbial communities from Kolumbo volcano to uncover new lineages of life (NeLLi) - 2SBTROV14_V59a metaG | ecosystem: Environmental > Aquatic > Marine > Volcanic | place: Kolumbo...
TAGCCATCATTTTTAGGAATCTTTTAAATGTATTGCGATCTTTATAATCAACATCAATCACAACAACACCTGATTTAACTCCAGTAACAATAAAGGACAAATTATGATTTGTTTTCTTTAATTGTTCAAATTTATTCAAAGTAATTGAATTATATTCCGACCATTTTAGTGAAGATATAATGGATTTTCTAACCTTATTTGTATTATTATCATATGTTTCAACTAACTGACCAGGTAAGAGTAACATATTAAATTTATTAATATAAAGATTTGAACTAATATTAGTGTTGATATTGGATCTTATTCCCTCTCTGACAAAGTTAGAATAGGAAAAATTGTTAGTTTTTGTTATTGACATAATTTTTTTTTGATTTTGTTTATACAAAAAATAAGTTGTTTAATCTTTAAGCCGATTAATTTAATTCATAATCAGAACTATTGTAATAGGGATATGTGATAATATGTTAACGATTTGTTTTTATTAGCACCTGTCGTCTGTCTGTGTTTTAATTCATATTTGCTTGTTTTTTTAATCATCATTTTAAACACTGAAAATTCATATTTTTTTCTAATTTTTTCTTTACTTTTTTGAAAAATAATATGTGGACTAAATACATTTTTAATAGTAAGTTTATATTTTTTCATATAATTAATAAAATCATCCGAATAAAAAAATGTATGTAATACTTCTCCTTTATCTAAATCAAAATGTTTAATAATATGCTCTAACACCTTGTTTTGCAAATTTCTAAGAATTTTTTGTTGCTTTTTTTTTAATTCAATATCTTCATTAACATTTGGTTTAACATTTTGTTTAACACTTGATTTAACACTCATTTTACTCTTACAATATAATATAAATATTATTTTAAGTTATTTAAAATTGTAATTTTTAATAAAATTATTTTTTGCCCAATTTTAATATTGTATCAATATCAGCTGGTATATCTTTAACTTTTTTGATATATATTTTTTTAAATTTTTTAAAATCGGTACTATTTGTAATTTTTTTAATATTTTTATTATGATTTTGTTTATCTTTATTATATTTTTTAATTAAATCTTTTTTCTTAAATGATTTCGTAGAAAATATTCTATTATAACATTCACCCATATTAATATAAAATGCTTTTATATTTTTGTCTAAATAACCCAATAATTTACCTATTAAATACCATTCTCCTTCAAATATAATATCACTATTTTTAGATATATATGCCATTATTAATGCTCTAGATAAATTTTTGTTGTGAAAAACAACCATATTAACGCCGCCCGATGTATCAATCTTTGTAATTATTATCTTTATTTTACATTCATTAGCCAAATCTAATATTTGATTAACTAATTTTTTATATTTATTATTACGGTGTCTTTTTACTATTGTTATATCAGCAATAGGTTTATATTTTGCAATAACACAAAATAAATCATTTAAATCTAAAAGTTTTTCATGTTTTTTTTTTATAAGTCCGTGTGATTTAGTATAAGGGCCTTTACAATTTATAGGTTTTATTTCCATAATAGGTTTCATAATTTTATATTTTTTTTTACATTCAGACCTGTCATTTTTTATTTTTTTTTTGTTTGATGTTTTTTTCACAACCATTTTTATTATATTATTATAAATAAAAAATAAATTTTATCAACTCATCCTCCAATTATAATTAATCATTGGATACATAGTATATGATTGTTGTCTGTTCATATGAGGTGAATAGTTACTGTAAAATATATTTACGTGCCATTAGACTACGACATTCTTGACACATCCACAATCCATTTCTTATTTCCACCATTTGGTTCATATGAAAAGCCTTTTCACAAATACCAGAACAAGGAGTGTACATTTGTAAATATTTTGTATTTAACTTTTTAATATGGTTAAAGTACATTTTTATTCAATTTTTTATTTCTTCTATTTTAAAATAGAATTATTTTTGCCCAATTTTAATATTTTGTCAATATCAGCTGGTATATCTTTAACTTTTTTGATATATATTTTTTTTAATTTTTAAAATCAGCACTATTTGTAATTTTTTTTCTTTCAATCTAATATTTGTAATACTTTATCTAATGTATGACAACAATATGCTTTCACAAAATGTGTCGAATTTGAACACCAATTATTAATAATTTCACACAACGTGTCACCAAAATGATCAGAAGTAATTATTATGTAATTATTATATTTTTTTGCAAATAAAAATCCTCCTACTGTTAGTATTAATCCAATATCAGCTCCATCTTTACGTCTTGATGGCACCTCTAATAAATGAACGGGACTTATATCTTGTTTTTGTAATTTAAGAAAAGACGGATGATCCTCAGATGCAAATGCATAAATATCTATATCAGTGTGCTTTGCACCAGTGTGCTTTGCACCAGTGTGCTTTGCACCAGTAAAATTGGTTTCTGTTTTTAATTTATGTATTAAATCTTGAACCATATTATGTTTATTTTCAATATCTATGAAAATACCAATTTTCTGATTTATATCTACATTTGTATTTATATCTACATTTACATTAACATCAACATTCACATTTTCATTATTTATTTCTTTGGACAATTCTTGTGTTGCTTGTTTTGCTGAACTAAATTCGGCTAATTTTTTACTTTTTGAGGGCATACCTATGAATTGTTTAATATTATCTCCATCTTGTATTGTTACTATGGATATCCATAATGGATTATGATCATCACCACCTATTCTTCTTGTTTTATATGTTGGAGTAGAAATACCTTTTTTTTGACAATGTATATTGAGTAAACTTTTATTATCTGACATCATTCAAGATATATGAATAAAATATGATAACATTTTATTAGTTAATATTAAATATGTTTCAATTTTTGGCATGAGCTCCAGATTCATCCTTTAACCTCGCTAAAATAGAACAGGGGATAAAATTGAATAATTTTTTGTAATAAATAAGTATTTTTGCATTGTACTAAATAATGTCATATTTACTAATATTTTCTATCTTTATTGCATTCCCATTCTTAGCGTTAGGGTGGGAAATTGCGCAATTTCGACTAAAGGATGAACAGGAAACTCGCGCTAAAGCTTTAGAGCGATGTATATTTGAACCCTCTAAAAACGATATAATTCATACATATTATGACAAATATGTAATTAATTTTAATCAAACTTTAAATCAGGCTAATTATGCATATTATATCAGTACAAATGGTGGACAAAATTGCAATAATAAAAAATTTCATAATGATCCATATGGCATTAATAAATTAACTACTAGCGATTATACTAATAGTGGTTTTGATCGTGGACACCTTGTACCAAATGCCGATTATGGATGTTCAACCTATATAATATCTAACGTGGTTCCAATGAATTCTAATTTAAATAGTGGGGTATGGGCTCAAAATGAAAAACGTATAAGAAATAAATATCCTAATAAATTAGTATATGTTGGTTGTGATTATGATATTAATAAATTTTATAACAGCAAAAACAATAATAAATTATATATTCCTATTGGATGTTATTATGTTGTATTAAATATTGACACTTTACCAAAACCACATGAACAAATACAACTTTTAACCACCGGAGTTGGTACCAATATTAAGAATGAGGATATATTAGATTATGGTTATTATTTAAATAAAAAAAAATCAGTCAAAGAAAAAAAAATGCCAAAGTGGATTACTTCGTGTAAAATAATAAAAAAATCATTTTTGAATATTTTAATGCGATTTATATTGGGAATAGGAATATTATTTATTATTATTTACTTATAAATATATTTATTCCTTCAAAGAAGGTTGTGGTTGTGATACAATTTTATCAATATTTTTAGCTTCTGTTACATCATATGCTCCATTTTTAGTACCATATTTTTGTTTCCAATCTTCTTCAACATATATAATATGTTCACCGATTGTTGTATAACCAACTAACTCATAAATAGTATTATTATCATCATCAACCAATGTAAATTTAGTTCCGGGAGACAATGTATATTTATCAAATTGTTGAGATGTAGTTTGCATTTTAATTCTAGAATAATAGAATTATTTGGTCTATTGACATATCAATTTTTTAAATTGAAATATTTTTTTGTAGGGAGTCAATATAGTAATTACAACAATGAAACAAAAAATAGTTCGAATATTATCTATTAATGTCGCACAACTTCCATACCCATTGGGTATTAAGAATAGAAATAAGCGGGCTACAAAATTAGTGGAAAAAGTTTTAGATATGGGAACAATGCCAGATGTTATAATAATGCAAGAATTATTTAGCAAAAAAGCTAGAAAAATTGTAAAAGATGGATTAAACGAAAAATATCCCCATTGTGTTTTAGATAATAGTCGAGGTAAATTTTTGATTGGAGTTAACTCTGGATTAGCTATTTTCAGCAAATATATCATATCTAAAGATGTACTTTATACTTATAAAACTTTTAAAGGCGTGGAAGATTTTGCTAAAAAGGGAGTAATGGGAGCTCGTATTGAACATCCAGAAAAATCAATTTACTTATTTACAACACATCTTCAGACTGGAACTTCAAATTCTCCATTTGTAATTAAAATTTTTGATAAAATCTTAAATGTTACTAAGCTTTCAGGAAGCCAAATTAAACTTGTTCAAGTTGAAAAAACAACAGATGTTATTTCCACCTTTGTTGATAATTTAGAAGATGACACAATATTCTTTGGAGGAGATTTTAATATTGTTGCTGGATCTCAATTATACAATGATAGTGTTAATGTTCTGAATACTATTGATTTAATTGATTCCTTTAGCGAAAAAAAATCAAAATATAATTCCACTGTCATCGGAGAAGAAGATAGAAGAATTGATTACATTTATGATAATTTAGCTTTAGGAGAGGGAAGCGGATATAATATAATTATCCATCACTTTGGAGCTAAAGGTGTAGTTACAGATCATTATGCAATTTTAGGCAAATATAATATATAACAATTGGTTTTTTTAAATCATCAAGTAAACAATAGCCAACATAAGTATAATCATGAATAATATTATTAAAATACTGGAATATAATATGGTATTATTTTTTTGTTCTGATATTGGTATTGGTATTGGTGTTGGTATTGGTATTGGTGTTGGTGTTGGTGTTGGTGTTGGTGTTGGTGTTGGTGGGATAGGCTTGCTTCCACAATATTGTTGGAAATTAACGGAATCAACTAATACTCCTTCACTTTTTTCAGTATTTAGAGCCTGTTGACAATCATAATAGGTTAAATTACATTCATGATTGCGCATATTTTGAGTATTATATCCACCTTGGTTGCTACACTTTGCATCAATACATTGTGGTTGAGGTAATGGGCTATTAATACAACTACAAATATCTTTACCTTTATTAGCACTTTTTTTACAATAATTTAACATTATATTATCACATTGGGTACTACCCTGGTTATATCCAGGGCAATTACGTTGCCCTGTACAACATTCAACTTTGGCGGTTTCAGATTTAGGCGAACAAGCAAAACCAATTTGATCTATTTCTTTACCAGATCGTCCAAATATTTCAGATAATACCCAACCAGGTAAACATTTAAATGTACCCCAAAAACTACCACCACCACCACCACGAGTAACTGATCCACCAGTTGAGCAATTAAATGTCACTTGATCTACTCGTGAGCCATTTCGTCCAGAAACAGAACTATAACCAGCCGGACAGTTATGTATGAATGCACTACCACCTCCACCACCAACGGAAGACGCCCAACCTCCGTTACATTTTAGTCCAATATTATCGAGACGTTTACCACTACGACCCGTAATTTGTGTAATATAATCATTTTGGGGACATTTAATAGTATATGGACCACCACCGCCTCCTCCATAACCACGACTTCTCGTACCAATAACAGTCGTCATTATTTTTATATACTTTATAATAATAAAAAAAATTTAAGATTAAGATTTATCGGGGAGATATCTCACATTGTTTTCACAACGCGATAATCAATGATATTCCGCTGCCGGAAATGTATGAGGTTTTCTTTTTGATTCTCATAGCCGTGGTAGAAATATTTACAATACCATTTAATGCACTCGAATTTTACTACGTTCGACCCCAAGAAGCCTTGTCAACTCAAATCTGAGTTATGGCCCATATTTATAGACTTCGAACCAATCAATTTTATATTCAACAGATGGATGTTCTGCAAAAACCTTCAATGCAACCCTCCAATTCTCAGTAGTTTCCTTGGCAATATCCAGGCAAGTTTGAATAGTCTTGCAATGTTCTACTCCTTTAGCTGTCGTTAAAGGAATTCAGAAGGAATAGATCTTCCCTCAATATCCTCCGTTGTCGGAGACAGAGGTCGAAGGGGACGATACCCCCTAAATCTTCGATTTTCCAACGCTCAACGTGTAGCTTTGAGCTAAGGATGGGGATGGGCTGCCTCAATCATAATATCGTCCCAGGTTCTAATGCGACTACTGTATTCGCCCAAAGATTTCAAAGGTGCCATCGCATCCGATAAATTATCGAAAGTTTGGAAGAACGGTTTGTCGTCTTTGGGTTTACGATGAACGATGATAAGTTTTGACAATTTCCAAATTAACAGGTATTAACTCTTCAAGACAAGAGATAGGATAAGCACCATCCTGGTAAACAGCTCTAATATGAGGAGTTCCACTCATAGGTATTGCCCATGTAAATCGAATTTTTGTAATATCATTCATATTGTTTAGATTATTGAAAATATTAAAAATAAAAAATAGGAATTAAAAAAATCAGTTTTTTTACTGTATGCATCCCTATTCTTAGCAGAATCCCATTCTCCATCGACGAAGTTCTTTGGAGTGATCAGTTTTATCTACTAATATAATCCAAGAATGGGTTACACCTTGCATTGGTCCAGCCTCAGATACAAACTTGTACCAATTGCCGTTCCACTTTTTACTCCTTGAACGGATGCAGAATGCTGAAGTTGGTTTACCAAAATTGTCATAGTTCAAAAGATGATTCTCATGTTCCATGAAAGACTTATAGACGGAAGTGGGAAAGCGTTCCCATTTGCCACCTTTGCGGATATATTTTAGAGTGAGTTGAGTAGTATTATTCATTATAGTGTTGAGTAGTGTTATATTTAATTACAATTAACCTATAATCAATAAATTCAAAACTAGAAAATCAATTTTTTTTTTACCGTGTATATCCCTAAAGGAAAAAACGTATGTATCCCATTAAAAAATCAATTTTGTAAATAGTACCATTCCTTCCTTTGGCAATATTCTGCGACGTATTGTTGATGCCTTATTTTAATGGCAGGTGGGCACTCCATAAGTTCCAAATTCTTATTAATACACCACCAAACTCCACTAAAAATGGTCTTTTTGGGTAAATATTCGCAAATTAATAGAGGTTGGTAGTCAAAGTAATTTTCAAGAGCCAGGTCTATTAAATCAACTGAATACGAATGGTTATTATCTGGTAATATACCGCTTTTAGCGAATATTTCATAAACTGGAAATTGATGGTGGAGTTCTAAACCAGCTGAAAAGAATTTGAACTCATCATTCAGTAATGTGTCGTTAGTGACGCATGTGGCATGTTTGAGATATTCGTGTTTCCAAAGATTATAGGGATTTTTAAAATTTGTCCAATATTTTTTGAGTTGTGGGATTAGTTTCTCAATTTTTGACAAATTAAATTTAGCACTTTTATTGCAATATTGTGGCCAACTTCCATTGTCATATTCAGGCCAAATTCCGTGAATGGTGAAATAGTCAAACTTCGCTTCGGATGATTTTGTCCATGTTGGTGGCCAAACCTGAACGAATAACAAGAGATCAAACGCAGATGCACATCTGCAAACTAAGATGATAATCAAAATTAATAACTTCATCACTAGACACAAAACTACTATTATTTTTGCATTATTTATTATTTTCAATTTTAAAATTGAATCTTTTTTCATTCATTATCAATTTTTATTCTTTTTCTAGGAATGTCTTTACAACCGCCGACAGGAATATATGATTATTATAATGATGATGCTCATTATCGTAATGAACTGTTCAATAGATTCAAAAAAATATCTGAATTACATAATTTTGTTAGATATTTTCCCCCAACTCTTGAGTTTACGGAATTATATAGAATCAAAAACGATAAAGAACTTTTAAAACAAATGTATCACATCGTTGGTCAAGAAATTTCATTAAGACCAGAAGTTACCCCATCACTAGTCAGATTTCTTCTTAACACTCCTACACAACTTCATAAACCAAAGAAAATGTATTCTATTGAGCGTTGTTGGAGAAACGAATTTATAACGACTGGCCGTAGACGGGAATTTTGGCAATGGAATTGTGATATCATAGGAGTTAAAGAGGTAACAGCAGAATGTGAATTAATATCCACAATCATATATTTACTTAAAAGTTATGGATTAACTCATAGGGACGTAAAGGTAAACATAGGAAGTAGAAAGGTTATTTTTGCAATCCTTCAAAATTTACATATTAATCCTAATTTGTTCAATAAAACTTTAAAGGTAATTGATAAAATATACAAATTAAATCCTAAAGATACCATTAATGAATTACTTGAAATTGGACTTAGTTCGGATCAAGCCAAAAGTATATTACAATTAAAAGATATTAAAAATCTAAAAACCCTTAAATTATCTTTTTCCTTAAATGATGATGTATTATTAGAAATTGTTAATTTATCTCATTTATCAGAATCCTATGGCTTTCAAAATTGGATTCAGTTAGATTTATCTATTGTGAGGGGTTTAAATTACTATACAAACCTCGTTTTTGAAGTATATGATATTAATAAACAATATCGTGCTATTTGTGGTGGTGGTCGTTATAATAAATTATTTAATATTTATGATAAAGCGTTAAATAAAAAACCTAAGTTAAAAAATAGAATAATATCTTGTGTCGGTTTCGGAATGGGCGATACCGTAATAATTGAGATTCTTAAAAATAGAGATATTTTGTATAAACCACTGGTTAGATTAGATTTTTATATAATTCCATTTAATAGTAACTTTTATGACGCGGCATGTCAATTGGCAACTATACTACGTAATAAAGGTAAATCTGTTGATATAAAAATGATAACTAAAAAAAATGTTTCATGGGGTTATTCTTTTGCTGATGAATTAAAAGCAAAAACAGCTGTATTAATTGCACCTGATGAATGGAATGATGGAAAAATTGTAATAAAAAATATGATAAACAATAATAAAAAAGATAAAAAGGGAGAAACTTTAGATTTAGAGGATTTTTTAAAAAGTTTATCCACTATTTGAAAAGATTAAATTCTTTATTAACAATATATAGTTAAATAATGGAATTGTCATTTATGTCATTTATCTTTGGTTTAGGTATAGGTTTTGTTTTGGGATGTGTTTATAAAAATTGGATATTATTTTTAGTATTAATATTAATTTTGTGGCTTACCCAGGATTGGTTTAAAGAAAAGTTTCGAGTTATGAGTGGAATTGGTGGATTGTCATATGCATCATAATTTTTTTAATTTTAATTAATATAGAATGTATGATCAATTAGTTAATATAGTTTTATTGGGAGACAGTGGAGTAGGAAAAACATCATTGATTTCTTCTTGGATCAATAACACCTTTTCATCAATTTTGGATCTTACTGTGGGTGTTGATTTTCGATCAAAAATGGTATTAGTTAATGGAAATATTATAAAAAGTCAAATTTGGGATCTTGGAGGTTCAAAACGTTTTAGAAATATTGTCACATCATATTATAAAACTGGAGATTGTTTATTATTTGTATTTTCTATTGATGATAGATTATCTTTTGATAATTTACAAAACTGGATATCAAAAGTAGATTATAAATTATTAAAATATTCAACTGTTGTTGGACAAAAAAAAGATTTAGATGTTCATAGATCAGTTAGTTATATAGAAGGAGAAGAATGGGCAAAAAAATACAATATGAATTATGTAGAGACTTCCGCTAAAGATGTAGTTGAGGTAAAAAAATTATTTGAGGATATTATTAAAAAATATGTAATTGACCACCCTTCAATAACCACTCCATCATACAAATATCCAACACAAATAACATGTTGGACCTCTTTAGTTAATTATATTAAAGAAATAATAGGATTAAATAATTAATAGACTTTCATTATCGTTTAAATAGCCATTTGATCGTCCTAATAGTTCAACTGCCATACATATCTTATTATTTTCCTTTTTTCGTGGAACCACATCCAAATAATTATTATTTCCTAAAATATTCTGTTGCTTTGCCATTTTTTCAATCATACCGATTCTACGATTTCGATCCATATTATTTCTATATTCTTCATTATAATTTTCTTTTTTATGTTCTTCAGAAGTAAGTGACAATTCTCTTATATTGGATCCATTAAATCTTACTTTTTTAATGGGAGAATATATATAATCATATATTAGATAACATACAAATAGAACAAATACTATTCCCAAGATAGGTAGTAGAATGTTAATTATATTTGAAATCATATTTATACCAGGTTATTGGCAACGATAAAATCGAAGATTTTGTTAAAAAGCACTATATCATTATATTTTATATTTATATTTCTTTTATTACCATAAATAAAAAAAATATTTATTTTAAATAAATTTATTTTCAATTTTTATCAATATTGTTATTTCCCTTTATCCTTAACCACTCTTCTTTGGATTGTTTTGTAGTTTAGTCACAACTAAGAAGAAATAGGACGACGTTTTAATTGATATTGTTTTCTTTCACGAAAATTCTGTCTTTCCCCTTTATGTCCCCTTCCAGAGGAATAATTTTGTGAGCGGTATGTATTTGGACGTTTGTTATTTTGATAATTATTTCTCCTATTGTCCAATCTATTATTATAACGTAATTGCATTCTTTCAGCAATTACATCACAATACATTCCACAAAAGCCATTTAGACAATAATTTTTGTCAGTTAAATCAATAACAGTAATTTTATCACTTTCACCAGTATTATCATCATCACTTTTACTTAAGTTTTGGGTTTTTGCCAATAGATATTGGGAATATTCATGAGAAATTTTGTTTCCCTCTCTGTCTTCTCCTTGAGTAGAGATTGTAATGTAAAACTTTCTGTTAGTATCTTTAACATCTAGATAATTTAAAATTTTACTTAAGTCATTAATTGTTGTGGATTCGTCTCCATCTTTAAATGTCATTCTTAAGGGAATAACTTCAATAATTTGACAATAGTTATCATAAATATGTCGAATAATTTTTAATTCTACTAATGCTCCCCATTTAACATTAAGAGATTTTCCCGGATTAAAATTTACAGTTACATGATGTCCAAAGTATTTTTTATATTTTGGTCGAAGATTGTTATCAGGTTCTAGGTTTAATAAGGCTTTTTTTGACTCTTTATTCAGAAAAATACCTGTATATTGAGGGAACGTACAAATGGCCTTAGTTCTCATTTATGTTAGTATTGATAACTATGATGTATTAAATATACTTATTTTTAAACTAAACAATTTTGCGTTTCAATTTTTAATTTTGCATAATACTCAATTAAAAATTATTTAAAAACAAAACCCTGCTATTAATTAATCAATATATTATACTTAAGTTGAATCAATTACCCTACATACACATACACACTCTTATTCTTCATAATAATTTAAAGAATTACTAATATACACAAATATAATGAATAAATCTTCAGGATATTCATCTATTTCACACGTTTCATCTCAAAATGCTGAAGAAATTCTAAATAAAATAATGAAAAGTACTAATGAAGGTATGCCTTTATCTTCAATATTTATTCCCAATAGTGAAAAATTATATAATGGAGATGTTATTAATAAAATGTGGAAATATTTTACTACCAATAATAAGTTATTTATTACTAAATTTGGAGTCGCTAAATGGAATAAATCTATTGATATTAGTAAATACGCACAAGGTAATGTTGATAAAAAATATGTTGAAGCCTATGAAAATATATGGAAACCATTTTTTCAGGGATTTATAGAAGAATGTTCTTCTAATAAATATACTCAACTATTTTGTTCATTTAATAATTCATCTTTTAATAATATATGTATAATTTTCGATAATTCTAGATTTTTTGCTGTCACCATTAAAAATAATCATATGGCAACAGATATGATGAATGACGCACTAATAAAAATGGAAAAATTTGGACAATTTGTTCATGTGCTTATTACTCAATAAGAATTTTTTCAATTTAAAAATGAAATGTTATAGTCTTATATCTATTCTTTCATATATATGTTGTAACTCTTAAAAAAATGCAAAATGATACACCTCCCGAAACTCCAATAATACCAAATCTTCGGTGTTTACGACAGCCTATTATTGATAATATTACAATTAAAGTTAGGAAAGTAAATCCAATTATAGAAATTTATAGATATTTATTATTGATTAATATTAGAAATAATTTTACAAAGATATTAAAAAGCTATTCTAAAAATATTTCATCCAGGGATATTACTAATATTTTTGTTAGATATATTTTACTTCAAATTGCCCATAATAGAAATAATATTGATTGTCTAATTCCTTATCAGGGAAATTTCTATTCTCAATTAAGAAAAGATATTATAAATATTGTTATTTCACATCCTCACACACAAATTAATTCCGTCCATATATTACCAAAACAAAGACAACCTAATGAAAATATAAAAAGTAAAGAAATTAGTATAAAAGAATCAACTGTTAAAAACATACAGAATAAATTCGTATTAGATTACGCAAATGATATAATTAAAAAATTAAAATTAGCACAAAATTGTAATAAAGCATTATTTAAATTATTTGAATTTATAGAAACTAATCACAATAATAAATTTAAATACAGGATAATGAAATACTATAATAAAAATAATGTTAAGTATAATATTAAAATTAATAATCAACTTGCCACTAAAATATGGAATATTAATACTAAATTTGGATTTAATAATGATAAAGTACTATTTTATCCATTGTTTACGACAATTCGAAATTACAAAAAACTAATTAATTTATTTGGTAAAAATAACTCTAACAGACATACCGATAAACAACTATCTAATGTACCCTTAGATGAAATTATATTTTGTTTGTTATTGCGATATAAAACACTTAATCTTAATACTTTTGGATTAGCAGTTCCCTCCAAAGTTTTAGATATGGCATCTAAAGAATTAAATATCAAAACAGAATTGTTTGCATCACCACTTAATCACCATTTACCTCAGTATGGAAGTATTTTTAGAGATTTAGAAAAATATTTTAAATCATGGGGATCCTTCTTTAATATTAAAATAAAAAGAGGACATTATGAAGTTAATCCACCATTTGATGAAGAAATTATTAGATTAACTATAAAGCGTCTAATAATCACATTAGAATCTACAAAAAAACCAATTTTAATACTTCTAATTATTCCAGCATGGAAAACAAAAAATAACTATGGAGTCTATCAAGGTTATAAATTATTACAAGAACACAATCATTTAATCACTTTTCAAATTAAACTTAAAAAAAATGAACATCTATATTATAATTATGACCGCGATTACTATATGAGAGCATGTGATTCGTATGTTTTAATCCTACAGAATGAAAGTTCACAAAAAATATTTAAATCTCAAGAAAAAATTGAAAAAGTAATTGATGTCTGGAAAAGAATTAAATGATTTTTTTATCAATAAAGTATCAATTATTCACCACCCTACCTAACTAATAAGTATTCTATATCACCTTCCAAATCATTTGAAATTTATAATTTATTTTTATAGTTTGTTATATTTATCATAGATTATTTGACTATCTGGTAAATTAGATGTTTCTAAGAATCTATCATTTTTTTGTGATTATTTATTTTTCTTTTTCATAATTATCTTTATCAAAATTAATACAATACCGACCAAAATTACTATTGACATTACTGCTAAAATAATTATAGTCCATTTAAATTTTGATAAATTACTCTGAATATAAATATTATCATTAACACTATACAATCCACATCCAATATTCGGATATTTTGTCAAACAATTTTGTAATGCCTCATTTGCAATACCTTTAATGGATAAATCTTCAGCCTTTTTACGAAAATAATCACAATTATTTTTATCCTCTGAGAAAGATAAGTTTGTTGCTAAACATTTTTGATATAGTTCTAATTCTTCAGCGGCCTTAAGATCGTCTTCCATTTTTCTTATTTTAATAGAAAAATTTTTACAATCATCTGTTACTGCGAATGCTTTATTTATACGACCCTGGGGTGAATCTAATTCAAATGACTTATAAACATCGTAAAATTTTTGATTTAGGGGAGACATCCAATCAAATTTACACTCAGTTCCCTTTACATTTTTAGAAAATCTATTATACTGTTCATCTCTTTGTTGTTGAAAAGTCATCAGTTTCAGTTTCTCTAGATTATGTCTCACTAAGTTACGTATCACTAAGTTGCGTATATTAATCATTTGGAAAAAAAAAGAATATAATTTGATTAATTCATTTTGCTAAGAGTATCAGTTAACATTTTCGTCATTCCCTGTAAATCCGCTAACATTTTTTCAGATTCTACAGGAATTCCACTGCTTTCGTCAGAACTATTTTGTCCAATATTATTCTTTAAAGATGACAAAGTCTTGAACAGTGCACCCAAGTTCGGCATTTGTCCCATCTCCTTTCCAGAAGATTCATCATTATCATTATCATTATCAGTTATGGTTTTTACAACATCATCATAACTATTAATGTCTTCCTCTGTTACAACTGATGTACATTCTGTTCCTCCTCTTTGTAAACATGTACATTCAGGATGATGTTGTCCATTATGAGTATGATAATATCGAGAATCTCTACAAGGTATACAATTACAATCATCGGCGTGACTAAATACTTCACATATTTCATTATCTTCACACATTTCACATACACAATCATCTGCATGTGGATTTGATTGAATATCTTCTTGATAATCTGAAGCAAAAATATCTTTAAACATCTTTGGAGATTTAAGTAATTTATTTACTTCGTCTTTTAACTCATTAATTTCATAAAATTCAGCGTCTTCTGATAACATCTTTAATTCACTCCTTACATCTGGTAAAAAATGTTTATAACCACAAAGATAGTTTAGAATATATCGAAATATAACTGGATCTCTATCAAAAAATATCTCTGCATGGTTTATAACAGCATTTTCTGTTGCCATTTTAAAAATTTTATTTTCCCCATGACTTGACACTGTGGCAAGAGTAGTTAGGAATTCTGTTCCACGAATATTACAATTGATTGTTGTGTGACTCATTATTGAAACAGCATAAAATATGATTATAAAGTTTATTATATTTTCAATTTTAATTTTTCACCAACTAAAAAAATGATGTGGTAATTGACTTAAAACATATAATATATTCATCTTTAAGAAAAATGCATTATGTATGCATAATTCCTCGTTTTAAAATTGACTCTGAAGAAGAAAAGTTATATGGTGATGTTAATGCATTTAATCAATATGGATTTTCATCCACTGGTGCTTTGCACATCCTTAGCTCAAAGCTACGCGTTGAGCGTAGGAAAATCGAAGATACCTTTAGCGACAGCTTTGCAGGTCGCGTGAGGTCCCCTTTGGGGATGGGGGTATCGTCCCCCCTTCGACCTCTGTCTCCGACAACGGAGGAGATTGAGGGA
>Ga0114931_10005452_pt1 | contig 15700 bp, 16 predicted proteins | sample 2SBtaG_FD_89579 | JGI IMG/M metagenome (GOLD analysis project Ga0114931, IMG submission 89579) | Deep subsurface microbial communities from Kolumbo volcano to uncover new lineages of life (NeLLi) - 2SBTROV14_V59a metaG | ecosystem: Environmental > Aquatic > Marine > Volcanic | place: Kolumbo...
CGCGGCCGCATCACCAAGCGCGGCAACAAGCTGGCGCGCACAACCCTTGTCCAGTGCACGCTGATCGCGATCCGCTATTCGGGATATCTGAACAGCTTCTATCGCCGCATCAAGGAACGGCGCGGCGCCGGCAAAGCCATCATCGCGACAGCCCGAAAATTACTCAAAATCATCTTCGACACCCTCAAAAACGGCTGGGTCTTCGAGGATTTCACCACGTTCAAAATCCAGGGGATTCCATATCCCTCTGGACAATCATCATAGGAGACGCGTGCATGGCGAAATGGTGGATGGCGCTGGCCGGGCTGAACGGTTTTATCGGCGTGGCGGCGGGGGCCTATGGGTTTCACGGTTTGGCGGACAAAGTCTCCGACCCGCAACTCATTGAAGCGTTTCAGTTGGGCGCGCAATTCCAGCTCATACACGGCGTGGCGCTCATCGGCGTGGCGTGGATGGCGGCGCGGGGAACGCCGCTGGCCAATCTGGCGGGCCTGGCGTTGATACTCGGCATTATTTTCTTCGCCGGATCGCTTTACCTGCTGCCGGTGACGACAGCCAAAGCGGTGGTGATGGCCACCCCCCTTGGCGGCTTTGCGTTCATGATTGGCTGGCTTCTGATTCTGCTGGGCGGATTGCGGGACAACGCTTGATGAGCGAACAACAGGCACTTTTATTTAATAATGATGCATTTTATCAGGCGTTCGCCGCGCGCGATCTGGAGGCCATCGACGCCCTCTGGGCGGTGGACACGCCGGTCGCCTGCCTCCATCCCGGCTGGGCGCCGCTGACGGAACGCTCAGACATCATCCACTCTTTTGCCGCCATTTTCCAAGGGCCCGCCCCGCCCGACATCAAATGCCTGGGCGCCCGCGCCCTGTGCTATGACGGCGCCGGCATCGTCATCTGCTATGAGCTGATTGAGGGGAATTTCCTCGCCGCGACAAATTTTTTTGTTCACAACGGATCCGGATGGAAACTGGTCCACCATCAGGCCGGCCCCACTGAAGAGCCGCCCGAGGATATCCGGAAAACACCGCACGACCCCATCAATTAGTCTGATAAGCGCATGGATTTTTTTCACGACGTCATGAGGCAGCCCGCCTGGCTGCAGATCTGGATCGGCTGGCTGGGCGCGATCAATCTGTCTTCTATCTTTTTTCTAAAGCGGCCTGAGGCACGCTGGGCGCTCGCCGCCATCGCGACTGCCACCCTGATCATCACGGGCCTGCACGCCCATTATGGCTATCAGCGCATTCTGGGTCTGGGTCATGTGATCGTCTGGACGCCTTTGCTGATTTATCTCTATCGCCGCCGCCGCACATGGTGGCTGGAAACAATATCAGGCAAATGGATTATCCTTGTATTCACCACCGATCTCATCTCTCTTGCCGTCGACTATACAGATGTGGTGAGATTTGCCCTTGGTGAAAGACTCTAACGCCATCCACCCGAAGGCCACATTTTAAAATCCTGGCCTGCTCACCTGAAACACACCAAGTCTCATGCCCGACGGAACCCCCCGCCCCAGTCCTCCCCCGCACGCGGCCCCGCTGTCTGAGCGCATGAGCGCGCGCCGCCCTTTGCGGATCCTGCTGGCCTCTTACCGCTCGCACCCGCGCGCCGGTGGGCAGGGCATTTATGTGCATTATCTCTCGCGCGCGCTGGCCGATCTGGGGCATGCCGTGGATGTGATCTCCGGCCCGCCTTACCCCGAACTTGATCGCCGCGTGGGTCTCATCACACTGCCTTCGCTCGACCTTCACGCCGTGCCCAATGCCATGCTGGCGTTTCGCTTGTCCTTTCTGCGCTCTTTCAGCGACCTTTACGAATGGGGCGCGCACAATACCGGCAAGTTTTCCGAACCCTATACGTTTGGCCGGCGACTCGCCCACCATATGAAAACCGCCACGCCTTACGACATCATCCATGACAACCAGTCTTTAAGCTGGGGGCTGCGCGCCCTGCACCGGCGCGGCATGGCGCTGGTTTCCACCATCCACCACCCCATCACCATGGATCTCAAACTGGCGCTTGAGGCGGAAAAACGCCTCCCCATGCGCCTGCTGCTGAAGCGCTGGCATTCTTTCCTCGCCATGCAGAAAAAAGTCGCCCGAAGCCTGCCCCATCTCATCGCCGTCTCCCACAGCACGGCGCGCGATGTGGTGCGCGATTTCGCCCTTGATGAATCCCGCATGCATGTCATTCATAATGGTGTGGACACTGATGTTTTCCACCCCCGTCCCGATAATACCAGAGAGCCTTTCACATTAATGACAACAGCAAGCGCCGATGTGCCGCTTAAAGGCCTGGTCTATTTACTCAAAGCCTTTGCCGTTTTGGCCGCAGAGCGGCCAGAATTAAGGCTTGTGGTCGTGGGAAAACTCAGAAATGGGCCAACGAAAACATTACTGAATCATCTTGGAATCGCCGCCCGCGTGAGTTTTCGAACAAATCTTGAGACGCCAGACCTGGCCCGCACCTATGCCCAGGCCGCAATCGTGATCTGCCCGTCGCTTTATGAAGGCTTTGGTTTCCCCGCCGCCGAAGCCATGGCCTGCGGCACGCCCGTGATCGCCACCACCGGCGGCGCCCTGCCTGAAGTGGTGGGCGCGGCGGGCCTTTTAGCACCGCCGGGAGACGCCCCGGCCCTGACCCGCACCATAGCCACACTGCTTGATCGGCCCGCGCTGCGGCAAAAACTGGGGCAGCGGGGGCGCACCAGAATGCTGGAGAAATTTAGCTGGAGGGCCGCCGCTCTGTCTTATGAAGCCGTCTACACCCAGGCCATCGCCCATGCTCACCATTGATCTTGATGCACTCGATTTTTCCCCCGGCGCGCGCGTGCTTGATCTGGGCTGCGGGCAGGGCCGCCATATCCACAACATTTATTACCGCGCCCCGGTGCATGCCGTCGGCATTGACCTCAGCCCGGAAGACGCCGCTTTGACGCGCGACGGCCTGACATATTTTCCGCCGCCCGCCCCGCGCACCGGCGGCGTGCCCAGCGCCCATATCCTTGTCGCCGACGCCGCCCGCCTGCCCTTTGCGTGCCAAGCGTTCGATATCGTCATCTGCTCGGAAGTTCTCGAACACATCCAGAATTACAAAGCTGCCCTGCAGGAGATCACCCGCATCTTAAAACCCGGCGGCACACTGGCGCTCTCCGTTCCCCGCGCCTGGCCGGAATGGGTGTGCTGGACTCTGTCCAATGACTATCACACCAGCCCCGGCGGCCATGTGCGGATTTTTAACGCCCAAGCGCTCACACAGGATGTGAGAAACTGCGGCTTCACTCTCACCCGGGCACACGGCGCGCACGCTTTGCACGTGCCTTATTGGTGGCTAAAATGTCTTTTCTGGCGCCGCCGCGACACGCTCTGGTTGATCCGGCTTTATCATAAAATTCTCATATGGGATCTCACCCGCCGTCCCTGGGTCACGCGCGCCCTTGAAGCAATGCTGAACCCGTTCATGGGCAAAAGCGTGGTGCTGTATTTTTCCAAAGGACGGACGACGTGACACTCTCTTCTCACATCCTACCCGGCGCCGCGGCGCGCATTCTCGATGTGCAAAACAGCAATGGCGCCATTCCGTGGATGGAGGGCGGGGCGCTTGATCCCTGGAATCATACTGAAGCGGCCATGGCCTTGTCAGCCGCCGGATATGTGCGGCAGGCGGAAAAAGCCTATGACTTTCTGCGGCACACGCAATTGCCGGACGGCGCGTGGTGGGGCGAGTATGGCAATGCGGTGCCGATGGAGGATTACACCCATCTGGCCCGGACACGGCCGCCCCGGGCGCTGGATTCCAATTTTATCGCCTATGTCGCCACCGGCGTGTGGCATCACTATCTGGCGACACGGCAGCGTAAATTCCTCAAACAAAACTGGTCCATGGTCCGCCGCGCAATGGACTTCGTGCTTTGCCTGCAAAGAGAGACCGGCGATATCGCTTGGTGTCTCGGCATAGATGGTCAGCCTGCGGATGATGCGCTTGTTGCCGGATGCTGCTCGATATACAAAAGCCTGGGCGCGGCCATCGCCATCGGTGAGACGCTGGGCACCGATGCAGCCTTGCTGGACATTTGGGCCCGGGCGCGGCGCGCTCTGGGCCGGGCACTTGTCCGGAAGCCGCAACTTTTCGACCGTCAGGGCCTTTCAAACAAGCGCTTTTCCATGGACTGGTATTATCCCGTTCTCACCGGCGTTCTGCGGGGAAGGGTGGCGCGCGCGCGCCTTGCGGCGTGCTGGGACGCGTTTGTTATTGAGGGCCTGGGGTGCCGCTGTGTGCGTGATCAGCCCTGGGTGACGGTGGCCGAATCGTGCGAACTGTCGATGGCGCTGCTCACAATTGGCGAGAAAACCCGCGCGCAGGAATTGTTCGGCTGGCAAAGGCAATGGCGCGCTGAAAACGGCGCTTATTGGATGGGCTATCAATACGAAGAAAATATTATCTGGCCGGAAGAACAACCGGCCTGGACTTCGGCGGCGATGATTCTGGCTGCAGACGCCTTCAACGAGGCCAGCGCCACGCAGCTTTTATTCGCCCGGCATGCCCCTGCTTCAGTTCTTGACCCTGCGTAACAGGCGCAGGCTGGAGACCGCTTCCTCCTCGGCAAAATGCCCTGAGTCCAGCGCCGCACAATAAATTTCATATGGCGGACGGCCCCCGGCGGCGGGATCCGGAAACACGTCGTGGATGGCCAGCACACCGCCAGGAACGATATGGGGCGCCCACAAGCGGTAATCCGTTTCAGCGGCCTCTGCCGTGTGACCGCCATCGATAAACAACAGACCCAGAGGCTGCGCCCACGCGCGGGCCACCACAGCGGAGCGCCCGACAATGGGTATCACACTGTCTTCAAGCCCCGCCATGCGCAAGGTGAGTCGCAAAGCCGGCAGCGTGTCCAGCGCCCCCGCTTGCGCATCCCAGAGATCCGGGTCGTGATACGCCCACCCGGGCTGATTTTCCTCAGAGCCGCGGTGATGGTCCACCGTGAACAAAAGCCCTCCGACGGCGCGGCAGGCGGTTCCCAGATAAACGGCTGATTTACCGCAATAAGATCCGATTTCAAGACACGGGCCCAGCACCGCCGCACGCCGCGCTGCGCGATAAAGCGCCGCGCCCTCCTGCGGCGCCATAAAGCCCTTGATGCTGTCCATTTCCACCGGCCAATCACTCATCGATTCATTCCTTAATAGAACCTTACCTCTTCATCTCACGCGTGCAGCGAAAGTCTATCACGCCGGCGTCAACCAAAAAGAAAGCATTCTCCATGATTATAGTGAACACAGTTCAAAATATTCTGCCCGGGGGGAGCAGTCCCGGTCGGATGAGGAGCCCGGCACTATGAGCGAAGACACATTCGATCCATCCCCAGAGACTTTTGACGCCATCATGCAGGCGGTGCAGGAAACACCGCGCGGCCGCTGGTTTGTCGAAGAATTGTGTAAACGCCACCGCGTGGCCGACACCGAGCAGGTGCTGCTCGGCCTTGAACGGCTGCGCACGGCATTCGGGCAACCCCAGAATGTTCAAGATGGCGGTGACAGCAACCGCATTGAAATTCTGCGGCTCGAATTGCAGCAGATGTCGGCCTCCATCCAGGAAACGCGCCGCGAAATCTCCGCCATCAAACCCAAATCGAACAGCGACAGCCGCATCATGGCGGCGACGGAAGAGCTGGACGCCATCGTCACCTCCACGGAGCGGGCGACAACCGATATTCTCACCTCGACGGAAAAACTCCAAGAAATTGTCGATCACCTGCGCGACAAGGACGTTGATGTGCAAACCTGCGATGAACTGGAAGAACTGATCACCAACATTTTCATGGCCTGTTCGTTCCAGGACATCACCGGTCAGCGCACCACCAAAGTGGTCAACACCATGCGCTATCTTGAACAGCGGGTGAATTCGATGATCGCCATCTGGGGCCCCTCGGTCTCTGAAGCGGTGCCCGATTCCATGGATGGGGGGGAGGACGCAAGACCCGATTCCCATCTTCTGAATGGCCCCGCCAAAGAGGGAGAGGGCGCGAGCCAGGAAGACATTGATCGTCTGATGGACGGGGAGGCGGCGGAATCAGGGAGCAGCGCAGACAGTGCCGCGCCCGCACCTGAGCAGGCCGCCCCGCACGATGATCTGGCAGGCTATTCCGTCATGGAAGAAAGCGATGCGCCACTTCCTGAAATTGATCTGGAGTCGGATGACGACATGATCGACACAAGCACAACCTCATCACAAGAAGACGTCGACGCGCTTTTCGCCTAAACCCGTATAAGACGGTGGAGTTCCGCCTTATCGGGCAAGGAACCGCTTTGCGCCCCAGCACCGGTCTGCGGTCTAAAAAAGCGCACCGGCCCGAACAAGGGATAGGCAGCATTCACTGAACATGGTGTAATCCAGCCTATACTTGGTTTTGCCAAACAATGTTCTGAGAAAAACATGACGCGTGAAGAGAGAATACTGGCAGCGTTGGAGACCATGAAGACCAGATAAAAAACAACATCATACTGGACACCATGGATTTTGTTGTTGGATGTTGTCGCGAAGAGCTTCGTTTGTTCAAGGATGAAGGGCAGCAGTGATCTGCCGAGATTCAAACCCGAGCTAACCATTGTGAGCTGCTTTGAGGCGGCGTCAGTCCGTCAGGCTTTAGGCGCCAACTGACGCCAGTGTATCGGCCAAGGCGATCATGCGATCAATCTGGGTGGAGAAAGAGGTCAGCTCCTGATCCAGAGCCGACATATCCGCCTGAGGATGTTTTTCCAGCAAGGCCAGTTGCGCCGTTTCAAATGTCGCCTTTTGCCGGCGCGCATCGGCGATTGATGTCTCAATCACCTGTTTGTCCTCACGCCACTCGGAGATCCCGCGCACCACCTCTGAGGCATTCAGTGAAGCCAATTGCTCCGTCTCATGAAGATGCGTGTTCACCACCGCTTGGGTTGCCTTCACAAACGCTTGCGCATCCAGCGTTTTCTTGCGTAAATCGGTCTCCATGGCCGCGACCTGCGCATCAACCGTCTGATATTTTTCTTCCTTCTGCTCCACATAGGCCACCGCCACCGCATAGCTCGGCGCCCGGCGGTCGGCCACAAGGCCCGGGCCTTCCGGTTCGTCATCCTTGCCGTTCACAAGCATGCCCGCCAAATAGCCGAAAAAGCTGGACTGACGGACGGACTTCCATACGGTTTTTGATAATCTGGTGGCCTGGATGCGCAGCTCTTTTTGCGTATGCGACAAATTACTGAAGGTTTCCTCACCGGTCATGTTCACCGTCGTGCAGGCGGACACCCCAATCAGGGCCCATAAAGCCACAATCATCGGCAGGAACCGGCGAACCACCACACTCATATAGAAATTACCCCTTTTGAACTGTCCTCAAACGCCACACACTTGCCCTTGACGATTTTTGGGAAGCTGGATACCCGGCTCTTGGCCCCCCAAAGTTGCACACCCCCGCAAAGTCTGGGCATCATAACAAAAATCTCCGCTTTCTGAAATAGCGCCTGTCTTCACATTTTCACCTTTTTTGATTAAGCCATAAACGCCCTGAGGGACTGTTAAACAGATAGGCCGCAATTGTCTCAATCTCAATATTTATACCCCCCCGTGACACCTTATGACGCAGGCTATCTGGAAACCGGCGATGGGCATGCCCTTTATTTCGAGCAAAGCGGCACCGCTTCCGGCAAGCCGGTCGTGGTGCTTCATGGCGGGCCGGGCGGGGGCACAAGCCCGGAAATGCGCCGTTATTTTGACCCCGGGGCTTATCGCATCGTGCTGTTCGACCAACGCGGCTGCGGCAGAAGCCGCCCTCATGCCAGCCTGGAGGCTAACACGACCTGGGATCTGGTGGCCGATATCGAGCGCCTGCGTGGCCACCTTGGCATCAAAAAGTGGCAGGTTTTTGGCGGCTCGTGGGGCAGTACCCTGGCGCTGGCCTATGCGCAAGCATACCCCGCGGCGGTCACCGAGCTGGTCTTGCGCGGTATTTTTCTACTGCGCGCTGAGGAATTGCGCTGGTTTTATCAATACGGCGCCCACGCCCTCCATCCCGACGCCTGGGAGCACTTCATCGCCCCCATTCCCGCCACCGAGCGCGGCGACCTCCTGAACGCCTATCACCGGCGCCTGGGCAGCCCCGACCCAGAGATCCGCCTCACCGCCGCCCGGGCCTGGAGCCAGTGGGAAGCGCGCACCGTGTCTCTGCTGGAAAACAACGCGCGGGTGAGCGCCTTCGGCACAGAAAACTTCGCCCTCGCCTTCGCCCGGATCGAATGCCACTATTTTATCAACAAAGGGTTTTTCACCCATGACACCCAGCTTCTGGATCAGATCGACGCCATCCGCCAGATTCCCGGCGTGATCGTCCAGGGGCGCCACGATGTGGTGACGCCTATGATGTCGGCCTGGGCGCTGCACAAGGCCTGGCCGGAAGCAGAGCTGGTCATCGTACCCGACGCCGGTCATGCCGCCACCGAGCCGGGCATCGCGCGCGCCCTGGTGGCCGCCACCGACAGGTTCAAACCCCGTTGATTAAAACAGTGCCTTGCCGATGGTGAGATAGACCAGAACCGCCGCCACGCTCACCGGCGCCACAAAGCGCACCAACGCCCGCCAGAGAGCATAGAGCGCGCCATCCCCCAATCCCAATTCCTCCAGTGTGAGAGACCTGCTGACGAACCAACCGGCAAAAACCGCCGTCAACATCCCTGCCACGGGCAGCATGATATTGGCGGTGAGATAATCGAGCAGATCGAATATCGTCATGGTGCGGAACGGCGCGAACATGCCCAGCAGATAGACATGCGACCAAACATTGGTTGACAGCACGCTGGCAATGCCGATCCCCCAAGCCAGAAAACCACCCGCCAGAGCCAGGCGCGACCGGCTCCAGGCGGTGTGCTCCTCTCCCCAGGACACCACGATTTCCAGCAGCGAGATTGACGAGGTTAGTGCGGCAAACAGGGCGAGGGCGAAAAACACCGTGCCGAACACCTGACCAAAAGGCATCTGTCCAAAGGCGACCGGCAGGGTGACAAAAATCAAACCCGGTCCGCTGGCCGGATCAAGCCCGACGGCAAACACGATGGGGAAAATTGCGATGCCCGCCAGCACGGCGACCAGCGTGTCGGCGAAACAGATGATCGCCGACGCGCGCAATATATTTGTCTCCGGGGTCAGATAGGCGCCATACGTGATCATGATGGCCATGCCCACCCCGATGGAAAAGAACGCCTGGCCGATGGCGTCCAGCACCACAGCCGGCGACATTTTTGAAAAATCGGGAGAGAAAAGAAAGCCAAAAGCCCGGTCCGCGTCGCCGGTCACCCAGGAATAGGCTACAACGCCCACCAGCATGACGAAAAATAGCGGCATGAGGATTTCCACCGCCCGCTCAATCCCTTTGACAACACCCCCTGACACGATAAAAACCGTCAGTGCCATGAACACTGCATGATAAAGCACCAATTGGCGTGGGCTTGCCAAAAGAGCGTCAAAATGCGCGGCGCTGGCCGCGGCCGTGATGCCGCCCAGTGCCCCGGTCGCCGCCACCGGAATATAAGCGATCACCCAGCCTGCGATCACGCTGTAATAGCTGAGAATGAGAAAAGCGGCGATCATGCTGATCCAGCCGACCAGACGCCATGATGCGGAGCGGCCGCTTTCCACGGCCACTTTACGCACACTGCCCACCGCGCTCAAAGCCCCGCGCCGGCCAATGAGAAGCTCCCCCATCAGGATCGGCAGTGCCACGCCCGTGACGCACAAGACATAAACGATAATGAAGGCGCTGCCGCCATTTTCTCCCGCCATATAGGGAAAACGCCAGAAATTCCCAAGGCCCACCGCCGCGCCCACCGCCGCCATGATGAAGGCAAAACGCGATGACCAGTGTGCGCTGTTCTGCTTGACGTGCATGAGGCCCCCTTCAGATATCGTTCACGCCGGCACTTACCACAGACTCACGGAAGCGCGGGGCACTTCAACAGAACGATGGACATGAACGCTCATCAAAAGGCCCAGTCCGAACAACAGCGTGATCATCGCGGTGCCGCCGTAAGACACCAGCGGCAAAGGCACGCCGACCACGGGAATAAGCCCCATGACCATGGCGACATTGATGTCAACATAGAGGAAGAATGTCAGGCAGGTCCCCATGGCCAGAAGCCTCCCGAAATGATTGCGCGATTCCAGCGCAAACATCACGCCATAGCCCATCACCAGGATATAGAGAAACAAAAGCGCGCTGGCGCCCATCAGGCCCATCTCCTCGCCGAGCATGGTGAAAATAAAATCGGTCTGTTTTTCAGGTAAAAAATTGAGCTGTGACTGCGTGCCCTGGCCAAACCCCCGGCCCCACAGGCCGCCCGCGCCCAGCGCAATTTTGGACTGGATGATATTATACCCCGCCCCCAGCGGATCGCGTGCCGGATCAAGAAAGGTCAACACCCTGTCGCGCTGGTAGTCGTACAAAGAACCCCACCCGAAGGGAATGGCGGCAAGCCCGATGGTAATTCCCGATACAATAATTTTCCAGTTGAGCCCGGCAATCACCCACAGCCCCAGACCGCCGATCATCAGCAATGCCGCCGTCCCCAGATCGGGCTGGCGCAGCACCAGGCCGACAGGCGCCATGATGATCAAAAGGGGCGGCAGCATAAAAAGCGGCCGCGAAACCTGTTCCATGGAAATGCCGTGAAAATAACGCGCCAGCGCCAGCACCATCGCAATTTTCATCATCTCCGAGGGCTGTACCTGCACCATGCCCAGATCGATCCAGCGCTGGGCGCCCATACCGGCCGTGCCCATAAACTCCACCCCGATGAGAAGCAACAGCGCCAGCGCATAAGCCGGATAGGCCAGATCCATCCACACACGAATGTCAATCAGCGCCACCACAAGCAGCACGGCCATGCCGATGCCAAAGCGGATCATCTGGCGCGACGCCCAAGGGTCAATATGGTGACCGGCAACGGAATAGAGCATGGCAAATCCAATGCCCGCGATCACGCACAGCAGAAGAATAAACCCCCAATTGATCTCAAAAAACTTTTCCGACAGCCGCAGATCGCGGCCCGACCCCCCCATGATTTCCAGAAACGACATGGGCTAACTCTCCCGGATCAGTGCCGGCCGGATGATCTGGCCGCTGGCGACAGGGGGGATGGCCCTGATTCGGGCCGGGTCTTTGAGCAGAACCGCGCGCATGATGTCGCGCGCAATGGGCGCCGCCGCGCGCGAACCGCTGATGCCGTGTTCGACAAAAACCGAAAGCGCATAGCGCGGCGCCGCCACCGGCGCAAAAGCGACAAACCAGGCATGGTCGCGCAGCTTCCAGGGCAATTGATCGCCTTTGCGAATGCCCGCCAGGCGCTCCGCCTTGGTGATGGAATAGACCTGCACGGTTCCGGTTTTGCCCGCCAGTTCCATCCCCTTATCCCAGATTCGGCTGCGATAGGCCGTGCCCCCCGGCTCGTTCGACACCCCGTTCATCCCGGCCAGAACGACATTCAGATGATCCCGGGAAACGCCCATCGGCACGGCGTCCTCGGGGGGCGAAGGCGCCGACCCGATAGACCTGAAAATGCGGGGGGTGACGGCAAAGCCGCCATTGGCCACCCGCGCCGTCATAGTAGCCAATTGCACCGGCGTGGTCAGCAGATCCCCCTGGCCGATGCCGACATTGAGTGTATCGCCCGTTTGCCAGCGCACACCCCGGTTGGCGATCTTCCATCCCTTGCCCGGCACGAGACCTGATTTTTCTCCCGGCATGCCAAAGTCGAACGCTTTTCCCAGGCCAAACCGTTTGGCCATTTTTTCGATATTGTCGATGCCGGTGCGCCGCGCCGCTTCATAAAAGAAAATGTCGCACGAATGCTTGATGGCGCCGCGCATGTTCAGCGCGCCATGGCCGGTTTTCTTCCAGCCATACCAGGTACGGTTGCCAAAATGTATTGAGCCACGGCAAAAAACACGGTCCTCAGGCGTCATGACGCCTGATTCCAGCGCCGCCAGCGCCGTGATCAATTTGAATGTGGACCCCGGCGAATAGGCGCCGGCGATGGATTTGTTCAAAAGCGGATTATATTTGTCTGCATTCAGGGCTTTCCATTCTTTCTGCCCTATACCGACGACGAAATCATTGGGATCGAAGGCGGGCGCTGAAGCCAGAGCCAGCACATCGCCCGTCTTGATGTCCATCACCACCGCCGCCGCGCTCTCCCCCGCAAGACGTTTCATGGCGACGGCCTGTAAATCCATATCGAGGGTAAGCACGGCATCTTTGCCCGGCACACCTTCGGTGCGCGACAATTCCCGCTTCACTTTGCCATAAGCATTGACTTCGACCTGACGGCTGCCCGCCGTGCCGCGCAATTCCGTTTCAATTTGCCGTTCAATGCCGCTTTTGCCGATGCGAAAACCGGGCAGCGCCAGGACCGGGTCATCGTTGATTTCTTCTTCATTCACCGCCGCGACATACCCCACGACATGGGCCAGCTCCGGCCCGAAGGGGTAATAACGTGAGACGCCGGCATCGGGTTTAATCCCAGCCAGGCTGGGGCCGTTGATATTGACGCGCGCGAAATCATCCCAACTCAAATTATCGGTCACGACGATGGTTGAAAACTTGCGCTGGCGCGCCGCCGCCCGCAGAACTTTTTTCCTTTGCCCTGCACTGATGGGCAGAACTTTCGCCAGTTCATCAAGAGACGCCTCAACACTCTCTGTTTGTTCAGGGATCAAAACGACCCTGAAATTTTTTGTGTTGGCCGCAAGCTCAACGCCAAAGCGGTCAAAAATCCTCCCCCTGACCGGCGCAAGAAGTTCCATGCTCATGCGGTTGTCATCCGCCATATCGGCGTATTCAGCGGACTTGATGACCTGCAGATAATAAAGACGGCCGAACAGGGTCGACAAAATGCCAAACCCCCCTGCCGACATGAGCGCGGTGCGGCGGGAGAAAGCCTTATAACGATCCTGGTCTTTTACTTCCATTTGTCTGCACCTGAACCTTTTTCAATGCCTGGCCATCAGGCCTGCACGAGCAATTGTTGTTGAACAAAAGCAAAAATCCGCGCGGCGACCGGATAGAGTATAAAGGACAACAGCGCCTGCACCAGAACAGAGACCGGCGAGAGCAGCGCGCCAAAATAAAGCGAAGAAACCACCCATGCGATCATGCCGCCTATCAGGATCGTCACGCCAAACCCGAACCAGATCGCGAGAAATGCCTTGCCAATAAAAAACAGCCGCTGCGACACGACAACGCCATAGACAGCCAGATAGACCAGCGCCCACAGGCCGAGCGGCCCACCGGATATGAGGTCCTGAAACAGCCCCACCAGAAACACGATCATGGGAGGCATGAGATCAGGCCTATAGAGCCCCCAGTAAAACACCGCCATGAGACCAAAAGTTGGCGCGATGACGATGCCCGGCGACAGACCCAGGGGCAACATGGTCAACAGCACGCAAAAGAGCGCCACAACGAAGGGAATTGAAACCTGATAGAACGCCCCCAGGGCGCGCGCAATACTCCTATCCATCTTCATCACCCCCCGTATCGTCAGGTTCGGCAAGGGGACGAATCTCAACCGGCACACCGGTGGAAATCTGCGGCCGCGCGGGCGGCGCAGACGGCGCGGCGGATGAAGGCGGCGCAGGGGGTATGGGATTCCGGGTCTGAACCGGCGCTGGCGAGACAGGCGGCGCCGGTGGCGGGGGCGTGGTGGTCAGGGGCGTCACAGCGGGGTTCGGCGCCGCGGCCGGGGCCTCATCCGTAGACGGAGCGATTTCTTTAGGGAATTCATATTGTAGCACGCGCACATAAGAGACGCGGGCCTGATCGGAAAAAGGCTGCACACGGAAGTTACCGTCATCCATTTTTACGGCCAGCCCGATGGGCAGCGCCGGGGGCAGCATGCCCCCCGCCCCTGAGGTGACAACCCGGTCACCGGTTTTCAGCGCCGCGTTATCCGACACGAACTCCAGCTTCGGCCGTGATGTGTTATCGCCTGTCATTACCGCACGGGCCTGGCTGGGCTCTATCATCACCGGCACGCGGCTGTTGAGATCCGAGATCAGCAGGATACGCGCCGCATGGGCCCCTGTGCCCACCACCCGGCCGATGAAACCTTGCGAATCCACCACCGCCTGACCTTCGTTCACACCCTGTTTTCGTCCGGTATTGATAATCAGTGTATGAACGAAAGGCCCACCGGAATCGGATACCACGCGTCCCGAGATATAGGTGATGTCCGGTTCAAGCTGCACATCCAGAAGATCCTTGTAACGGGCCGTCACCTGTTCCAATTGCAGCGCGCGGGTTTTCCACGCCTTGAGCCGTGTGTTTTCCGCCCGCAAGAGGCGGTTTTTTTCATACACATCGAAATAATCGTCGAAATTCCCCAACCAGTCGCGAAACAGGGTCACCGGCGTCGACATCCAATCCAAAAGCGGGGTGACAAATTCCATGGTTTTGGTGCGCGCGTCATCGAAGACATAGGCTTCCGCACGGCCAAACAGCAACAGCGCGCAGGACAAGATCAACAGCACCGACATCGAAAATCGGTACGAGAGCATGCGAAATGACCGAGTTATGCGGTCGGCGTGTCTAAAACGATGTCGCACCAAGAACTGGCTCCCAAAGACTCCAAGGAGGTGGGGCGGTGCACGCCAGGCTCATCAGACCTGAACCGCCGCCAGCAGGAGATTATACTGGCGTTAAAGTCCTAGTAAACCGTGGACAAAATGCCCTTCATTGCCTTCATATTTTCAAGCGCCCGCCCGGTGCCCAGCGCCACGCAGGACAGAGGCTCATCGGCGATGCTGACCGGCAGGCCGGTCTCTTCGCGCAGCACCTGATCGAGATTGGCGAGCAGCGCCCCCCCGCCGGTGAGCACGATCCCTTTATCGACAATATCAGCAGCAAGTTCCGGCGGCGTTGATTCCAAAGCCACTTTCACCGCTTCGACAATGGCGCTGACCGGTTCTGACAGACTTTCCGCAATCTGGCGCTGGCCGATGGTGACCTCTTTGGGCACGCCGTTCATCAGATCCCGGCCTTTGATCTCCATGGTGAGGCCATTGCCGTCGGCGGGCGGACAGGCGGAACCAATCTCTTTTTTGATGCGCTCGGAACTCGCCTCCCCCACCAGGAGATTATGCATGCGCCGGATATACGCGATGATGGCCTCGTCCATCTTATCGCCGCCGACGCGCACCGAGCGCGAATAGACCACCCCGCCGAGCGACAAAACGGCCACTTCCGTCGTGCCCCCGCCGACATCCACCACCATGGAGCCGGTGGGCTCGGACACCGGCAGACCGGCGCCGATGGCGGCGGCGACCGGCTCTTCAATGAGATTGACCCGCCGCGCCCCGGCGGAAAGCGCCGATTCCTGGATCGCCCGCCGCTCAACCGCGGTGGCGCCCGAGGGCACACAGACGACAATCTGCGGCGAGGCAAAGGACCGGCGGTTGTGCACTTTGCGGATGAAATGCTTGATCATCTCTTCCGCCACTTCGAAATCGGCGATCACGCCGTCGCGCATGGGGCGGATGGCCTCGATATTGCCCGGCGTGCGGCCCAGCATTAGCTTGGCTTCATTGCCCACCGCCAGAACGTGTTTTTTCCCCGCTTTGGTCTGAATCGCCACCACCGACGGCTCGTTCAGCACGATGCCCCGGC
>Ga0114931_10005453_pt1 | contig 15699 bp, 19 predicted proteins | sample 2SBtaG_FD_89579 | JGI IMG/M metagenome (GOLD analysis project Ga0114931, IMG submission 89579) | Deep subsurface microbial communities from Kolumbo volcano to uncover new lineages of life (NeLLi) - 2SBTROV14_V59a metaG | ecosystem: Environmental > Aquatic > Marine > Volcanic | place: Kolumbo...
AAAAAGGTGCTCCTCATCGACCTGGACCCCCAGGCAAACGCAACGACCGGTGTCGGCTGCGAGCCGAACCCGGACAAAGCCATCCACCGCCCAATGACCGGTGAAATACCCCTCGAGGACGCGATCGTCGAGACCAACGTCCGCAATGTTTGGCTTATCCCAAGTCACATCACGCTAGCAAAGCGCCTAACAGACCTCGAAGCTCGTACATATCGCGAAGAGCTGCTAAAACGGGCTCTGCGGCCCGTAAAAGAGCGTTTTGACTACGTTGTGATTGATCCCCCGCCGGCTCTGAATGTGCTCAGCATCAACGCGATCGCCGCCAGCGAACGGCTGATTGTCCCCTGCAAGAGCGATAAATACAGCCTAGACGGTCTCGGCGACCTGTTTGAGACCATCCAGGAGGTTACGGCGAGCGGTCCCCCACTTCCCTACCGTCTGCTGATGACGCACTACGATGCCCGGAATTCGCGCACAAACGAAGCAATCGAGGACGCTTTGGCCGAATATCGCGCCGAGGGCAAGGTTTTCGAGACTCGGATCCGCAAAAACGAGGCTCTAACCCAGGCCCAGATGGAAGAAAAGTCGATCTTCCAGTTCGACTCGAAATCCGCCGGCGCTGAGGACTACGCCGCCCTAACCGACCAAATACAGCAAACCAATGAATAAGAAAATCCAGATGAAAAGGACTCGGGCTGACGGCAAGTCTACCCTGCTCGACCAACTCAAACGCGGTGGTGCTGGTGCTGACGATAGCCAGGAGTACAAAAAAAGCCTGATTACGCTACCCATCTCCGACGTCGCGTGGATCTCAAAGGAGGTCGAGCGACATCGCAAAACTACGAAGATGCGGCTCAACAAGAGTCAGCTCGTCCAAGTTGCCCTCGAATACATGCGCCAGGGCGGAGGCCTGACCGAGGCCCTAAAGAAGGTCACAGAGGGCTCTTAGATATCCGCAGGATATCCCTCAGATATCTGACGGATATATCTACCTTATTTTTCAAGGGTTTTCCACACAACTCTTCTTGACAGATTTCTGCGATAACAGTTACAATAATGTAACTGGTTGTTGTTATTACATTTACAAGAATTCCCATGGCTATGTGCCAGGGTCCCATGCTTTTCGGTCGGCTCTCTGCCGACCCCCGGCCCAGAAACTGAGCCGGTACAACCTGACTCACAGATGGGACGCTGGTGATACTCAAGCGTCTTTTTGGTGATATCGGAGCGACCTTTTGTGATAGTGAAGCGTCCAAACCGTGATACTCAAGCGACCTTTTGTGATAGTGAAGCGTCTTTTTTGAGCGTAAACGGCTGGAAACAAAGGGGTTGCGAGTCCTCTAACTCTTATAACTTAACTAACTACAACAACATAAGGTGTTGTTGATGCAAGTAATGACTGTGAAAGACCACAAGACAGGCGCCAAAGGTGCCCGGAAGGAGGTTACGGTCGATGAGGAGATCGCCCGAGTCGAGGCAAACGTCGAGGAGTTGCCGATCTTTTCAGCTACCAAGCGCAGCCGGCGCGAAGAGGTTGTCGAATGGCGACGACGTGGCCGGGATCCAAAAACAGGGAAGGCTCTCGAGCAAGAGCTGGTGATTCGCCCAGCTGCCGGCCTAGGCCTACCCGGGCAAGTAGAGCGCGACGTCTACTACCTGGTAATTAGCCCGTGGATTGAAGCGAATGGCTTTGGTCCTGGCGGACAGATTGGTCCGATCAGCTATCAGGAAGCGATTACACGCCTCGGCTGGCAACGTTCCGGTCAGAACTACGGGAAGATCCGCGAGGCCTTAAAAACACTAGTTTCGCTCAATTTTGAGTTTCGCAACTGCATCCTCGACGGCGAAAGCCGCCAACTCGAGGCCTACGTCTACGGCCACCTATTCGACAAAGTGTCTGGTATCGAAGAGCACGATCTCGCCGATAACCAGCTAAAACGCGGGGAATTCATGATCCTGGCCGCTGACTGGTTCGTGAAAAACCATGATGCCGGCTACGTCAAACCCTTGAATTTGACGGTCTATAAGGCGTTAAACACGCCGATTGCTCAGTCGCTCTACAACTACCTCGACAAACGCGCCTACAGCGCGCGTAAGAAGTCTTACGAGAAGCAAGTCGACGCTGATATTTTCACACTCAAAGACCGGTTTCGACTAGGTGTTCGCGAGACAAAACACCTACTGGCGCAGTTTCGACGCGCCCACAAGGCGCTGATGGATCAATGGCCTATCCTGCAGGACGCCCGGATCGAGAAGATCAGCAAAGGTCGTTATCGCTGCGTTTACACGTTCGACGTGCAGATGGATTTACCCTTTACACCCGGCACTAAAGCGCCGAAAAAGCCCAAGAAACCGGCTCAGACCCCGCTCTCCGAGCTTGTTAAGGAGCTCTCCGAGCGGGGAATCACCGAGAGCGTTGCCCGTAGGCTCGAGGGTGACTACACCGCGGAAGAGATCCACTTACAGATCGACGTCCACGATGCAGAGCTAAAACAGCAGGGCACTAACATCACCAACCCCGCTGGACGGCTACGTAAACGCATCCAGGAGCGCTGGGCAGCCCCTGACTGGTATGAGACACCAGAAAAGCGTCAACAGCGCTCTGAGAAGGCCGCACAGCAGGCTAGGGAAGAAGCTGAGGACCGCGATCGCATTGACAATTGGTGGAAGTACGAAACCCCAGAAGAAAAAGCCACCGCCCACGTCGAGGGCTATTGGATGTTTGCCTTCCAGGGTAAGCACGGATGGGGTAAGGAGCCATCCGAAGAACAGCGCCACGAGGCCTACCTCGAAGCGCTCAAGAGATTCCGCAATGAGGCGGAAGAGGGAAGAGCCGCCCAGGCGGCTAAGTAGGATATCCGGTGGACATCCCACGGATATCCCCTAGATATCTAACAACTGAATTTATGAAGAAACACTACGTTTACGTCGCCATCGCCCTAGCTATTATCGCCGGCGTCGTTTGGCGCTACGACATCCAGCCAAGGCAGATCCGTAAGGACTGCGTGGTCTGGCTAAGTGAGCAGCCAAGAGCCAACCTCGATTCATACGAGGTGTGTCTCCACAGCCGAGGGCTTGCCGAGTGAGAATCCCACCCACCCCAATACAAGAAAAGGCCCGCTGGGCCTTAGTGGATGAGCCCCCGCCAGGGGCTCTTTTTGTCCGACCTTCGCTCGTTACGCTTCTATCACCAGTCCCGCTACGGAGTAGGGGACTGGCGCTATCCACTTCACTGCACTGCCGGGCGGATTCAGAGCGCGCGCGCCCTTCGCCTTCTCTGCGTCTGTCTAGCTTGACAAGTGTCCTCTACGAGGTACACTAGAAACTGGAAATGGACCGAACTAAACGCTCGATCTGATTTCCAGTTTTTTCGCGTGTAAACCCGCTTATTGTCAGCTATCCTTCCTCCGTTCGTCTCCGGGCCAAGTCCGACCACCACGTCAATTTTCAGTTTCAACTGATGTCGTGGCTGCGTCGTGACTACTGCTGGGCCATGGTCGCTGACGCTTACCGGCCTGCTAGTAGTCCCGTCTTGGTCTCATCCCTACGGGCTTCGACTTGGCCGAACTTGGCCCGGAGACTCAAACCCAGACGCTCGCCAGGCTCGCTACGTCTCGACTGCGCCCCTGCGGGGCTGGCTCGACGTCTAGGGGTTTGGCCGGGCGCGCGCGCGGAGAAGAGGTAGCCGCTACGCGGCTTTTGAAATCATTAAAAGGATATCCGCTGGATATCCGAGGGATATCTATATGGTGAAATCTATCGATTTGAATAGGGGATTGTCCCGAACCCGACGACCCCACCCGGAAACGCTGGCGCCGTGGGCGCCCAGCAAAAGCACTCGTCACATTCTGGAGTATTTGCTCGAGTACCGCTATCTGACGAGTGAGCTTTTGGCGTTTCTCTACGACCGCGACCGCGGTCGGGGTAGTTACCAGGTGCGCAACGAGCTGACGAAGCTCTGGCGACATGGCTTTGTGGAGCGGTTCCACCGGCCGACTGATGCCGGCTCCAGACAGCTCGTCTACTCACTGTCCGTCGCCGGCGCTCGAGAGGTGATCGAGGCGGAGGAGTGGTCGACCGAACGCCGTAAGGTCTATAACAGCGCCAAGCCGAAGGCTGACTACGAGCATGCGCTGGCCGTATCCGTGCTGCAGATGCTCTGGAACCTGGGTAGTAGGGAACAGGCGGAGCTTTTTACCAGTGTCGTCGCCTGGCGTGACAAGGAAGGGGACAAGGACGGCACAACGAACGAGTTTCAGGCCGTTGTGAGTGGGCGCAAGGTGAACGTCCAGCCGGATTTTACCGCCCTGATTGGCCATCAGAAGCGTCGTTACTACCGGCCTTACTTTTTTGAGGTGGAGCGCACCCACAAGAACTACCAGAGAACGCGCCGCCGCTTCCTGGCTTACGCTTACTTACTCAGTCGCGGCGGCCAGAAGGCCGTCGATGCGGTTTTCGAGCGTGAGCTGGGCATTAGGCCGAGCAGGGGAATGGTCGTCTTTATTGGAGCCGACCCCGACCACGCCGATCGCTTACGACGATTAGCCTTGCCACTCGTGAAGCGCGACACCGAGATGTGGTTCACTTCGCTCGATCGACTCTTTGAGTCGGAGCCGCGCCGTCGGCGTGACGGATCCGTCAGAAAAAAGCCCGATGGGGAAGTGCTTGAGCTCGAGAAACCGCTCACACCAGCGAAGTTCTTCACTGAAGACATCCTCGTCGCGCTCGACGGCAAGCGCGGTCGTTTGGTTGTTTAGTCGAGCCGGTGTATAATCAAAAGTGCAACAGCAAAATATCGTGGGCGTCGCGACCACCCTCAGCCAAGGCAACGGCTGAAAAGTTACGTGGTCACGCATTACCTACTGGAACCGAAGGGTACATGCGTACGCAGCTACCGGGCCAGCGGTAGTATCACCTACGCGGTGATGTGCGTGGCGAACGTCAGTCCGAACGCTGTCGGTGAAACCCTGCTCTTTGGCAGGGTTTTATCGTGGTGTCGAAATCTTGACACCACCGGCAGGAGTGATACATTGCAATTACCGGGGCATGCCCTCGGGAACACAATGGAAACTGCACCATGGCGCGTGCAGAGGGCGGTCGTCAGCACTGACGGCCGCTTTTTTATAGCTTCCGCTCACCTGGGGACAGGCAGGCTATCACGGCGTTCCAGCGCCGGTACAAGGGTAGTACGAGTCTCCACCCCTGACCGACCCTACACTGCCCCGTGACCATTCTGTCTGCGACCAGTGAGCGGTTAAAGCCATCGCTGCTGGCTGGGATTAAGACAGATGGCGTATGGAGGTTTCTATGCAGAAATCCAAATACCAAGTAGCTCGAGAAGCAAAGCTCCTAGAGCTCTACAACAGCAAAGATGTTGCTGGCCTTTTCGAGTTTGTCGAAAAGGAAGTTCGTCGGTCATTTGGCCAAGGCGCCAACCGCGAACGGTCCAAGCATCTCGGCTTGGACAAAGAGAGCGTGCAGTAGTGTGCTCTATCTCAGCCGCCGGCGTCAACGCCGGCGGTTTTTTTATGCTCGCGCAAAACAAAAAACCGACTCTGTATGAGCAGTCGGTTTCGTGTTGTGTTTTCTTGAAAGGTACGCGTGTTACTGGACGGTGGCCTCGGCGTCGCGGTCGGGGTACGGGCCCCATCTCTCGGGCCAGTGTTCTCGTTTGATCGGTGTGGGTTTTTTCTCCACCGGCGGATCGAAGACTTCGGGCAAGTCATGCTTCAGAGATCGGTGCAGGCCATCCCACATACCTACGAGATCTATCTCGATGGGCGTGCCCAAAAGCATTGTGGGCCGCCAGAACAGCATCGCGAGTGTATACCGAATTTTTTCCCAGCGGGTGCGTGGCTGCGTGAGCCTTCGGTATTCCTCAACCACCATTTCGACGGTGCAATTCATGCGATGGATCTGTTCCTTGAGTAGTTCAGCTGCCGGTTTTGACATTTCGATACTGACACTCATCGTGTATCCTCCTTGTGCAGTTGACCTGACCGCTCTCAACTCGTTTGAGCGCCGCCAGGGGCTACACATGAGGCCCACACAGCCCGTTGTAAGTTATTGTAATATAACATAGTTACACTGTTTTGTCAAGGGGGTGTTTTTATGGGATTAATAGAGCGTTGGACGCGCCATCGTTACTGGCGGAATCGTCTTGAAGAAGCCAACAAGGAGGTACCACCAGAGAAATTCGACCAAGTGGCGCACAAGACCAAGGAGATTATCACCGCCGCTTTCTCTGTAGCGAAGAAGATTGATGAGGACGTGACAACGCTCGTCGACGCCAGTCTTAACAAGCACGCCAATGGTGACTACGCCGTTGGTGATATCACTGAAAAGTCTCGCGAGCTCGAGGATGAGAACCTATTTGGCATGAGTGCTTTTAGCACTACAGCCCACGAGCGGCTTGCTGCGTTTGCAAAGAAACACCTGAAGAGCATGGGGCTTGTGCAAAAGTCATCGGTTGAGTTCATTGCCATGCTTACCTCGCGCTACTCACAACGCCACTACGCCATGCGAGCTGTGGCGCAAAAGATCGGTGGCTACATCGATAGTTATGTTGCTGAGCACAAATCAGAATGGATAGAGGAAGAGGCTATCAAGAGACGGATGCGGCAACTGCATACCGACCATGACCAGCGCCAGCGAGAATTTCAAATGCGCCTCGACCAAGAGGCCGACATAATCCGAGCAGAGAATGAGTCACGGACCACTCACCCCACAGTACCTGAAGAACGAGTCGAGGAGATTAAGAACGACGTCTTTCCGGAAGAGGGCTGGCAACGATGAGTGCTCGCCGGCGCCCGCTTTATTTCGGTCGTAACGTCGACACAAACCGCCGCGTCGGCCTGGACCCCAAGCGCCTGGTCGAACACACGCTGATTGTTGGTGGCACCGGATCGGGCAAAACCGTCTGTTTAGAGTCCATTGCCCGCCAGGCGATCGACAACGGCTCACCCCTCATCTTCCTGGATCCCAAAGGGGCCGCGTATAAGCGGCTCGTCAACTACTGCCGCCGGAAAGGGATTACTGACCGGCTCCAACTCATTGACCCCAACGACTCGCGTTACCGGATTGGGCTCAACTATTTCGACATGCCGGCGACGTCGATCACGAAAAAGGTCGGGATGGTTAAAGAAGCCATCTACCGCGCAATGGGTCGTTCCGACGCAGAGCTCACCATCACGTTTGAGCGTTGGGGTGGTGCCGCGCTCTCGCTCCTCGCCCAGACAGGCCTTACCCTCGCGGACTTTCATAGCGTCCTGGTCGATGAAGAATTCCGCCAGGCCGCGATCGAGCGTTCGACAGATGCCTTTGTTCAGCAGGAGTGGAACCACTTTGCGGGCGTCGGGCCACGGGAACAAAACAGCTACTTGCAGGCCTCTATCAATAGAGCGGCCCTTTTCGCTGAAGATCCCACCCTACATGAAATGACCGGCTTGCCGAACGCGATCGACTGGCAAGACGTGATGAACAATCGCGGCATCGTCCTGGCCAACCTCGCACCAAGAAACGCCACCGAGCAACTGTGTCGCTTTATCGGCATCATGCTCATTCATCAGATCTATCAGGCCGGCCTGGCGCGACCGCAGAGGCACTGGAAAGACCCGTGCTACGTCATCGCTGACGAGTTTGCCGATCTAATCTGTCCCGATTTCAAAGACGCCCTGCAAAAGCTCCGCGAGTTCGGCGTTGCCTTGATCCTCGCGCTACAAAACACAGGCGACTTGCGCGGCATTGATCCGAACAATCCCAACGCGATGTTGGATTCGGTGCTGCAGAACACCGAGACCAAGCTCGCCCTAAAGACACGTAACTACGACGAAGCGCTGTTCCTAGCCCGTAATATTTTTGGATCAGAGATCACCGGCGATGAAGTCAAGCACACGCACACCTCCGCAGTCCCCTACCCTTATGAGAAAGACGTCGAGACCCGGAGCAGCTCCGAAAGCTCGTCCCGATCGAGCTCGTCCTCGAGCAGCGATTCAGGTGGCACCGTTGAAGGCACCAGTCAGGCGACAACACCTGGCACCGAGCTTTTTGGTGCGGACAACATTGTTGTGATGGACGGCTCTTCACGTAGCGTCGTCGATAGTTGGTCATCGTCGTCGAACGCAAGCGAATCAGAAAACCGCAGCGAAGGCCGTAGTGTTACGACTCAGCAATGGACGGACTATCGCTACGAGCAGATTCCGACCTTTCGCAGCCTCGACGAGAGCTTCCATCGAGCTGCGAACCAACTCAGAAACCTCAATACAGGATTTGGCTACCTGCAGTACAACCCCAGCCGTCCGGCCATCCGTATTCACACCTATCTGCCGAAACAACACAACCAAGACGAGCAAAAGCTCGTTGACTACACGGCTATGATATTCGAGAGAATGGGTGCGCTGCCCCCCGCCAGGGCTCGAGAGCTTATCGACGCTCGACGTCGCCGGCTCCTTAGCCTCGAAACCGGTGGCAAGGTCCCCACCGAATTACTGCCGGAGCACGATGTTGAGTTCTTAGCGCGAGAGCAAAAGAGAAAGGACAATCATGAGTAAGGACGATGCCCACAACGTCAAAAGCGCAAGAGAAATCGCGCTAGAGAAAGCCGCCAAGATGAGTGAAACGCCGCCAGAGTCCGAACAAACAAGCCCTGAAGTTGCGGAGATAAAAGAAGCCCAGGACGCGGTGCTGGCTAAAATAGAGGAAATGAAAGAGAAGATGTACGCGCAAATGACCCCGGAAGAGGCTGCGAGAGTAAAAGCCGAACTCGCAGAGAAGCGCCACCGCGCTCAGACACCACCGCCCGTTGAACAGGCAGAGGCCCAACAACCGGATCCAAGCTTCCTCAGCTTGGCCCATGAGCTTATCGACGAAGCGGGCCTCGGCCAACTACCTGACGACTTCAAGAAGCAGCAGGTCAACGACCTGGCCGGCGAAATGCAACGGCGTGTGGGGCTCGCTATCATCGCGGGGATGTCTGACGACCAAGCAGAGAGCTACGTAGGATTCCTTCAGAGCAGCTCACCGGAAAAGGTTCCTGTATACCTCGATGAGCACCTTCCGAACTGGCAGAAGATATCAGCCACCGCGCTTACTGAATTTCGAAGCGAATATCTTGCTGGTGCTGAGAATCTGCGAAAAAACACATAGCGCCGGCAAAACGGCCTCCACAGTCGACCGTAGAGCGACGATCTCCACTCACTTGGACATATACCCCGGGGTGATTTGACAGGATTCGTCGGTTTGCTAAGGTTTGGAATTCGAGGAGGGCTCTCGCCCCCTCGTATTTTTTTGCCCTTTCCATAACCCAAACCACAGAGGAGGTTGATATGTATGACCGAGGACCAACCGACGTACACGATCTCAATGGTTGCGCGACGCCGGCGGCCGCAACCACCCAGCATCAAGACCCCGGATGACGTTTACAAGCTCATGCGGCGCCGGATGAATGGTTTTGACAGAGAGCACTTTTACTCGCTTCTGCTCAACACCAAGAACGTCGTTATCACCATCGAGCTTATCTCGATCGGATCCCTCAACGCTTCGATTGTGCACCCTCGAGAGATTCTCAAGCCGGCGATCGCCAACAGCGCCGCCAGCATTGTTCTCGTACACAACCATCCCACCGGAGACCCTGCTCCGAGCCGCGAAGATGTGGAGTTCACGCGACGCTTTGCCAAGTGTGGCGAACTAATCGGAATTCAATTACTCGATCACGTTATTATCGGCAGCGAAAGTTTCGCCAGCCTTAAAGAACGTGGTGATTTCTGATGATCCACACTAAGCGGCGCTACTGTGTGCGTAAGGTCAGCTCGAGTGCCGACCTCGCTGAAGAGCTCACTCGCTGCACTTGGTCGCTGTGCACGGGCTTTAGCCTTCGTGGTTATTTGTTCCTCAACGACTCATTTTCGGAAGACAGCGCTCAGGAATACGCTGTTATCTCCAACGGCCGCCAGGTCGAAAGTATCACTTTTAGTTGGTGCGATTGCATCCAGGCCACTCGTCACATCGATGACATCTTAGCCGACGTTCATGTCGACCTTGGTCCTGTGTCCCCTCGTACCGACCACGGCCGGCAGTGTCTCCTCTGCCGCTGATATTCCTGACCGCTCACGTCTCACCGTGGGCGGTTTTCTTTCCAAAACATTTCCATTGTCAATCAACCTCAGTCTTTGTCACACTGCGGCCTTAGCAACGACACCCCTTATTGGTACAGATGGAGCTTTGTTATGGCGCCCGCAAAACCCCTTCCTGAAGACGATAGATACTACAAGATCATCCACGACGCGCTTGCTGTCTGTGCCGATTACCGCCCCAAATTTGGAAAGGGTAGTAGAGCTGGCTTCACGTTGGCGGAATTTCGCGAGCTCTATCAGGCAGATGCCTTTTACGCTTGGTTTGGCCTCGACTCACCGATGGTCTATGCCGCACACAAGGCCGCAGGCGGGATGACGTCTGTTTATCGTCAGATCGGCATCGGATGTGAGAAGATTTTTAGACAAGTACTGCAGGACACTATGGGACTCAACGACGCACAGGCAAACTGGTCGTATAAAGTCCCCGCACCTGGCGGCCGAGAGCGTCGGCTTTCGCTCGACGGAAGAATCCCCTTTGACGTTCTCGGCACCGGTGAAAAAGCGGACCGCGTTCATGCATGGGTAGCAAAGGCAACAGCAGCGGCTCGCGTTGATCCTGACGTTTCCAAGAATCTAAAGGGCGTAGTTTTCGAAGTCCGACAAGGGTATAAGAGTAAGGATTCCAAGCGCCAAAACGCTGATGTAGGTAATGCAGCAAATGCGTACGCTGCTTCGTATTTGCCGGCCGTCGTCCTTATGTCTGTTCAAATCGACAGTGATATCGCAGAGCGGTATACTCGAGCGCAGTGGGTTCTGCTGCGCGGGACCGTTGGTGGCTCGTCTATCGATTCGACGTACGTCTTCTCTAAAGAGGTTCTTGGTTACGACCTCGCGGCGTTTTTCCAAAGAAATTCAGAGCGCATCAAAACGCAGCTCTCTTCTATCATCGAGGCTTTGTTGTCATGAGCAATCCCACATATGAGACGCTCACTAATCCCGACTCGCACCGTCAGCGAGCAGCGCTCACACACAAGGCTAATATCCGTCAGCGGCGGCACGGTTGGATTCGACTCACCCCAGCGTACTCACTTCATTTGGTTGAAGACCTACTATCCCATGCCAGTCCTGACGAGCTCGTGCTCGATCCATTCTCGGGGACAGGCACGACGCCGGTTGCAGCGGCCGCCCTCGGTATAAAAGCGCACTCTGTTGACATCAATCCATTTCTCGTCTGGCTCGGCAATCTCAAATGCTCGGCTTTCAGTGAGGCCGACGCCACCGCCTTTAATGAGGTGGCCGCTCGCATAATAAAATCCTTTCGCCGGCGATCACTGCGCCGACTACTGTGGGTGCCAGACCTCCATCAGATTGAGAAATGGTGGGATGAGCCGGTCCTTAGAAGCCTTTCCGTGTTGTTCGCACAGATTGACACCGTTAAAGCAGACGACGCGATTCGAGACCTCCTAAGAATTGCCTTCTGTAGAACCGCTATCGAAACCTCTCACGCAAGTTTCAATCATCAGTCGATGTCTTTTAAGAAGAGGGGCGCCAGCGCTCAGGTCGGCCTGTTCCCGGGCACCGCCGACGAGGCTCAAGAGGGCGTCCTTCAGAAGTTTAGGCAGGCTGTTGCTCAGGTTTCGTTGGGCACAGCAGACGACAATCCGACCACCGAGGGGAAGGTATTCCTCGGTGACTCTCGTAATCTTGCGAAGGCGCTTCCATCGAAGTCGTACACAAAGGTGGTTACTTCCCCACCCTATCCAAATCGAATGAGCTACATTCGCGAACTTCGTCCTTATATGTATTGGCTCGGCTACTTAACAAACGGCCGCGCCGCCGGCGAGCTTGACTGGCAAGCAATCGGCGGCACCTGGGGCTGTGCCACAAGCAATCTCGGCTCCTGGGAAGCCAGCCCCGATATCACAGTTCCCTTTCCGAAGTTCGCACGGATAGTCGACGCGATTTCGGCAGACCACAAACTCTTGGGCCCCTACGTCCATAAATACTTCGAGGATATCCAAGTTCACATCCGAAGTCTCAAAACGGTCCTAGCCCCCGCTGCTCGCTGCCACTACGTCGTAGGCAACTCCAAGTTCTACGACACCATGCTTCCGGTTGAAGAGATCTACGCGGCTCTATTTGAAGACTCCGACTTTGAAGCAGTCTCAATCGAGCGGATCCGCAAACGAAACTCTAAAAAAGAGCTTTACGAGTTCATCGTTCACGCTAGCAATCCCCAAAGCTCCTGACCACCCCCTCGGGCAGAGCCTTGAAGCTATGCCTCGCTTCTGACTATCAAGGTCGTTCGTCCGTGGGGCGCTCCACCGTGACAATCCGTGCGCTACGGCGCTCTGTGGCAGTTATCTGCCGAGGGTGTCAGTAAATTGACGGCTTAGGTAGGTATGCTAGACTTAAATCGCTAATCATCACCTCTATGACTGAGAAATCTCTCACCAAAAAACAACTCGATACCTCGCTCAACGTTTTCAAGCGTGACATATTCGACCGTATGGATTCGAAGTTTAAGGGCGTGGCTGCTCGCTTCGACAAGACAGACAAGCGTCTCGAGAAAATCGAGAAGCGTCTTACAGCTGTAGAAGTGAAGGTCGACGCAATCGTCGAAGAGCTAGCCACCCGCAAGGAAATGCGCAACCTGGTAGCTGAGCTCGAGCGCGCCGGCGTGCATGTTCGCGCTACCAAAATATTTGTTAATTAACCACCTACCCGCTATGCCCCTTGTCCTAGTCGCGCCAGCGTTTGCGATCGTTGTGGTCGCCATCGCGACCAATCACCCACTTGCTTGGCTCGCGGCTCTACTTGGAATCGGGTTGGTGCTCGGACTTATCTACGAGCGCCGCAAAAGCAACTAATCCCCTACTCCGCACCACCTCGATTTGTGGTGTTCCGGCTTTTGCCATATTGTGCTATACCCACTGAAGGGATCTATTGACTTAGCAAAAAGGGATTTCACTTACTATGGGAATCTATACTGAATACCTCGATAGCAATTTCGACTTCCTCGCGCTCACGGCCGAACGCAAGAAGCAACTTAAACGGATATCAGAAATCCGTGACCGAGCGGTTCTAGTCTTTGCCGCTGATTTGACTAAGGGGAACGCGCCAATATCTATTAGCTTTCCCGACCTCTTGCCGATTAAGGACCAGCTCTCGAACATCAATGGTGATGCGATAGATCTCATCCTTGAGACACCAGGCGGCCAGGGTGAAGTTGCTGAGGACATCGTTCGCCTGCTTCGTGATAAATTCAAGTCCGTTGGTGTCATCATTCCTGGCTGGGCAAAAAGCGCCGGCACTCTCATCGCTATGGCTGGCGACGAAATCCTCATGGAGCCGGCTTCAGCTATTGGCCCCATCGACGCTCAGCTGTCTTGGCAAGGCAAGGTGTTTTCTGCAGAAGCCCTTCTTGAAGGCATGAAAAAAATCAAAAAAGAGGTAACGTCCACGGGCGTTCTGAACAAAGCTTACATCCCCATGCTATAAGGCATCTCGCCCGGCGAGTTACAAAGCGCTGAGAACGCTCTGAAATTTGCCAAAGTGCTCGTCACAGAATGGCTGGTCCAATACAAATTCAAGAATTGGGAAACCCACTCAAGTACCGGCAAACCCGTCACGCCCGAGGACAAAACAAAACGAGCGGAAGAAATAGCAGACCAGCTCTGCGATCACAGCCGCTGGCGAATGCATGGTCGCTCTATTAAGCTTTCCCACCTTGAGAAAATGCAGCTCAAAATCACCGACTATTCCAAGAACAAAGACCTGCACGACGCCATTCAGCGATACTATACCCTGCTCCACATGACGTTCGCTGGCCCGCCAATCTACAAGCTTTTTGAGACCCCCACATCACAGATCTACCGGTCCACAGCGGCTCCGGCACAGCAGTTGCATGGAAATCCGTCGCACGCTATTATTGAAACACAGTGCGCAAATTGTAAGGAGACCCACAAGGTGCAAGCTAACCTGGGAAAATCATCCCCATTAGAGCCAGGCGCGCTACCCTTCCCAAAGGACAATAAATTCACTTGTCCTAAGTGCAAAAATGTGATTGACTTAACACCTGCAAGACAACAACTAGAGATGCAGGCGAAGAAAAAAGTCATCCCCCATCCAGGGAAGTAGACTTATGACAAACAATCGTTTTCACATTGTGTTTAAAGAGCTCGCCAAGGAAGACGCCGAGGCCGTCGAAGATCTTCGCGACGAGCAAGACACGTCCTCTGAGGAGCTGGATGAGATTTCCGAGCTGCGGCGGCTGTCGATAGAGCTCGCCAAGGAAGACTGTACCTACAATACGTCTACCTAGAAATACCACCGACCTCCGCGAGACGCCCACCCTATGAGGTGGGTTTTTTAGTTTTCACGCTGTCCATAAAACCCCCTATAAAATCACCGTCAGAGACCCCGCATTTGACGGTTTTTTTGTTCTTCGCTAGAGTGTCTATAAAAGTGTAGTTTTATGGACATGTTTGAAATCTTTCTATCGATAGTCGGACTGGTCGCCCCACGCTGGGCTGATCGTCGACGCGTGCGAGTAACCACGCACCGAGCGTGGTTCCTTGATGGAACGGGGCAGGCTGTGGGTGAAGAGCATTTGTTTGTGACGATCACAAACCTCTCACGTAGCCGCGAGCTCACCGTCACGCACGTTTGGTTTGTTACGGATCCCGAAGCTCACATCGTCGACAACGCTCTACCCCGCCGGTTACGGCCAGACGATTCTTGGGAAACCGCGATTGGCCTTAGCCAGCTTCCCGAGGGTGTCAGAGAGGACGCCTTTAACCTGGCTCGTGCGCGTCTTTCTACGGGGGCGGTTGTCTCCTCTACCCGCAACGAGAACGTTCCGGCCTTTGGCCGCGTTCCTCGAGGAGGCCAACACGCATGAAAAACGTAGCAATCTACGCGCGTGTTTCCACGCGTGACCAAGAACCAAAGACGCAGTTGAAAGAGCTGCGCGCTTACGCTAGACGTCGCCGGCTCAAAGTGATAGTCGAGCTCGTCGACACGGAAAGCGGCGCTGCGCGATCGCGCCCACAGCTCGACAAGCTGATGGATCTCGCACGCAAGCGCGAGGTCGACGTCGTTTTAGTTTGGAAATTCGACCGTTTCGCGCGATCGACCAAGCACCTGGTCGACGCTCTCGAGGAATTTCACGGCCTCGGTGTTGACTTCATCAGCTACACCGAGAGTATCGACACCACTACCCCCGCTGGGAAGGCTCTCTTTACGATGGTTTCTGCTTTTGCCGAATTTGAGCGATCGCTCATCGGCGAACGCGTGAAGGCTGGCCTCGACCGCGCCAAAGCCGAGGGTATCCAACTCGGTCGGCCTTCTATCGACAGCGGCACCGTCGCTGAGATCCGCAAACGCAGACGCAGCGCGTCAGTCCGGCAGGTTGCCCGTGATATGGCCCTGCCGGCTAGCACCGTCGCCAAGTACAGCCGGACAAAACCCTAACCAGTCCCCTACTCCACAGCTTTGACTTGACAGCTCGGATATCTACGGGATATCCTAGAGATATCTAATTAACCGTAATAACGACAGGGATTTATGGTGATTCTATCCATTATCAACCAGAAGGGCGGCGTCGGTAAGACGACCACGGCCGTGA
>Ga0114931_10005454_pt1 | contig 15698 bp, 12 predicted proteins | sample 2SBtaG_FD_89579 | JGI IMG/M metagenome (GOLD analysis project Ga0114931, IMG submission 89579) | Deep subsurface microbial communities from Kolumbo volcano to uncover new lineages of life (NeLLi) - 2SBTROV14_V59a metaG | ecosystem: Environmental > Aquatic > Marine > Volcanic | place: Kolumbo...
GTCGCGCAAAGCGGCCTTCATTCGCATGCCCGGACGCGTTGCCGTCGAGGCAATCATCAGCACTCCGGTCCGTCGGTGGGTGCCGCTCAACTCACGGTCCGGACTTAGCAGCGCGGCTCCGGGATTCGGCTTCGATCGCGTATGAAAACCGGGCGCCGGAATTGCCAGCACATCGGGCGCCTGTCGCTCGATCGGGTCGCCGCCGATCCGCTCATCGACGCGATGAACGGCGTCGAAAAGCGGAGTTCCGTCACGCGGATGAGACGCACGGCCGAGGACATTCATCGTTTCCTCGACCGCCTCATCATATAGCCGCGGCGAAGAAATGGGCCCGCGACCGAACCGCTGGGGTGTATTCAGATAAACCAACGCGCCCAGATTCGAATGCAAGGTCACGGCCCGGCTGCGCCGCCAATCGATCGGCAGCAGCGCTCCGGGGGGACGCGGCAGCGCGGTAGAACTTTGCCCCGGGCGCAGGCGGCGAACCAGGCTCTTGCGCGTCTTGAAAGCCAGCCGCGCCGCGCGGTATTCCAGCCGGCTCCACCGTCGGGCGGCCGTTTGCAGTCCGCGACGTTGCAACAGCGTGGACAGCTCGATTCGTTCCCGAAACGGCCCGAAGCCATGATCGCTGAGGATCATCACGCCGGCATTACGCCGGGCGGCCAATTCGCACAGCCGTCCGACACACTCATCGAGCGTGGTCATCGCCTGGCGGGCTTTCGGCGTCCAGCTTGCCGGCGCCGTGGAAGTCGATTCGTTTGCCAACACATCCCACAGCCGGTGTTGCAGCGCATCGAGGGTTTGGAACTGCACAACCATCAGCCGCCAAGGGCAAAACGAATCGGCCAACTCGGCGGCGGCGACGCGGCTACGGAACACCTGTCCGGTGCGTTCCACGCCGCGAGAGAGCTCTGCAAACGAACGTGGTCGCCGGCGCCATATCAGCTCAATCGGGAATGGCACTCCGGCGGCGCGAAGCTTGTCCGCGAAGCGAGGTTCCGCCGCCAAGGCGGCTGCGGACGACGGGCTGTCAATCCCTCCCACCACCACACCGGAGAGCGAGGGGTGGCGAGGCCACGTCATCGGTAAATTCAGCGAAACGATTTCGCCGCCGGCGGCGCTGACCGCGTCGAACATCGTCGGACATTGAATTCGCCGTGACGTGTTGAGCAACAACCGTCGCGATGCGTGGTCGAGGTAACGATAGTCGAAGATGCCGTGATCCCATGGATCGCAGCCGGTCTGAAACGTGGTCCAGGCGGTCGGCGTGATCGGCGGATCGGTCGAGTCGAGTTCGATCAATGCCGCGTGCCTCAACAGCGCCGAGAGGTGCGGCATCACGTTTTGCTCGGCCAAGGGAACGAGCAGGTCATAGGTCGCGCCGTCGAGCCCGAGAATCAGCAGACGATCGAGCCCGCCGCGTGTCGATCGGAAAGAACGTCCGGCATCCGGCATGCTCGGCATGGCAGTTACCCTTTACGGCGGAACTCGGACAAGTTTACGGCGGAACTCAAACAAGGCCGTCAAATCAAATCAAGCCGCCCGCCGACGTGGCGATCGTCGCCATGCAGCAGGAACGATTCAGCCTGAAGCCGGCGATCGACCTGCATTTGCAAGATGAATTGCGTTTTGAACCATTGCCGCAGACGGCGGCGTTCGCCTTTGCTGCGTAGCCAACACAGCATGTTGCGTTTGAACTTGGATTCCCACGGCGCTGTGGACGACGCATGATCGAGCCATCGCTGAAAGCCTTCGACGAATCGGCCCGAACCACGCACGAATTGAGCGGGGACCGGCGCCTTGCAACCAACGGCAAAGACCGTGTGCGGAAAGGACTCCGTGCCTTGCGAACCGATGATCCGGGCATTGAGCGGAGCAAGCAAACGCTCCAGGCAACTGGGCGTAAACCGCCAGTAATCGCTCGGGTAGGCGTGAATTTTGAAGTCCAACGGGACGCTCAGCAGCAGCAGCCCGCCGGGAGCCAACACGCGCAGCATCTCGTCGACGGCGCGTCGTGATTCGAAGACGTGCTCGAGCGTGTCCACGCAGATGACCGTCTTGGCAACCTCGTCGGGCAAGGAAAGATCGGCCAGGTCTTCGATGCGATCGACCCCGGGACCGATGCGCATATCGCAGCCGACGTAATGTCGGTCGGGAAAGAGCGGCCGCAGATTGCCGCGATCGTCCTGCCCTTCGACTTGATACGCGCCGAACTCGTAGATCGGGCCTGCGGGAGAAAAGGCCTCGGCGGCCGTGGCAATAAACGCTCTGACATTTTCACGCATGGCTTGGCCTCTTCTTGATGGTCGAACCCTTCTGCCAACACACTTTCCGAAATGCGGATCCGCGATAGGTTTTCGATCGTCGAAAGAATCGCACCTCGTGCCAGGAATCAATTCAACCCGCCGGTGGCGGTAACCCGGCAACGCGATCCGGCCGCCAACGGAAAATCACCACGTCCTCCAAGCCTGACCGTCCGGGGCGGCGGAACTTTGCCACGGGCGGGCCACATGATGCCAGTAGTCGTCGCCACGTCCGGGCACGCCGGGTGTTGAAATGGAGCTCTCTTTGTTCCATCACGACATAGGCCAATTGTGGGTCGGACACGGCGGCCGAAGCAGCCAGCATGCGGTAAGTCAGGCGACCTGAATAAAACGCGCTCCATCCGCGACTGTCCAACACGCGACCGGGCTCACGACCCGGCTGAGCCAGCCACCGCCCGGCCATGCGATGCGCCGCTCGGCTGCGGTGCAACGGGGCCAAGGTACGCGGCAAACACGCGCCTGCTGCCGCTGCGACCACCACCCAGCCGGCGGTGACAGAAGCGCCGCGTCGGGCAAACCCCGCCGAGCCAACCTTGATGGCAAGCCAATCCCCTAGGGCAAACGCCCCACAGGCCGCCCAGCCCAAGCTCATCAGTGCCAAAGGCAGAACATGGCGCGTCGACAGATAGCCGGCCGTCGCCGCGTGATAGATGGTCCCGCCGGTCCAAACGACTGCCACCATCGCGGCCAAGCCTCTTGGAGATGCCCACCCGTCACGTATCGGCGCCACGCCGGGGCTGCCCGAAGAGTGGTTCGCGGAAGATCGGCCGACCCACAGTCCGACAAGGGCCAACAGGCCGATCCAATATCCCGTAGCCGTGGAGATCTCTCGGCCAAATTCCGCCATGGCCGCACGATAGCCGCGCCGGCGGCTGGTGGTGGCCGTTTCTTTCGAGGGAATCTTAGAAGGTATCTTCAAAACCCAATTCCGGTTTCGATCGGGAGCAGGCGTCCGTCTCTTCGTCGCGCCTGCATCGACGAATCCTCGATGATTCCCTGCTTCGCCCTCCTTGATACGGCCACCCGCTCGCAATCTTTGGCCTGGAAGCGATTTTGAAGACACCTTCTTGGTTACTACCGACCCCGTTTCGCGGGCCAGCGAAAGTCCCATGCCGTCGAATCCGCCTTTCCGCACGTTGAGCATTGCCCAAGGATCAGGATCGTAGGGCATGCTCAGGCGGGCCAACACATGGGTCGGCCGAGAAACCCCTTGGAGCAAGGTGTATGGCATCAGCACCAGCACCATGCCGGCGACCAGCCCGCCAAGCCGCGGAACCGCCCATCCCGGTCGCCGCCGCGAGATGATGAGCGGAAACACGAAAGCAGCAAGCATGGCCACGACAGCCAGCCATGCCTGTCGATGTGTCAGTACGGCCAGAGCGATCCAGACCCCGGCGGCCAACGACCAGGCTGTCACGTTGTACGGTCGAGCGGAGGTTCGGCGGCGGTCCACAGCGATGGCAAGCGAACCGAGAGCGGCCGTAAAAAAAAATAGGTGCGTGCTGTCGCTGAGAGCGTCGGCACCAAGCCGGGCAAATTCGCCGAGTGTGCAAAAAAAGATTCCCCCAACCAAGGCCACGCGCGCGCTGAACCACCGTGCGAGCAAGAAATAAAGCGGCACGATCGTGGCCAGCAGGGCCATCGTGGCGGCCAGTTGCGAGCTCTTGGCCCACGAGTCCGAATCGTCGTGACCAAGTTGGCGAAGCGCCGTGTGGGTCCACGCGATCAGCGTCGGAAAGAGCGGTGGCCCGCTGTCACTGCGCCACACCGCAAGCGCACCGGCACGCTCGATGGCCTGCGCCACGGCAACAAAACGCACTGAATCCTGAGCCGGCACGACCGCGTGCTCGAGCGACCACGCCTCGATGGTGCATCCAAGCAGCATGAGCACCAGGCAATTCAATACATGATCGCGGCGACGGTCCATCCGTGGACTTTCGCTAGGGCGATTGCCACTGCAAGCGCTGAAAGGGGGTGAAAATGGGGTGGGAGCGTAGCGAAACAGGCAAAATAGGTCAACGCTGGCTCGACCGAAAATTCGCCGAAAACCGCGTTTTCACGCCTCCATGCGAACCAAGCGAGAGAAATCGGCTCTGGCGAGGGTTCTCACACGGGAGGGTTCTCACACGGCGCTTGGGACTCATCGGGCCATCGTGTCTCGACCAGACCACGAGAAGGTGGCAAACAAGGCAAACGGCGCAGCGTCGGAACATGCCAGATAGACGGTTCGAGTTTTATGCCACGATGTGCCGAAACTTCCAAATAACGAAGCGATTCATGGACGCCCGCCGCGCCGGATGGAAGGGAAGCCCTTTGGCGTGGAATTTGGCCGTTTCGAGGATCTGGTTCGCCCGTTGCGGGCCAAAATACAGCAACCTCGGCGGCCCCGCTGCCGCCCTCTGCGCGCGGACGTCTTGATGTGGCCCGGTCATCCAGGTCCTGGAGAACAACCACCGGCCGAGTCGAAGAAAAAAGTCTATATGCGCCGCTTCCACGCGGCAGCTATGATTCGTGGCCGTGGTTGGCCACCTTGCCGTTTTACCCGTGATTGCGCCGATCCATGCAGTTTCATCGCAACAGCCAGCACGACGATCGTCGTCGTCGCGTTTTGACCGAGGAAGTCTTGAGTACCACGCCCCCTTCCCGCGGTGGCTCGTCGCACGCCGCAATCGAAAATCATCCCGCCTCGGGCACCTACGGAACCCCCGCTTTTCTTGATCGGCAAGCCCGCGTCAGCGACCTGATTCCACAGCGCTTCGCAGTTATCGCGCTACTGTTGCTTACCGGTTTGACCATGATTGCGGGTCTCGAGGCGTTGTACGTCTGGATGGGCAAGTTGTCGGCAATGACCAGCGACGGTCGCGTGGCGGCCATGGACTTGGACGGCGAAGGCAGCCTGGCTGCCTGGTATTCATCGCTGCAGTTGGGCCTGAGCGCCGCGGTTTGCTGGTTCGTTTATCGCCTTCGGCGGCATAAGCAGAACGACTACCACGGGCGATACCGCATCTGGGCGGTGGCGGCGTTTTGTTTTTTTGTGATGAGCATCGACGAAGCTGGCAGCCTGCACGAAGGCTTCAAGGAGCTGATGACCGCCGTCACCGGTCAGCGGCTTGTCGGCGACGGCTCGCTTTGGTGGGTCATGGTCTACGGCGTGGTGCTGGGGATCGTCGGGCTGCGGCTGCTCGCGCAACTCAAGGTTTGCCGCATCGCGACGGTTGCCTCGCTTGCGGCCGCCGGCGCCTATGTAACCGCCATTCTGGTACAGCTCGAGCTTCTTTGGCCTCAGCGTGGGGCCGAGGCGGTGATGCTCGAAGAGGGCGCGGAAATGGTGGGCGACCTGCTGCTGCTGTTGGCCGTGACCCTGTTTGCCCGCTATGTGATCTTTGAAGCCGAAGGCCGCTTGACCGAGCGCGCCGGCAAGCCCAAGGCCGCCAAGACCGCCGCCAAACGAGAAAAGCCCACTCAATCGCGAGCGACGGCCAAACGCAAGGCATCGGATCTCGACCGCCTCGCTTCGGCCGAAGATGAGACGCCGAGCCGGCCGCAGCGAACCAAGAAACGCCGCAAACCGGCGGTTCCTCAAGCCAAGGACTCCGACGACGACTATCGGCTTGACGGGGCTCATCCCGCACGCGGGCAACGGAAGCTGAGCAAGAAAGAGCGTAAAGCGCTACGCCGCGAAAAACAGCGAGAGCAGGAACAAGGGCTACGCTGAGAGCGTGGTTTTGAACCACAATCTCGCGAGAGGCCGACTTCACGCCGAATGTGCGTCTCGGTGACGAGCGTGCGCTTCGTCGTCGGCGTCAAGTGAAACGCGGTTATGGCGGCCTTCCTGCTTCCTCCCCCCCTGGTAGACTCTTCACGCTCTTCATAAGATTGCGCGGTTGGACGCGCGCGATGCCCGGGTTGTTTTGAGCGGAGGCCGCCAAATTTGAAGGTTCGCACACGATTCGCGCCCAGCCCGACGGGTTATCTGCATATCGGGGGGGTTCGTACGGCACTGTTTTGCTGGCTTTTTGCCCGGCACCACGGCGGACGGTTCGTCCTAAGAATTGACGATACCGACCGGCAGCGTAACGTCGAGGCGGCGCTGCGTCCGATTCTCGATGGGTTTCGTTGGCTAGGGATCGATTGGGACGAAGGGCCCGAGGTCGGCGGTCCGCACGAGCCTTACTATCAGTCCCAGCGATCCGAGCTTTACCAGCAGGCGGTCTCTCAACTGCTTGACGCGGGGCATGCCTACCGCGATTTTGCCCGGACCGAAGAGATTCAGGCCCAGCGCGAGGCGGCGCGAAGCGAGAAGCGGCCCTTCCGCTACAATCGTTGCTGGATGGCCGACACACCCCAGAAAGCGGCCGCCTTTGAAAAAGAAGGCCGGGCGGGTGTCGTGCGGTTGAAAATGCCGGACCAAGGCCGGTTGGCACTCGAGGATCTTGTTCGCGGGCCGGTCGAGTTCGATTGGGCGGACGAGCAAGACCACGTGATTCAACGCGCCGACGGCACTTGTTTGTACCATCTGGCCAGTGTCGTGGATGACCATGACCTGGAGATCACGCACGTGATTCGTGCCGAAGAACATCTTTCCAACACGCCGCGTCAGATATTCATCGCCCAATCGCTCGGCTACGAACTGCCCAAGTACGCCCATCTGCCGTATGTCGCTGAACCGGGCAGCAAGAAAAAGCTGAGCAAACGCAAGCTGAGCAAATATCTGAAAAACCCCGACTTCGCCAAAATCAATGCCCATGGCAAACAAATCGCCGAGCGATTGGGGATCGAAGCAGCTCCCGAGACGTTCAATCCCGTGGTGGTCGACTTTTATCGAGAGGTCGGCTATCTGCCCGAGGCGCTGGTCAACTACCTGCTTCTGTTAGGTTGGTCGCTCGACGACAAGGCCCAATTTTTTACCCGGGAAGAGATGGTCGAGCACTTCTCGCTTGAGCGGGTCAATCTCGCGCCGGCTAGCTTCGACCCTACCAAGCTGCTGTCGTTCGAGGAGCACTACTTCAAGCAGCTTCCGCTGGATCGCAAGGTTTCGCTGGTGCTGCCCTACGTGGAAAAGGCGGGTTTCGTCGATTCCCCCGTTTCGGACGAGATGGCCCGCCATGTCGCCCGCATCGTCGAGGCGGCCGGCGATCGAATCAAAGTGGCCGGCGACGTGCTTGATTACGCCGACTTCTTCGTGGACGACGATCAACTGGCGTATGATGAGAAGGCATTTGCAAAACGATTGCGTCAGCCGTCCGACGCGGTCGGCCTGTTAAAGCGATTTCGCGAGCGGCTTGCCGCGTGCGACGACTTTCAGCCCGACCGCCTGGCCCAAGTTCTCGACGAGTTTGTCGAGTCCGAAGGCATCAAGACGGCACACATTATTCATGCCCTGCGCGTGGCGGTGACCGGCAAGGCGCAGGGCTTCGGCATGTTCGAAACCCTTGCCATATTGGGAAAACCTCGGGTCTTGAGCCGCATTGATCGGGCCCTCCGCCGGGTCTAATTCTTGCGGCTTGGCCGCGAAGCCCGGCGTCGAACGGAATGTCCCGGCGGTTTCAGCTTCCGTCCGAAATTTCACGGCACCCCCCCTTTTTACCCTACTGCGGATCGCCATGAACGCGTCGCACAAAAAACAGCACGATAAGCCTTCCGAGATTCAGTCTTCGCCCGACGCCTCACCGCTCGAAACGCGGCGGTCGCTCAATTTCATCGAGCAAATCATTGTCGAGGATTTGAAGCAGGGCAAGAACGAAGGCCGTGTCCACACCCGCTTTCCGCCGGAGCCGAACGGCCACCTGCACATCGGCCACGCCAAATCGATCTGCCTGAACTTTTCGCTGGCCGAAAAATACGACGGGTCGTGCAACCTCCGCTTCGATGATACGAACCCCACGAAGGAAGAAGACGAATACGTTCACGCCATCAAGCAAGACGTGCGCTGGCTGGGGTTCGACTGGGGAGAGCGTGAATATTTCGCCTCGGATTATTTCGCGCAACTTTATGATTGGGCCGTCGATCTGGTGCGCAAGGGCAAGGCCTATGTCTGCGATCTGAGCCCCGAGGAAACCCGCGCCTATCGCGGCACGCTTACCACGCCGGGTAAGGAAAGTCCGTATCGCAATCGCTCGGTCGAAGAGAACCTCGATCTGTTCGACCGCATGCGCCAGGGCGAGTTTCCCGACGGTTCTCGCACGTTGCGCGCCAAGATCGACATGGCGTCGCCCAATTTGAATCTGCGCGATCCGGTGATGTATCGCATCCTGCACGCCCGACACCATCGCACGGGCGACCGCTGGTGCATTTACCCGATGTATGACTTCACGCACGGGCAGTCGGACTCCATCGAACGGATCACGCATTCGATCTGTACGCTCGAATTCGAAAACCACCGCCCGCTGTATGATTGGTATCTGGATCAGTTGGAAATCTATCATCCGCGACAGATCGAGTTCGCGCGGCTGAACCTTAGCTATACGGTGATGAGCAAGCGATTGCTGCTCGATCTGGTACGGCAAAAGCACGTTCGCGGCTGGGACGATCCGCGGATGCCGACGCTTTGCGGATTGCGGCGTCGCGGATATACGCCCGAATCGATTCGCAACTTTTGTGCGTCGATCGGCGTGGCCAAATTCGACGGCACGATCGACATCGCCGTGTTGGAAAACAGCGTTCGCGCGGATCTCAACCGCCGCGCGCCGCGTGTGATGGGCGTGCTTCGTCCGCTGAAGGTGGTGATTGAAAACTATCCTCAAGATCAAACCGAACCGCTTGACGCGGTGAACAACCCCGAGGATCCCGGTGCCGGGATGCGCAAGGTGCCGTTTTCGCGGGTGCTCTATATCGAGCGTGACGACTTCCGCGAGGAGCCGCCGAAGAAGTTCTTTCGGCTGGCGCCCGGACGCGAGGTGCGGCTGCGATACGCCTTCTTCGTGCGTTGCGTCGATGTGGTCAAAGACCAACAGACTGGCGAGGTGGTCGAGCTACGCTGTACCTACGATCCCGCCACGTTGGGCGGCAAAGCGCCCGACGGGCGCAAGGTTCGCGGCACGATCCACTGGGTCTCCGCCGAACACGCCGTGCGCGCCGAGGTGCGGCTGTACGACCATCTCTTTTCAAAACCTGACCCGATGCAGGTGCCCGAAGGGGGAACCTACGTCGATAACCTGAACCCCAACTCGCTGGAAGTGCTCAGCGAGTGTTTCGTGGAGCCCAGCCTGGCGGGCGCGGGACCGGGCAGCCGCTATCAATTCGAACGGCTCGGCTATTTCTGTGTCGACGCCCAAGACTCAACCCCGCAGAAGCCGGTATTCAACCGCATCGTCACGCTACGCGACACCTGGGCAAAGATTCAAAAAGCAGCGAGGTCAAAGGGAGCGAAATAAGAGTGACCTTCGCCACCGCTTCGCACGTTTGGCGACCTCATGTTTATCAATGAAGCGGCAATTGGTAATGGCCGTAGCGGACCGTGCGTGTCCATGACGCGGCGATCGTCAATGCCATGTGCCGGCTTTCATCGCATCGCCGAAAAACCGGCATCCATTCGAGCCGCGGTCTCGTGTGTAGACCGACCAGCCATGCCGTCTTCGGCCAGCAGTCAGCAGGTCTGTGAATGTCTGGTCATCCATCGCCTGCTCAGCGGCGAAAGATGATTCTGGCTGAGGGACCGTAGAGCACTAGAGTGCCGGTTTCGACCGAGTTGATTTGTTGTTCGATGGCCAACGCGACGCCGTTGAGCATCATCACATCATAGCCGATGGCCGCTTCGATTCCCGGTCGAACCACGAAGCCTACGTTCATGCCGACCTCGACAATCGAGGCCAGGGCTTCCTCGTTTTCACGATCTTTGATCGACGTCACCGTGGGTTGCTCTTGTTGATTGAAGCCATGGTTGGAGATCGAAAAATCGTTGCTGATGAAATTCAAGTACATTCCGGCGCGGCCATCGAAGCCGACGGTCAGGAAGTCGAAAAACATAAAGTTCATCTCGCCGCCGATCTGTAGGCCGATCAGATCGTTCTCGGTGTTCGAAGACCAGAAGCCGACGTCGGTCGTGGTGATCGAGGGATCTTCGTCAAAAGAGCTCAGATTAAACGTCTCTTCGAGCCTCGCGTAGCGAGCGCCAAAAGTCACCGATGCATTCGGGCGAACTTGCCTGCGAAGGTTTACCTCGACGCTGTGAAGCTCGGACGAATAGTCCGCGACATAAGAGAACGCATCCTCGAAATCATCGAACGTGTTTCCACCCGAGAGAAAGCTTGGTTGCAGATTTTCGGCGGGATCGACCACCACGGCCCCACTGCTCCAATGTTGTAGGCCGAAGTAAGTTCCCTCAATGGCGGTTCCGTTTCCAAAATCCTTACCCAACGTCAAACGTGGCCCCACTTGCAGGTCGAAACTAAAACGGTTGGCGGACAAGGCCGGTTCGTTGGGGTGGTTGGCTGAATCCCCGTCAAAAAAAGCAACCACGTGGTCCGTGCTTTCCCGGTCGAGCCACAGCGCTTCCACGCTGCTGTATAGACCTTGCGCAAAAGCGGGAGTCGCGAGCAACGCCGTCGCGACGAAGGCCGTCAGACGAAGGAATTTTGGCGATGGCATGGCTCCTGTCCTCCCATAATTATTGCAAGGCATTTTCCTATATGCCCGATATTACAGTTCATAGTCCTCTTATCGCCTTGGTGGGAAAATATGCTTAGTCGCGGCGGACCTCGCCCCACGACGTGAATTGTCGCTGCAAACGGCAAACATTACGCAAAGCACCTAACGGCGGAATCATTCTTTCCCGCTGCAAAGTGACTCATGTAGGGCCGGCGGCTCGTTCGTAATTAGTGCCGTAATTCGACGGGCCAAAATCTTGATGCGCGAAGCGGGTGATTGCCACGGAGAGACGATTGCTCATAATGGCCACAGCCCGCGAAGCATTCTTTTCCCGGGGCAAGCGGTCGTCGCCGTTGGCGATTCGCTTGTCATGGCCTGCCAAACGTCTTGGTGCGTGGGCTTGAACGTCTAACGAATCTGACAAAGGAACCGCTGAAATGCCTCTCTTGGTGGTTGGCTCCGTCGCTTTGGATAGTGTCGAAACGCCCTCGACCTGTCGGGATAACGTGCTGGGTGGTTCGGCGGTCTATTTTTCTTACGCGGCCAGTTATTTTTCGTCGGTCCGGCTGGTCGGCGTGGTCGGTGAGGATTGGCCCGAGGCGCATACCGAGCTGCTTCGAAAGCGCGGCATTGATACGGCCGGATTGCAGGTGGTTCCCGGCGGCGAGACGTTTCGCTGGAAAGGGAAGTACCTGCCCAATATGAACAACCGCGAGACGCTGGAAGTGCATCTCAACGTGTTTGAAACGTTCGACCCGCAACTGCCGGCCGATTTCTGCCGTTGCCCGCTGCTATTTCTGGCCAACGGTTCGCCGACCGTGCAGATGCGCGTGCTCGATCAGTGTGGCGGAGCGGAGCTGAAGGTGGCCGACACGATGGACCTGTGGATCAGCACGCAACGTGACGGTCTGCTCGAACTGCTCAAGCGGATTGACGGGCTGGTGATGAACGATTCCGAGGCCAAGCTGCTGACCGACGATGAGAATCTGGTCCGCGCCGGCCACAAGATTCGCGAACTGGGGCCCAGATTCGTGGTCATCAAAAAAGGCGAACACGGGGCCATGTTCTTCAGCGAACATGAAACCTATGTGTTGCCGGCCTTTCCCACCGAAAACGTGGTCGACCCGACCGGGGCGGGCGACAGTTTCGCCGGCGGAATGATGGGCTATTTGGCCGAAAAGGGAAACTTCAAACCGTGAACGCTCAAAGAGGCGATGGCCTACGGCGTGCTGGTGGCCAGCTTCAACGTCGAGGATTTCAGCCTCGATCGCATGAAGACCATCGAACGCGCGGATTTGGATCGGCGGATGCAAGCCTACCGGCAGATGCTCAGCTTTTGAGCGATTGGCTTTTTCAATTCGCTCTTTCACCGCGGTAATGAAGTCATGGCCAAGCCGTTACGAACGTTCGTGGCTCTCGAAATCTCCGATGCCGTGCGGCAACGAACGCTTCAACTGATCGAGCAGCTGCGCCGCGCGCAGGTCGAGGTGAAATGGGTCGAGGCCGAAAACCTGCACCTGACGCTCAAATTTCTCGGCGACGTCGATCCGCTCGAGTTGCCCGAGGTATGCCGCGCCGTCGAAAAAGCGGCTGTCGGCGAAGCTCCTTTTCGCATGCAGTTACGGGGCGCGGGCGCGTTCCCAAGCCTGGATCGGCCGCGAATTTTGTGGCTGGGCGTGGGCGTGGGAAACGAACAGGTAAGCGAGCTGTTCGAGCGCATCGATCAAACCCTGGCTGAGGCGGGCTTCGCCCCGGAGTCGCGCAAGTTCCATCCTCACATGACGCTGGGCCGCATTCGACGTGCTTTCAAAGGCGTATCCGATCTGGCGGACTTGCTGCGTCGCCGGCATGACTTCGAGGCGGGCACCTGCGACGTGACGCAAGCCGTGGTCTTCGTTAGCCAACTTGGTCGAGGCGGGCCACGTTATGAAGCCGTCGCACGCCTGCCGCTGCGAGGAACCTGACCCCGGCGGATAGGTTGCTCCTCGTCGCGCGGAAAGCAACCTCGGAGCGGTGTTGCGCGGCGTTTTATGCTGGACGTTAACCCGCGCCGCAGTGAGGTTGATTACGTGTTGCGCCGGGCCGCCAGAATGGTCAGATCGTCGGCCGGGCTTTCGCCGACGAAGTGTTGTTCCAAGCGGCGTCCGACTTCGTGGACCATCGTTTGAACCGGCTTGTCGGCGTATTGCCGGAGGATCGCTTCGAGCCGCCGTTGGCCGAATTGCTCATCCTCTTCATTAAACGCCTCGACGATGCCGTCGGTACAAAGAACGATCAGATCTCCGACTTCCAACCGGATCGGCCGACCTTGCGAAAACCGAGGCTCATCGGCCACGCCGAGCGGCATGCCGGTCGCTTCCAACTTGTGAAACTTGCCGCCGCTGGCCGAGAAGTGTACCGCCGGCGCGTGCCCGGCGTTGGCATAGTCGACCGTGTGATTGAGCGGGTTGATCTGCGCCAGAACCATGGTGATAAAACGCCCCTCGACCAGGTCGCCGGCCATCGATCGTCCCAACAGAGTCATCAACACGTCGGGCGACGAATGTTCGAGCGAAAGAGCCCGCAGCCCTGCCCGCACGGAAGCCATCAGCAGGCTGGGGCCAAGCCCATGTCCGCTGACGTCGGCGATGACTAATCCCGTGCGACCGTCACTCAGACGCAGCACATCGCAATAATCGCCGCCGACCGCTTCGTTGGGAAACCACCAGCTTGCAAGTTCATAGCCGGGAAGCTCAAGGAGATGGTGCGGCATGAAACCTTGTTGAATTTCGCGGGCCACGTTCAGCGAGACCTCGATCTCATGCTGCCTTCGCAATTCGTCGATCAATCGCAGCCGATCCAAGGCCGCCGACGCATGGCCGCAGAAGGCCACGATCAATTGTTCGTCGAACTCCGTAAAGCGGTCGTCTCGCTTGTTAATGGCCTCGAGCACTCCGAGCAGTTCACCGTCATGGGTTGAAACCAGCGGTGCGGCCAGAATGTTGCGGGTGGTAAAACCGGTCTCTCGGTCAACCGACGAATTCCAGCGAGGGTCGGCCCGAGGTTTCGCCACATTGGCCAACTCACGCTGCATGGCCACGTGGCCGCTGATCCCGCGATCCAGCGGGTTGCGAATCTCGGCGATCTCCAGTTTGGTCACTACGCTGGTAAATAATTCCTGCCTGCGAGGATCGTATTGATACAAGCTCGCGCGCTCGCAATCCAGCGCGACCGAGGCTTTGTGCGTGATCTCGCGCAGCACGGTTTGCGGATCGATTTCCCGGGCAACATGCCGGGTTACATCCAACAAGCGTTCAAGCCCGCTCAGCCGCCGTTGGAGCTGCTCGAGCGATAGGTCCTCGGCCGAAATGTCTTCCTCGGTGGTCATGTTCTCCAGTGTAGGCTGAGGCACGTTGGACGAAAAGCGAACATTCCGGGCCCACTCGCAACGTGCGTACCGCGGCGGCGCACTTCTCGTTCCGGGTCCGCTCGACTTGATTGGATTTTATGCCGCCGGCCCGCGGTCGGCTTGCAGCCGCTCGGTGATCCAGTTTTTGGACACGAAACGCCGTAACAGCGACTCAAGCGTGACGTTCAACGTCCGACGAACGTCCGGCGGAATGGGCGGTGGGGGGGCGTGGCCCTCGGCGTCGGTAAGACCATGCCAGCCGAGCCGAAAGGGCCACTGATACCGCGAAGCCGCCGCGTTGAATCGTTCCATGACGCGCAGCGCCCAAAAAGAGCCGAACCAATCGCGAAATTCCAACCATAGTCGATCCACGCCCGGCTCGAGCCGAGGTGACGGAGGAAACCTCCATGCCCATAGGACCACCGATGCCGTGGCCAGGGTTGCTCCCGTCATGGGCCACGCGGTCGCGCTGCGCGCCAGGGGCATCTCGCTTAGCAGTAGCGCAACCTGCCCCGTCGCCAGCAGCATGCCCGAGGCCCTGTATCGCGTCAGCAGCGTGTTGAAACATCCGATCAGAATCAACAGCAGCAAGAAGATCCGCCAGGCCGGATGAAGATCCAGTGGCGTGCCGGGCTGATACAACAGCGTCTGTAAGCCGGGAAGCACGAGCACGGCCCAGAGCGAGAACACGATCCACTGCCAACCGCGATCCTGCGGACGTTTCGCCCCCATGACCGCGATCGACGGCAACAGCGTGCTTACGGCGGCGGCATACCGCACCGCTTCCTGCCAATTGGAGCCCACAAGCCTCGCGGCGATGGCCAGCTCGACCGTACCGACGGAAACTACCGCGACGAGGGCCCACCACCACGGCGCCAACAGCGTGGTTCCAGCAAGATCGCGACGCCGTGAAACCAACGCGGTCAGCGCGGCGACGAACAGCACGACGAGCCAAGCAACCGGCAGGCCACGATCGGCCGCGGTGAAATTCGCCAGCATGCGTTTTCATCCATCCAATCGATTTATTCGGAACCGGCCGTTCGCCTCGCGTTCAGAAAACACATCCTTAATATCCCGACCAGCTCGTCAGGCGGAAGTTTCGCTTCCCAGAGAACATGCGCGATTCCGGTCGTGGCGTCCAGCGGGCTGGAAGATTGGCGGCTTCGATAAAATGCAACGGTTGCGTTTGCTCTACGGCCAATTGCAAGCCATGTTTCTTCGGTGAAACATCGGGCAAGGAAGAACTAGCGGCCGTCATGCGGTGTAACCGGTCTCTCGTGGGGCCGAGACCCGCGCATCCCGCGCCGTGATACTCCCCCCAAAAAAGAAGAGTTTTTTCTCGAAAAGCGACTCTCGTCGGAAAGGCCTCGAGGCGATGCAACGATTTCACATACTGCCGA
>Ga0114931_10005455_pt1 | contig 15696 bp, 17 predicted proteins | sample 2SBtaG_FD_89579 | JGI IMG/M metagenome (GOLD analysis project Ga0114931, IMG submission 89579) | Deep subsurface microbial communities from Kolumbo volcano to uncover new lineages of life (NeLLi) - 2SBTROV14_V59a metaG | ecosystem: Environmental > Aquatic > Marine > Volcanic | place: Kolumbo...
GACAGTTGTGGGGCGGATGACCTTGCTTTTTCTAAGTTTTGGTATATTTTTTATAAAATTGTAAGAAAGCTGAGAAATATATAAAAATAAAGGCCCGTTCGCAATTGTGCGAACGGGCCTTTTGTAATACTTTACTGTTCCAATTTCGGTTCGTATTTTGGCAGAGGATTTTTTTCGAACAGCCCTCTAAGTAGGCCGTCGTAAAAATCATTAAATACTTTTTCGCCGAATAAAGATGCTACAAACAGCATAATGCCAATAATCACAAATATGATCAAAAGAACAATTCCCAGTCCAATGGTTTTCAAATATTCTATCACGGCAGTTTCTCCTTTGCAGAACTTATGTTTGTTGCTTTACGGTAAATTTACTTTCTTGTAAATAGCTTTGTTTTTTATTTGGATTGTTGTATTATTGTTCTTATGAGCGTTAAAGAACTGATCAAAAAATTTATTCCTGAGTTTGTACTCAATACTTATCATTGGTTGTGGTCCTTTGGCTCAGCCTTGTTTTACGGTTTTCCTTCTAAGGATATGACGGTCATCGGGGTTACCGGTACTAAGGGTAAGTCTTCTACTGTTTTTATGTTGGCCAAGATACTTGAGGGGGCTGGGCTTCCGGTCGCGGTTTCTTCTTCGCTTATCTTTAAGATAAAAGAAAAGGAATGGGTAAATCCACATCATATGACCATGGTGGGGCATCACAGACTGCAAAAGCTTATTGCCGATGCCAAAAAAGCCGGCTGTAAATATTTGATAATGGAGGTGACTTCTGAGGGGATCAAACAACACAGAAGCAAGTTCATTGATTTTGATATGGCAGTGTTTACGAATTTGACCCCAGAGCATTTGCAGGCTCACGGCGGATCATTTGAAAAATATAAAGAGACAAAAGGAAAGCTTTTTGAAAGTTTGGCGCATTCTGAGAAGAAGGTTATTGATGGTAAAAAGATAGAAAAGGTGATATTGGCAAATGGCGACGACGATCATGCTGAATATTTCTTAAATTTTTGGGCGGATAAAAAATATGTTTTTGGTGAGAAGGACAGAAAACTTAGTGACTCGGTCACTAAGTTTATGTTATCTGATATAACGGCAGGGCCGGAAGGAGTGGATTTTTATTTGAACGGCGAGAATTTTCATCTTCCGCTTTTTGGAAAGTTCAACGCTTATAATGCCGGCTTAGCCGCGTCTTGCGCAAATATATTGGGAGTTTCATATGAGAGTATAAGAGAGTCGCTTGGAAGAATAAAAAAGATAGAGGGAAGGGCGGAATATGTAAAAGCGGGACAGGACTTTGACGTGATAGTTGACCTTGCCCATACGCCGTCATCTTAAGATGCTATCTTTGAGGCGGTGAAGCTTGCTAAAAAACCTAACTCAAGAGTGATATCTTTGTTTGGGGCCGCCGGAGGCGGCAGGGACAAATGGAAGCGTCCGGAGCTCGGCAGAATAGCGGCGGAAAATTCTAATGTTATTATCTTGACCAGTGAGGATCCTTACGAAGAGGAGTCGCTGAGTATAATAAATGAAATAAAGAAGGGGATAGATGCCTCAGGTTTTTCCGGAGAACTGAAAATAATAGAGGACAGAAAAGAGGCGATAAGAAGCGCAATAGGGATGGCAAAAAAAGATGATATGGTTTTGCTCTTAGGAAAAGGAACGGAAAGAACGATGGTTTTAAATAATGGCAAAATAAACTGGAATGAGGAAGAGGAAGCGAGAAAAGCCATAAAAGACATTTTGTAAGTGATGACTTATCTTTGACCAAGAGGCTTGCTTTATGTATTATTAGAATACTATTGATTTGAATATATGCTCGATCTTGTTAAAAGAAATATTTTACTTCTTGTAGTTTTTCTTACCGGTGCGGCAGTACTGGTTATTGAGGTTGTCGCTGTTCGAATTTTATCTCCATATTATGGTAATACTATATTTACCGTATCAAGTATTATCAGTATAGTGCTTGCCGCTTTGAGTTTTGGCTATTATTTTGGCGGTAAGCTGGCAGACAAATACCCCTATCATAAGTGGTTCTATTCTATTATATTTTTAAGCGGAGTATCTGTTCTGGTTTTGCAGATGTTGATACTTTTTGTATTGCCTTTTTTGGGTTATAGTCTGTCTCTTATTTGGGGGCCCTTGATCTCTGCCGTTCTGCTTTTTTTTATTCCCGGTCTTTTATTGGGAATGCTTTCGCCGTTTGTTATAAAACTTCAACATCTCATTACTCCTGAAAAAGGAATAGGCAGCGTGGCGGGCGGTATATTTTTTTGGTCAACCTTCGGAAGCATAGCCGGAAGTCTCGCTGCAGGGTTTGTACTGATACCGAACTTTGGTATCAACGCGATCATAAGTTCTACCGGGATCCTGCTTCTTCTTATGGGTGCTGTTGGACTTGCGTCATCGGTTTCATCTAAAAAAAAAGTCTTAATTAGCGTCATCCTGCCGATCTCATTGCTTATCTTGGCTGGTTCTTCCAGCGGATCTTTTTTTATGGAAGAAAATGTCTTGTACCAAAAAGATGGTGTTTATGAGAAATTAACCGTTTATGATGGCGAGTATGATAAAAGACCGACAAGATTTTTCATGCAGGACAGAAGCGGATCAGGCGCTATGTTTTTAGATTCAGATGAGCTTGTTTATGATTATACCAAATACTATTCTTTGTATAAGATATTTACCCCAAAGCTAAAGAATGCTCTTATTGTGGGTGGTGGCGCTTACTCTGTCCCAAAGGCGATTTTAAAAGATAATCCAAGTGAAGATATTTCTGTTGATGTTTCCGAAATAGAGCCATCCTTATTTGAGCTTTCTAAAAAATTCTTTAATGTGCAACCTGATGTCAGGTTACATAACTTTGTTGAGGATGGCAGAAGATTTCTTTCCAGAACCGACAAAAAATATGACCTTATTTTTTCAGATGTTTATTATTCGTTATTCTCAATTCCGTCTCATTTTACGACAAGGGAGTTTTTTGAAATAGCGAAAAATGGATTAAGCGATGATGGGGTATTTATTGCAAATATCATTGGTGATCTTTCCAGAAAGGGTGATTCTTTTATCTTTCCTGAAATGAGAACCTTTAAAGAGGTTTTTGATAATAGCTATTTTTTTGCCGTAAATGACCCTGCTTCGCTGAGTGCTCAGAATATAATATTTGTTGGTTATAAAAATAATAAAAAGATAGACTTTGATAAAGTGATCTCTTTATACAAAGACGATGAGATACTTTCCGGGTTGAAAGATAAAATAATAGACCCAAATAGATTTGAGCTTTCTTCTTATCCTGTGCTTACAGATAATTTTGCTCCGACAGATTACCTGATAGCAAGCGTTCTGAAAGATAGCTTGGCTGAAGAAAACACCTTTTTGAACGGAGATGAAATGTTGGCTCTTATATTCCAGCAGTTAAGGTATGGACCCAGGTATCTAGGATCTTTGGGTCACGAAAAAGAAAAGAATTTTCTTCTTTCGGAGATGAAGCTTTTTTCCAATGACATTTCTATTCAAAGTTGGCAGCATGCGTCGCAAGATGGTTCAAAGGATGAACTCACAAATATAATAGCAAAGCTGGATCCGAGCAAAGAAAGAAGGATAGTACTAGCCACTCACTATGACAGTAAAAGGTATGCTTCAAATGACAACAAGGATCCGAAAGATTATGTTCCCGGAGCAAATGATTCGGCGTCTGGCCCTGCCGTTTTGGTGGAGCTTGCAAGATATTTAAACGCTGTTGAGAAAAAACCGAATGTCGGGATTGATATTATATTTTTTGATGGAGAGGAAGGAGAGAGAGATCTTGCCAGCACAGAGTGGGTGCCGCTTGGCTCAAAATATTTTTCTGAAAATATAGATAAGGTGTATAAAAATAATAAACCGGAAGTCGGGATAGTTCTTGATATGGTTTGTGATAAAGATCTCAGTTTTAAAAAAGAAAAGGGGTCAGCTGTCGGAGCTGCAAAAGAATGGACGGACCTTTTCTGGGCTTCTTCAAAAGAAGTTTATCCCAAAGTTTTCTCGGATTCTTTAGGACTGGAAATATTGGACGATCATAATTATTTAACATCTGTTGGCATCCCGACATTTTTACTAATAGATTTCGATTATCCGTGGTTTCATACAACAAAGGACACGCTAGATAAGTGCAGTCCAAAAAGTCTTGAGATAACAGCAAAAAGTATTTTAAAATATATTTATTCTTTAAAATAAATGAGAAATAAAAACAATACATTTTTTCAAAGAGGAGATCAGCAGATCTTTATCTTTGTCTTTATGTTCATAACCTTGATGCTTCTTACTTTTTTAGGTCTTTTTTACGCAAAGAGCTTTGCTTTTAAAGAATTTAAAAAAATAGCGCCAACAAAAGAAGGTATGGAGAATACGATGTTTTTTGATGGGAATATTGTTAATGTTAGCGTGAAGGGTATGAACATAAGAGCGGAGCTTGCTGTGAGTGATTCCAAGTTGAAAGAGGGTCTCTCTAATAAACAGAGTATGAGTGAAGGAGAGGGGAAGTTGTTTGCACCCGGCACTTTAGGTGCCTATTCTGTCTGGAATAAAGATCTCTTGATCCCGCTAGATGTTATTTGGATAAAAAATAATAGGGTTGTTGGTCTTTTTAGGGGATTACCCGTCTATGAAGATGGAGACAAATATGTAAGCACTCCAAGCAAAGAATCAAACTTTGTTCTTGAAATAAACGCCGGACTTATAGATAAATACAAGGTCAAGTTGGGTGACAAGGTGAATATATCCAAATAGAGATTGGGTTTTATGGAACAAAAAAATCTTGTAAAGATATTAAAAGAAGGAGGTGTAGCGGTTCTACCGACCGATACGCTTTATGGTTTTTGCGCATCCGCTTTTTCTAAGGATGCGGTGGAAAAGATATATACTCTCAAAAAAAGAGATCCAAGAAAGGCCCTCATAGTTTTAATAAGTTGTTTGGATGATCTAAAAAGTTTTGGAATTGAACTGGAAAAATATGAGGCTAAGCTGAAAGAGATTTGGCCGGGGAGGGTGAGCGTGGTGCTTCCTTGCGATAAAGAAGAACTTTCCTATCTTCATAGAGGCGGTAAAAGTATAGCTTTTAGGATACCGGATAAAAAAGACCTATTGGAGCTTTTAGAAAGAACTGGACCGCTGGTCGCGCCGAGCGCTAATCCGGAGGGGAGGGAGCCGGCAAAAAACATTGAAGAGGCAAAAAAATATTTTGCTGATGAAGTTGAGCTTTATGTTGACGGCGGAGAGCTTTTTGGTGATCCGTCCACGCTTGTTTCATTTGATGATAAAAAAAATTTTATAATAGAAAGAAAAGGAGCTGTCAAATTGTAGATTTTTCATTGAAAATCGGGTTTTGCTGTGATATCATATAATTGTAATCAAATAACTATTTTTTCGTATCAAATGGATAAAAAAGAAAATTCAAATTTACAAGCCCTTGGCGGTTTTTTAGTACTTGTCCTGATAGCGGCAGGAATTTATTTTGGTATGGGAAAAACAGATGATAAAAAAATGACAGAAGAAATAAAAATAAATAATCCGATCGCTGTATTGGAGACAAACAAAGGAGATATAGAAATAGAACTTTTTATGGATAAAATGCCTATAACGGCAGGAAATTTTAAGAAGCTTGCCGAGGAAGGCTTTTATGACGGAATAAGATTTCACAGGGTGATAGATAACTTTATGATCCAAGCTGGAGACCCTTTATCAAAAGATGAATCACAAAAAGAGCTTTGGGGGACGGGTGGGCCCGGTTATACGATAGAAGATGAGTTTGTTCCCGGCCTTTCGAATGTTAGAGGGACTATCGCAATGGCAAACATAGGTCAGCCAAATACGGGCGGTTCCCAATTCTTCATAAACACAGTTGATAATATCGGTCTTGATTTTGATAAGCCGCCAGCTACCAGCAAGCACCCGGTTTTTGGAAAAGTTGTTGAAGGTATGGATATTGTGTTGAGTATAGAAAAAGACGATGTAATAAATAAGGTGACGATAAAGGAGTAAATTTAAGTATTTTTTATGAAGCCTAAAGTAAGAAAAAAGTTAGATAAATTTGTAAAGAAGTTTGATGTCTGGCTTCTTTTGGCTTCTTTGCCTCTTGTGCCGATGCTTATCGCGGAGTTTTTTATAGGTGTGGATGTTCTTACCTTGAAATACTTCAATGTCTATTATGTCGCTCTTTGGTTTGTTTTTACATTGGAGTTTTTTCTGAACCTTTATCTAGCGAAAAGCAAGATCACCTACATAAGAGAGCATTGGCTGGATGCGCTTGTTGTTTTGGCACCTGTCTTCAGAAGCTTTAAGGTCTTTCATATCCTAAGAGCGCCCATACTTCTTGTGTCAGATGAAGTGATAAAGCTGTTCAAAGCGCTTAAGCTCAACTTTCTCTATTTTTTTATAGTTACAATAGTTATTATACTCATCACAGCAGATGTTGTTTTGTTCTTTGAGCGTTTCAGTCCGGAGTCAAACATCACAACATTTGAGGACGCGGTTTGGTGGGGTTTTGTTACATTTTCTACGCTTGGTTACGGAGATAGATTTCCGGTTACTTTCGGAGGCAGGGTTATGGCTATTTTGCTTATGACCCTTGGTTTTGCGTTGTTCAGTATCCTTGCTGCAAATGCTGTTTCTTTCTTTATGAAAAGAGGTCACAGAGATCAAGAAAAGAAGAAGGAAAGAGATATGATCAAAAAAATAAAAAAGGAGATCAGATCCGAAGAGATCCTAAAAAGACTGGAGAGTATTGAAGACAAGCTGGATAAGAAGGACTAAAATGGAAGAAAGACTCGTAGTTATTCATTATCACGAGATAGCTCTCAAGGGAAACAACAGGGATTTTTTTGAGGCTGTCCTTGTAGACAATCTCAAAAAAAGTATAAACAAAGAAGATATCACGGCGGTCGAAAGGCGTTATGGCAGGATTTTGGTATTTCTTTCAGAAAATGCAAATGAAGATTCTGTGAGAGAGAAAATAAAAAATGTTTTTGGGGTGGCAAATTTCTCATTTGGTTTTCAAAGCGCGCGCGACCTCGATGTTTTAAAGAATTCTATCTGGGAGAAAGTGAAGGGTATAGATCCAAAGTCATTTCGTGTGACCGTAAAAAGATCTGATAAGAACTTTCCCGGAACTTCCCAAGAGATATCGGTAGATATAGGGAGTTTTTTATTTGGAAAGTTCAAGAATGTTAAAGTTGACCTTAATGATCCGGATCTCAATTGTTATGTTGAGATCGGTGAAAAAAATACATTTTTTTATTTCAAAAAAGAGAAAGGTTATGCCGGGCTTCCGGTCGGAACCGCCGGTAAGGTTCTGTCTCTGATCTCTTCCGGATTTGATTCGCCGGTGGCTTCTTGGAAGATGATGAGGCGTGGTTGTAAAGTTGTTTATATTCATTTTTTCAGCTATCCTTATACAACTAAAGCTTCTTACGAGAATGTAAAAGCGATAGTAAAGAAGTTGGATGGGTTTCAGTTTGGTTCAAAGGTATTTTTTGTGCCTTTTGCAGACATTCAAAAAGAGATCTCGGTAAAGTCACCGTCCGCTCAAAGGGTGATCTTGTATAGAAGAATAATGCTTCGAATAGCGGAAACACTTGCAAAAAGAGAGGGTATAAAGGCGCTTGTCACCGGAGATTCGGTTGCACAGGTTGCTTCGCAGACCCTGGATAATATTTTTGTAATATCGGAGGCCGTTACCATTCCAATATTACGGCCGCTGGTCGGAGACAACAAGAATGACATAATAGACACAGCAACAGAGATCGGAACATATGAGTTGAGCGCTCAGCCATACGAGGATTGCTGCAGTTTATTTGTCCCGGGAAGTCCGGAAACTCATGGAAGACTTGATGTTGTTTTAGAAGAAGAAGAGAAGTTTGATGCTGATAAAATGATAGAGGATGCGATAGCTAAGACAGAGGTGATTAAATTTTGAATTTCGATTCGATTTAGAATTTTTAAAATTAAAATATTAGAATTTCATTAAAAAATCAAAATTCGAAATTCAATGCATGAGCTTAATATGTAAACAATTTTTTAAGTATGTCTGAAAGAAGGTTATTTTCCAATAAAAGAGTTGTTATTATGGGCCTTGGTTCTTACAAAGAAGGGAGCGGTATTTCTGCCGCTTTATTTTTTGCAAAAAAAGGCGCCGATGTTTTAGTGACGGACCTAAGAAAAAAAGAAGAGCTTAGCGCCCAGATAAAAAAACTGGAAAAATTTAGCAATGTTAAATATGTGCTTGGGGAACACAGAGAAAATGATTTTAAGAATTGCGATATTGTTGTGAAAAACCCTTCCATTCCAAAAAACTCAAAATTTTTAAAGTTGGCCAGAAAGAGCAAAGCTAATATATTGAATGACTGGACGCTTTTTATGGAGGAAAAAGACAATGAGATGGTGGCGGTAACCGGCACAAGAGGAAAAAGCACAACAACAACCTTGATAAATGAATTTCTAAGAACAAAATATAGAACCCATCTTTGCGGAAATATCGGGGTTTCACCGCTTGCAATCATCTCAAAAGTAAAAAAAGACGACCTGATCGTGGCGGAACTTTCGAGTTGGCTTTTGGGCAATTTTGAGGATGCGAAAAAAAGTCCGCACATTGCGGTTGTGACCAATTTGATGCCAGACCACTTGAATAAATATGAAAGCCTTCTAGATTATTACAATGATAAGAGGAATATTTTCAAATTTCAAAACGAGAATGATGTTCTTATTTTAAATAAAGATAATAAAGAAACAAAAAAGTTGGCCAACGAGGCAAAAAGCAGAGTCCTTTTCTTTTCTGAAAAACCGCTTTTAAAAAATGAGAACGGAACTTTTTTGAAAGGTGATGATGTATTTTTTCAGCTTGATGGAAAACTTGAAAAGGTGGCGAGCTTAAAAAGAAGAAGGCTTTTTGGGGAGCATAACAAAGGTAATATTCTTGCTGCTGTGTGTGTTGCCTGCTTAAAAGATATAAAAAGATCGCCTATTCAAAGGATAATAAACGAGTTTGGCGGTGTTCCGAACAGATTGGAATTTTTGAGAGAAGTTAAGAGTGTTAAATTTTACAATGACACAACAGCCACATCGCCGGATGCTGCTATTGCCGCCTTGGAAACCTTGGGAGTGAAAAAAAATATAATATTGCTTGCCGGCGGGTCAGACAAAAAACTGGAATACAAAGAAATGGCAAAAAATATAAAAAAATATGTGAAAGGTCTTGTTCTTTTTTCCGGAGATGCCACAGAAAAACTCAGGTCCGAACTCGAAAATAATGGTTTTAAAGATATTTTGGTGGAAACAAATAATATGCGAGATGCTTTTTCCACAGCTCGAAAAAATGCAAAGAATGGAGACATAATATTGCTTTCTCCCGGCGCTGCGAGCTTTGGTCTTTTTGAGAATGAGTTTGATAGAGGGAGGCAGTTTTGTGAATTAGTTAAAAAAATATAATAATATGGATAATACAAAGTATTACATCTGGGTATCAACAACCATAATAATAACGGTAACTCTCTTTGCTACCGGTCATTGGTTTTTTGCGTTGGTTGGACTTTTTTTGAGCTATCTTTTTTGGGTGATGATTTAATTTTATTTTTCTAATATAGTTTTTTTGGAGTTTTGTTCGGTCGTTGGCAGGGAAAATATTGGTGGTACAGATGCATCTCTTAATAATTTTCGTAACGAAAGTTATTAAGAGATGCATCTGTTTGTGTGATGAGGATGGAAATATAAGAAAGGAGCTAAAATTTAGATTTTTTAAAAATGAAAAGTGATCTATTCAAAAAAGTATTTAAAATAGTTTCTAGGATTCCCAAAGGAAAAACTCTGACTTACAAAGAAGTGGCTGAAAAAGCGGGAAAGCCAAAAGCCTATCGGGCAGTTGGGAATATCTTGCATAAGAACTATGACAAAAAAATTCCTTGCCACAGAGTAGTTCGCTCTGATGGAAAACCCGGTGGATATAATAGGGGAGAAAAGAGAAAATTGGAAATACTAAAAAAAGAAAAAGCGAACTAAACTTACCAAGTAACTGACGGTCGTCAGTTACTTGGTAAGTTTTTAGCTTGAGTTAGTTTTGTAAAAAAGCGAGTCTTATAGCTTTTTGTTTAAACTTAATACGACTTATCTCGCGACCGCGAGATAAGTCGTATTAAGTTTAAATTTGATAATCAGGAGCTAAAAACTGTAAATTGAAAACTAATCCAGCTTTTTATACATATAAGTATCCTTTGTTTTATATCCAAACTTTTTGTAATAGTCTCTTACACCAACCGCAGCGATAACGGTTATTTTTTCAAGCCCGAACTCTTCTTTGGTTATGCGTTCCGCTTCTTCCAAAAGCCTTCTTCCAAGTCCTTTGTGCTGCTGTGATTTTTTGTCTTTTTCTGATACAGGAACAACGCTTCCGTAGGTGTGTATTTCACGAATGATGGAGGCATCGGAAAGAACAGGGAATATTTTGTTTTTCTTTTGGGAAGGTTTTCTCAGTCTTAAGAGCGCTACCAATTTGTCATTTTTCACATCCTCAAAAGACAAAAATACCTCTTTTCCTTCTGATGCGTCATAGTCTCTTCTTATCATCTTTAGGTTATTTGGGTCGTATTTGTCTCCCATAACTTCGCGGCATCTTATACACCTGCACTCTTTGCCTTCTTTTTTCATTTCTTGTTTTATATATTCGCGAAGGTTTGAAGTGTGGGAGCCGCCGACTATGCTGGTTGCCGGGATGTCCCGGATCACACGGACGATACGGCAGTATTCCGGAGTGTGAGCTTTTGCTTCTTTGGCTATTTCGATCAGTTCTTTATCAGTGTATGGTTTGAACTTACCGGCTTTAAAATCCTTGTAAAGCTCGGTATTTTCCAAAACCATGCAAGGATATATCTTAAGAAGGTCCGGTCGGAAGTCCGGGTTATCAAAGATCTCCTTTAACATAGCAATGTCTCTTTTGACGGTGGATTTTGGCAGGTTCGGCATCATGTGGTAGTTTATTTTAAAGCCATTGTCCTTTAGAAGTTTTGTCGCTTTTATGGTCGCGTCTATCTTGTGTCCTCTTTTTATCTCTTCCAAGACATCTTCGTAAAGGCTTTGCACGCCGAGCTCCACTCTCGTGCAGCCGTACTCGCGCATTCTTTTTATCTCTTTCTCATCCAGCCAGTCCGGTCTGGTTTCCAGAGTTAAGCCGACGAGTTTTTGCTTTGCTTTCTCATTTTTTTTCTGAGCAAGGGCAAGCGTCTTTGCTCCTTTTTTATTTTCATTCAAAGCATCATAAACTCTTTTTAAATACCATTCTTGATATTTTTTGGGGATGGCGGACCATGTTCCGCCTATGACTATTATTTCTATCTTGTTGGTGGAGTGGCCTTGCCGCCTTAAAGCATCAAGTCGCATTTCCACTTGTCGGAATGGGTCAAAGTCATTTAATACAGCACGCATAACAGCCGGTTCATTTGAAAGATAGCTTTTTGGCATGCCTCGTTCTGTGGGGCAATAGGTGCAGCGTCCCGGACAGCCCCAGTTTTTTGTAAGTACGGTTATAGAAGCTATACCGGAAAGTGTTCTTATCTTTCTCTTTTTTATGATCTGTTCAATGCTTGGATTTGCTTTTATTTTTTTACGCTTTACTAAATCGTGGTAAACTGGTAAAAGTTTCATATTGGCCGGAAGTCCGTGTATACCAAGATCGTGCATATGTTTGCGCTTTATCCTGCTAAAAGACTTCTCGGATATGTTCTTATCCTTTGAGGCTTCAATTATTAAATTTTCTAAAATTTCAGTTTTTATCATGAAAGAAGAATACGCAAAAAAAATAATTAAAAAAAACAGGGAAGCTTACGATAGCATATCGGAGCACTTCAGCCAGACGAGGTCTTACTTATGGGAGGGGCTTAAGCAGTTCTCGAAGCAGTCGCAGGACGGCGATAAGGTTCTTGATTTTGGTTGCGGTAATGGCAGGCTTTTAGATATCTTCAAGTCCAAGAAGATAGAATATTTCGGATTGGATGCTTCGGAAGGACTTTTAAGGGAGGCGAGAGAGCGGTACAAGGACGAATTACCGGAAGGAGTTGTGAGTACAGAGTTTACAAATATCAGCTCGCTTGAGCTTCCGTTTGAGAATGGTTTTTTTGACAGTGTTTATTCCATAGCGGCAGTGCATCACATCCCATCCAGAGAGCTCAGACAAAAACTTTTGAAAGAGTTTAAGAGGGTGCTGAAGCCCAATGGAAATATCGTGATAACAAATTGGAATTTGTGGCACGGGAAGTATCTCAGTCTGATTTTTAAGTATGCCTTAAAAAAAATCATTGGTCAAACCAATATGAATTTCGGTGATATATTGGTTCCATGGAAAGACCAATCGGGAAGGGTTTTGGCCGAAAGGTATTATCATGCTTTCACAAAAAAAGAGTTTAAGGGTCTTGTTCAGGATGCCGGATTTAAAATAGAAAAAATGGGATATTTCGGAGGCAGAGATGAAAAAGCGAACCTTTACATTGTCGCTAAAAAAATATAGACTAAGAGTACAAAGATTTTTTTTCAAGTAAAAATAAATGAGTCGAAGACAACAGGTTGAAATTTCCACATGGAGCATTTTGAAAGTGATATTCATCGCTATGTTCTTTGTTTTTCTATTTTTGATAAGCAATATTCTAATAGTTCTGTTCTTATCCTTAATAATAGCTTCTGCCATTTATCCTTGGGTTAATTTTCTTGAATCAAAAAAAATACCGAGGATACTCGGAGTCTTGTCCGTTTATGTTGTTGCAATACTGTTTATAATATTCTTGCTTTACCTTGTTGTTCCTACAATAGTTGATGAAATAAGGCAGCTTGCTTCGGTGTTGCCGTCATATTACGAAGCTCTTTCCAGTAAGTTCTCAAAGACCGTATTGGACATATCGCCAGACTACGCAAAAACCGCGCAAGACTTCTTGATAAATTTTGGAGACAAGATAAAAGGTATGGCATCCAGCATCTTGAAAACAGTTGCTGGTCTATTTGGAGGTTTTGCCACCTTTGGCATAGTTATTGTTATATCTTTCTATATGGCCTCTCAGGAAAAGGGAGTCGAGAGCTTTATACGACTTATAACACCAAAACATCAGGAAGTTTATATATTAAATCTTTGGAAAAGAGTTGAGAAGAAATTGGGGCTTTGGCTTCAAGGCCAGTTGCTTTTAGGTGTGATCATTGGATTTGTTGTTTATCTGGGGCTTTACATAATAGGCGTTCCTTACGCTTTGCTTTTGGGTGTTGTTGCTGGAATATTTGAGGTGGTGCCGGTCGTCGGGCCTATTTTCTCGGCATTTATAGGGGTTGCCGTTGCACTCATGATCGACCCTGTTCTTGCACTGTTAGCACTTATTTTTTATGTAATAGTTCAACAAGTTGAGAACAATATCCTTGTGCCTTTTTTGATGAAAAAAATGACCGGACTGAATCCGATAGTTATAATCGTTTCATTGCTTATCGGTTGGGAACTCGGCGGCATTTTGGGAATGTTGATATCAGTGCCTATCGCCACGATAGCGGGTGAGCTTTTGGATGATTATGCCAAATCAAAAGAAAGATAGCAAAAGAAAACAATGAATTTCTACATAGTTTCCACCCCAATAGGAAATCTCAAAGACATAACGCTAAGAGCGATCGATACTCTAAAAGAGGTCGATGTTATTTTATGTGAGGATACTAGGGTAACAGCAAAACTTTTGAATGCTTACGATATAAAAAAACCGATGCAGAGCTATCACAAATTCAGCAAGTTGAGCAAGATAGATCACATTCTGGATCTTTTAGAGGATGGAAAAAATTTAGCTCTGGTCTCAGATGCCGGTACGCCGACCATTTCCGACCCGGGCAGTCATTTGGTTTCAGAGATAGTAAAAAAGTTTGGCGACGAAGCGAAGATAATTCCCATTCCAGGAGCTAGCGCGGTTTTGGCGGCACTTTCGGTTTCCGGGTTTTTCTCAGACCGTTTTAAGTTTTTGGGATTCCCACCGCACAAAAAAGGCAGAAAAACCTTTTTTGAGAACATAGCTGAAGAAAAAGATGTGGTGGTTTTTTACGAGTCAAAACACAGAATAAAAAAATGTTTAGAGTCGCTCGCAGAAAATATAGGAGACAGGCAAGTGGTCTTGTGTCGTGAGCTTACAAAACAATTTGAAACAATATACCGAGGAACGGCAAAAGAGGTTTTGGAAAAACTGGAAAGTGATAAGGCATTAGGAGAATTTGTGGTAGTTATCGACAAGTTTTAAATTGCAAATTAACAAAGGGGGGCATATGCCTTTAATGATAGGAAGAGAAGTAGCTCACATTGAGGCTGGAGATGTCTTGGTTTTTGACGGTAATGGTAATTTGAGCATACGAAGAAATGGCCAGGTTCTTGCTTTTAAGCTGGACTGTGGCTGCTTAGATAACGACTTTAACCTCGATGGAAATATTAATTACGGAAATATCGTCAATCTCCCGGCGGTAACATCAGGGTTTTCCAGTGCGGTGAAGGTGGCTAAAGCTGATTTTGAAGGGCTTAATGTCGTGATGTATGAGGTTATTCCATAAAAACAAAAAGCTCAGAGCAGAAAGCTCAGAGTTTAAATTTAAGCCTCTATAAAGTTAAATTGTAAAAAAGATAAAAAAACCACGGCGCGATCCGCGCCGTTATAAAGTTAAATTGTAAAAAAGATAAAAAAACCACGGCGCGATCCGCGCCGTGGTTTTTCATTTACTTACTCTTAGATCTTATCTATTTACGACCTATTGTCCGACCGTCCCAAAAGTCGTATAATGATAATTATGAAAAAGGGTGATAAAACATTGAAGTTGTTGGAGTTGGTAAAAGAAATGTCATTGGATATGGCAGATCTTATGGATGCTTTTATAAGTTCCGGTTATGGAGCTTCTTTGGATAAAATTCAAAGAAAGGCGGCGGATGGTTCTTTTAGGAATAGATTTGATAACATCTCTAAAGAAGAAAAGAAAAAAGTTAATGATAGGTTTTATTCTATGGTCAGCAGACTGGAAAAGGATGGTCTTATGGAAAGATCAAAAAAAGATAAAAGTTCTTTTTTTAAGATAACTAATAAGGGAATAGACAAAATTGGATTTTTAAAAAATAAAAAAAAGAGGATGATAGAAACCCCTTCTTGTGATTATGATAGTAAAAAAAGTAATAGAGTTACTATAGTTATGTTTGATGTTCCGGAAAAACAAAGAACTAAAAGAAGGTGGTTGAGGTCTGCTTTGAGTAAGATGGAATTTGAGATGATCCAAAAAAGTGTTTGGATGGGGAAAGTTGTAATACCAAGGGAGTTTTTGGATGATATGAGGATGTTGGATATGACAGATTATATTGAAATATTTGAAATAACAAAAACAGGAAGTTTGAAACAAATAAACTGATAATATGTGTACGCGCACCTTTTTTAGCTTACGACTTTTGGGACGGTCGGACAATAGGTCGTAATTTTATTATTTTGCTTTGCTTTTATTTTCAAGCGAGAGAGTGAAATGGAAGCCGAGCAAAGCGAAGGTTTACATTTCCGAACGAGCGCTGAAACTACAGGTAAACAAACCTTTATTTTCAAGCGAGAGAGTGAAATGGAAGCCGAGCAAAGCGAAGGTTTACATTTCCGAACGAGCGCAGAAACTACAGGTCAACAAACCTTTATTTTCAAGCGAGAGAGTGAAA
>Ga0114931_10005456_pt1 | contig 15696 bp, 11 predicted proteins | sample 2SBtaG_FD_89579 | JGI IMG/M metagenome (GOLD analysis project Ga0114931, IMG submission 89579) | Deep subsurface microbial communities from Kolumbo volcano to uncover new lineages of life (NeLLi) - 2SBTROV14_V59a metaG | ecosystem: Environmental > Aquatic > Marine > Volcanic | place: Kolumbo...
GCAACTGGCGGGCGCAGGGCGCAGTGTACGCGCCGCTGCGATGACCGACGCAGCGCGCCTGGGCCAACGTAGAACGAGCGCCCGTGTCAAAGTTAGTGTCTGGCCGCCCCGCCATAACGCGCCAAACCCCATCGACGAGGCACTGCGCGCAATGCAAAACAGAATGGCGATGGGAGGACTCGAACCTCCGACCTAGGGTTTATGAATCCCTCGCTCTGGCCAGCTGAGCTACATCGCCCTTAAGGAACAAACTCTAACACACCCATCGGGCGGGTCAATGCGCAGCGCGCATCCTCGACTCCTGGTGATTCGCCGCACTTGCGCGGGATTTCCTGGCGCACGAGCGAGTGGCGAAAGCGCCCAGCGCCTGGCGCCTTCGCCACTCGCTACACTCCGCGGCTTCTACCTTCGTACACGTGACGTTGAGGATTGAGAGGAGCGGCGCCTTATGCGCATTGGCGTACCCAAACAAACAGATGGCGGCGAGACGCGCGTCGCCCTTATTCCTGAAACGGTCAAACGGTTGGCGGCCAAGGGCGTCGAGGTTGTTGTCGAAGCGGGCGCGGGCAGCTTGGCAAACTATACGGACGCCATGTACGAAGCAGCTGGAGCAACCACCGCAGCGGGCGCCGATGCTGTTTGGTCAGCATGCGACGTGGTTGTAGTCGTCACGGCGCCACAGCCCGACGTCGCGGCCACTATGCGCGAGGACTCGGTCCTGCTTGGCATGCTGGCGCCCGGAGCTGACGCGGACCTGCTGCGCGCATTGCTTGCTCGGCATGTGACTTCCTTCGCGTTTGAAGCGGTGCCCCGCATCACGCGGGCGCAGGCGATGGATGCGTTGTCGTCCATGAGCACCGTCGCGGGCTATCGGGCGGCGCTGCTCGCTGCGCAGGCTTGTCCCAAGTTTTTCCCAATGTTTATGACCGCAGCAGGCACGCTCACCGCTGCGAAAGTGCTCGTTGTGGGAGCTGGCGTCGCGGGTCTGCAGGCGATCGCCACCGCGCGCAGACTTGGCGCGAATGTCGAAGCGTACGACGTGCGGGCTGCGGCGAAGGAACAGGTGCTCAGCCTGGGCGCGAAGTTCGTCGAGCTTCCGCTTGAAACAGGCGACGCTGAGACCGCAGGCGGCTACGCGAAAGAGCAAACCGAAGAACAGCAGCGAAAACAACGCGAACTGCTTGCGGACCACGTCGCCAGCGCCGATTGCGTCATTACAACCGCGCTTGTGCCTGGTCGGCCTGCGCCCAAAATCATCACGCGCGACATGGTCAGCGGGATGAAGCCAGGCGCAGTCATCGTCGATCTCGCAGCTCCTGCGGGTGGCAACTGCGAAGCGACCGCGCCCGGAGACCGGACTGTAGTTGACGGCGTCGCCATTCTTGGCCCGACCAATCTTACCGCAGAGATGCCAACGCACGCGTCAATGATGTACAGCAGAAACACACTAGCCCTGCTTGATTTGCTCGCGCCCGAGGGTGATCTTTCAATCAACATGGATGATGAGGTCCTTCGTGGCGCCGCGATCACCCATGCAGGGGAAGCGGTGCACGCCATGGCGCGAAGCGCTCTTGGTATGTCAGCAGAACCGCAGACCGCACACGCCAAGGCAAGTGAAGGAGTCGGCTCATGAACGAAGCGCTGCTCATCAGCCTCTTCGTGTTTGTGCTCGCGCTGTTCGTCGGCAACGAGCTCATTCAGAAAGTTCCGCAAACCCTGCATACACCCCTGATGAGCGGCAGCAACGCAATCAGCGGCATCACCGTCGTCGGCGCGCTGGCTCTAGTTGGAACGGGGCTTGCACAACAGGAAGGCCTGGCGCGGTGGCTGGGGCTTGCTGCGATTGTGTTCGCAATGATCAATGTTGTCGGCGGATTCGCGGTCACTGACCGAATGTTGCGCATGTTCCGGAGGCGCTGAACCTATGTCAATTCTTAAGGCCATCGAATATGGCTCTCTACACATGACAGGTGCGCTGGCGCAAGCAGCGCCCCAAGCAGGCCGAAGCGTGATGACCACGGTGCAGGACATGGCCTACCTGGTCGCTTCGATTCTCTTCATTCTCGGCATCAAGCGATTGCGTTCCCCCAAGACCGCGCGCGACGGCAACACGATCGCAGCAGCGGGCATGGCGCTGGCCATCGTCGCCACGCTGCTCACCGCCAGCGTCTCGTCGCTGGTCGGCATGGCGATCGCTGCGCTTCTGGGAAGCGCAATTGGCGCCGTCATGGCGGCCCGCGTGCAAATGACCCAGATGCCCCAGATGGTTGCGCTCTTCAACGGCTTTGGCGGCATCGCTTCCGCCCTTGTCGCAGGGGGTGAATGGGCAAGCGAACGCGCAAGCGCCGCAGGTCAGCAGGCAGCGCCAGCGGTGGACGCTGCTGTGACGCACGCCACAACCAGCGCATCGACCAGCGTCGAAACGCAGGTCATGATCGGCTTGTCCATCCTTATTGGCATGGTGGCGTTCACTGGATCGCTCGTCGCTGCGGGCAAACTCAACGGCAACATCAGTGGCAAGCCCATTGTGCTTCCTGCGCAGCTGGCGCTGAACGTGGCGCTGCTTGTCGGCTCGCTGGTGGGCATCGGCCTGTTCGCAGCGCTTGGCGGACCAATGTGGGCGCTCGCGCTCACCGTCGCGCTCAGCGCCATCCTGGGTGTGACGCTCACCGTCCCCATTGGCGGGGCCGACATGCCCGTGATGGTGTCGCTGCTCAACTCCTACTCCGGCTTGGCGGCGGCGGCGACAGGGTTCATCATTTTCAACAAAGCGCTCATTGTCAGTGGCGCCCTCGTCGGCGCATCGGGACTGATTTTGACAGTAATCATGTGCAAAGCGATGAATCGCTCGCTCGCCAACGTGCTCTTTGCGGGCATCGGCACAGCGGATTCCACGGGCGCTGCAAGCACGACGGAATCCGCCACCGGCAAGCCTGTCAAACGCGCCGACGCGGACGACACCGCCATCATTCTTGACTCCGCCCAGCGCGTCATGTTCGTGCCGGGGTACGGCCTTGCGGTCGCCCAGGCGCAGCACGCGCTGCGTGAACTGGCCGATGAACTCACAAGAAGAGGCGTCAAGGTGATGTATGGCGTGCATCCTGTCGCAGGTCGCATGCCCGGCCACATGAACGTCCTTCTCGCTGAAGCCGACGTGCCCTATGAGCAGCTGCTCGACATCGACCAGGCCAATGCGGAGATCGAGCAGTGCGACGTCGCCATGGTCATTGGCGCCAACGATGTGGTGAATCCCGCGACGCGCCACGACCAGTCGAGCCCCATCTTCGGCATGCCCATCATCGACGTCGACAAAGCCCAGACCGTCTTCGTGCTCAAACGCTCGATGGCTGCGGGCTATGCGGGCGTAGACAACGAACTGTTCGTCGCGGACAACACGCTCATGGTCTTTGGCGACGCCAAGGACACGCTGCAGAAGGTCCTGGCTGCGATCAAGGAACTGTGATTGCGAGACTTGGTTGCGCCGGTCCGCTCTTGACGGGATAGAGAGTCTTGCGTCATCATTGTTCCCTCTCCCCCTTGGGCGAGAGGGGGAAAGACAATGATGCGAATGCTTTAAATAGCGCAAGGTGGGCTAATGCTAATAGACCTCAACCATCATGTGAGAGGTAGGACGCACATAACGCTTCATTTGCGCTGTCGTCCACTCGCTCGGATCGACGTCCTGCAGTTCCTCGCTGACCGTCTGGAAGTTCGCGTTGAGCCCGCGCCGCTGCAGCACCTGGTGCACGCCTGACTGCATGCCGCGCAAACCACACATGTATATGAGCGTGCGACTGCTTTCAAGCAGGGGGCCGAAAAGGTCAAGCTGCTCCTCGATCAGGTTGTGCGTGTAGATGCCGCGGGGATTGTCGCCCCGGGGCTCTCGGCTGATCGCGGTGTGGTAGTGGAAGTGCGCATGTTTCGCTGTCAGGTCCGTGAACAGATCGTCATAGAGCAGATCGGTTGTATAGGGCGACCCCATGATGAAGTGGATCTGACTCGAGCATGGCGTCTCTCTGTTGACGAGCAGGTCGAGGCAGAACCCGCGAAATGGCGCCACGCCCGTGCCCGTCGCAAGAAATACGAAGTCATGCTCGTCGGGGTTGACAGGCAGCAGGAACCGCTTGCCCGCAGGCCCCGTCACCTGCAACTCGTCGCCCGGCTGAAGATCGCACAGGAAGTTGCTGCACACGCCAAGAATGAGATCATGCTTTGACGCGTCGTCATCAGGTCGCTGGGGTGAGTACTCGTCAATCAGTCGTTTGGGCGTCGTGGAGATCAGGTTCGCCTCGCCATTTTCGCCGCGACTGCCATTGGCGATGGAATACAGCCGTACCTTATGCGGTTTGCCATTCTCATCAACGCCCGGCGCGAGTACGCCAAAGGACTGGCCCGCGAGGCAGGCGCCTTCGAGTGGCGTGCCTGCGATGTCGATCACCGTGTGGCGCACGAAGCTTGAAGATTTGCCCTTCATGCACTTGTCGTTTGAGACGACGCGCCCGGTGACGGGCGCTTTGGGTGTAACCAGATTGACGTTCGCCTCGGGCAACTTCGGGGGATCGATCATGCAGGCCTCGCTTTCACGTGCCTACTGTACTTCGCAGCGTCGCGCTTGCAAGCCCGAGCGTCGTGCGCCTGCAATGCGAGCACACGCGGTACAATGTTGAACACGTTCTGTTCGGACGGCGCAGTTCGCTGTCCATCTACGCAAACGAGGCGAGAGCATGCCAATGACGTCACAAGAACACGAGAAGGCTCGCGTCAACGAATCTCGAGATCTCGACTCCGTCACGATTCGCTTTTGTGGCGACTCAGGTGACGGGATGCAGTTGACAGGAAACCAGTTCACCAATACATCCGCGATCTTCGGCAATGACATTGCGACATTTCCCGATTTTCCAGCGGAGATTCGCGCGCCGCGCGGCACTACATTTGGCGTCTCCGGATTCCAGGTGCACTTTGCAAGCCATGAGATCAACACGCCGGGCGACACCGTCAACGCCCTTGTCGCGATGAATCCTGCAGGACTCAAGACCAATATCGCAGACGTGGAGCCAGGCGGCGTCGTCATTGTGAACGAAGATGAGTTTACGCCAATCAACTTCAAAAAGTGTGGCTATATAGAGGGATACAACCCGCTCGACGATGAAACGCTGCAAAGCCGATACAAGATATATCGCGTGCCCATGAGCAGGCTCACACGCGACGCTCTGGCGGATTCGGGCATGGGCGCCAAGGATGTGGACCGGTGCCGAAACATGTTCGCGCTGGGCGTCGCTTACTGGCTGTTTGACCGGCCGCTTGACTCGACGATTGCGTTTGTCAATCGTGAGTTCGCTGAACGGCGCAACAAGCCTGAGATCGCGGAAATCAATGTTCGCGTGCTGAAGGCTGGCTTTTATTATGGCGAGAATGCGGAGCTGTTCTCCGTGCGCTACCACGTAGCCCCAGCGGAGCTTCAACCTGGAACGTACAGAAAGATCAGCGGCAACGAAGCTGCAGCGTTGGGATTCATCACCGCTGCGGAAAAAGCAGGCAAGCGTCTCACCCTTGCGAGCTATCCAATCACGCCCGCTTCTGACATTCTGCATTACCTTGCAAAAGCAAAGAACTTTGGTGTAAAGACGTTCCAGGCAGAAGACGAGATCGCTGCGGTCTGTGCCGCGATCGGCGCGTCCTATGCGGGAGATTTTGCGCTGACGAGCTCGTCAGGCCCGGGGATAGCGCTCAAAGCGGAAGCGATCGGTTTGGCGGTCATGCTCGAGCTTCCCCTTGTCGTTATTGATGTGCAGCGCGCGGGCCCGTCTACGGGCATGCCTACGAAAACTGAACAGGCAGACCTGCTGCAGGTGATGTTTGGAAGATCAAGCGAATCGCCTGTGATAGTTGTCGCGCCTGCGACGCCATCGGAATGCTTTGAAATGGCGATTGAAGCGTTTCGCCTCGCAGCCCGGTGCATGTGCCCAGTGATCTATCTTTCCGATGGCTACATCGCCAACGGCGCGGAGCCCTGGCGCCTGCCCGATCTTGACGCCATTCCCCCGATCGCGGTCGATCACCCAGCAACGACAAACAATCCAGGTGGCTCATTTCTCCCCTATCTTCGCGACAAAGAAACGCTGGCCCGGCCGTGGGCGATTCCCGGAACCGCTGGCCTTGAACATCGCCTTGGCGGCCTCGAGAAAGAAGACGGCACAGGCAATGTCTCCTACGACCCGGACAACCACGACCAGATGATTCGCACACGCGCTGAAAAAGTCCGCAATGCAAGCGACATCATTCCACTGCTCGACGTGCGAGGCCCTGCCACTGGCGAGGCGCTGCTCCTGGGCTGGGGCGGCACGTATGGCGCAATTCGCACAGCGGGCGACAAACTTCTCGAGCAGGGACGCAGCGTCGCGACCGCTCACCTTCGATATCTCAATCCATTCCCGCGCAATCTGGGTGAAGTGTTGTCAAACTACAAACAGGTGATTATTCCAGAAATCAACCAGGGTCAGCTGCGCTTGCTCATCCGCGACCGGTTCCTCGTGGATGCGAGGGGGATCAACCAAATGCGGGGCAGGATGCTCCGTGTGGACGACATCGTCACGAAAACGCTCGCTCTTCTTGATGGAGAAACGCTGTGACCGAACTCGCACTACCTGCATACAAACCAAAGGATTTCGCTTCTAATCAGGAAGTGCGCTGGTGTCCCGGGTGTGGCGACTACGCTGTGCTTAAAGCGGTCCAGATGACGCTCGCCAAGAAGAAACGCCGAAAGGAAGACTATGTGTTCATTTCAGGCATCGGGTGCGCCGCGCGGTTTCCCTATTACATGAATACATATGGTCTGCACTCGATTCACGGTAGAGCCCCAGCCTTCGCCACGGGGGTAAAGCTTGCGAATCCAAGTCTTGAAGTCTGGGTGGTGTCAGGTGATGGCGATCTGCTCTCCATCGGCGGCAACCACACATTGCATGTGCTCCGCCGAAATGTGGATGTCAACATCCTGCTGCTTAACAACCGCATTTATGGATTGACGAAGGGGCAGTATTCTCCGACGAGCGAGTTTGGTAAGAAAACAAAATCCACGCCTGTTGGATCACTCGATTATCCGGTCAACCCGCTGAGTGTCGCCATCGGCGCGGGCGCGACCTTTGTCGCGCGGGGGATCGACATCGACGTCAAGCTGCTCAGCGAACTGATGATCGAGGCAGGAGATCACCCCGGCGCCTCATTTGTAGAAATATATCAGGATTGCAACATCTTCAACCATCAGACATGGTTCTACGCGTCGCAGAAGGATTCACGCGCGGACAACACCATCCTGCTCAAACATGGCCAGCCCATGATTTACGGCGCAAATGCCGACAAGGGCCTTCGGATGAACGGTCACAAGCTCGAGGTCGTGTCGCTCGGAGGCGACATCGCTGAGGACGATCTGCTCGTCCATGATGAAACGGATCGCGGACTGGGCTTTCTGCTGTCGCAGCTCAGTCATCCTGATTTCCCCGAACCCCTCGGCATTCTCCACCGCGACGCGGAGCATGACCAGTACGACCATCTCGTGCACCAGCAGATAGACGACGTCATCAAGTCGCGTGGCGCTGGCGATATCCACGCGCTCATTAATGAAGGCGACACCTGGACTGTCAGCTGAATCGGCGCAAGAGCGCCCGCGCCGATCGCAACATAGAACAAACGATTCCAACTGCTGGGGGGACCGCTTTGGGATTAATCTTTGCTTTATAGGGTCAATGCGCAGGTCAGAGACCCGCCCCGCCAAGACCGCGACTTGCGCTCGATTCACCGAATCTCAAACGTCAGACCCGTTGGGACTTCCGCTGCGCGGATCTTCAATATTGCTTTCCCTGCGTCATAACTCCACGCTGGCTTTGGCGCGCCAGCGGCGCCGAGGTTGACGACGTTTGGAATTGACACGCCATTGAGCGCAATGTCGATTGGCGGTGTCGTCACCTTGTGCAGCGTGATCCACCAATCGCGCGGGCCTGGCTCAAACAAACCGTCTTGTCGAGTGACAGTGGCGAGTGTCATGGCGCCGCTGCGCGCATGTTCGATTCTGGTGTGGAGAAAAACACCTCGCGTGTAGTCGAATGTCTCGCCGTCATCTTCGTAGAGTGTGAACGATCCCTGCTCGCCCCCATAAATGTCGACATACCGATCGGGCTCGGCGCCGTCGCGCGTGTGCTCACGTATTGGTCCGTGCACGGTAATCGCGCCTTCACGCGCCAGCGTGGGAATCACATCAATGGGAGCGGGCAGCGTGACGACCTGTCCACCGGTGAATACAGCGTCAGATTGCGTGTCTATCCACTTGACGCCCATGGGAAGATAGACGTCGCGCGTCGTCGCGCCGCGAACGAACACAGGCGCTACGAGCAGATCAGGACCGAGCATGAAGGCGCTGTCCTGCGCGAAGGTCTTTGCATCGTTTGGAAAATAAAACATTGTTGGCGCAAGCACAGGCTGTCCGGCGCTGGCGGCTGTTGCGTAGAGCGTGTACAGGTAGGGGAGTAGGCGATAGCGCTCCTCAATGCGCGACCGAATCATCGATGTGGTCGGTTCTCCGAAACTCCACGGCTCACGTGGCGCCGAGGTGTCGGTGGAATGCGTGCGCATCAATGGCGAATAGCACGAAAAAGCGAGCCATCGCAGGTAGAGTTCAGCGTCAGGTGAACCGAGAAAGCCGCCTGTATCGTGGCCAAACTGCGCAACGCCGGAAAGACCCATGCTTATGGACATCTGAATCGCGACGCGCATTGACTCGAAGTCAGAAAGTGGATCGCCGCTCCACGTGGCTGCGTAGCGCTGCACGCCAGAAAAGCCAGAGCGGGAAAAGTTCCAAGGCCTGGTGTTGGGGCGCAATTCCCGCTGGGCTTCGTACGCCATGCGGTTTTCCAGAAGGGCGTAGATGTTTCTGGCTCGTTGTTCTCGAACGGGGAATCCGTCAAAGTCATGCACCGCTTCAGGCATGTTGTTCGCTGCGGGCTCGTTGAGATCGTTCCACATGCCGTCGATGCCGAGCGAGAGCCATATTTTGAGTTGCTGTTTATACCAGTCCGACACAGCGGTCTTGGAAAAATCAAGCCAGGAAATATCGCCTAAGAATATGCTGTTGACAACGCTCACGCCAGCGCCATCCTTGAGAAAGAACCCAAGGGCGTCGAGGTATGGCCACAACGGATCACCAGTGACGACGCAGGGCTCGTTGATATACACCTTGCGCACATGCAGCGCATCGAGGGCTTGGTGCAGACCTACAGGATCGGGAAACCCCGCCATGTCCCATGTAAAATGATGGAACCGGTCCATGTGGTCAATGTCGAACCAGATCGCATCCAGCGGAATGTTGCGATCGCGAAACCCCTGCGCCACAGCGAGTATTTCATCACCCGTCTTCCAGCCAAAGTGGGAGTGGTGGTAGGCGATCGACCACAGTGGCGGGAGCGCGCTGGCGCCGGTGAGGTGGGCGTATTGCTGCGCCACTTCACTTGGTGTGGGGCCTGTGAAGATGTAGTACTCAAGATCGCCTTGTTCGGCGCCAAAGAACCCGGCGCCGACGTTGTTCGGATCCATCCCAAAAAACGAGTATGCATTGGCGTCGAGAAACACGCCATAGGCGCGTCCGTTGCGCACGCCGTAGTAGAAGGGATACGACTGGTAGAGCGGATCGGTGTACTCGCTCCAGGCGAATTCATCGGTGTTTCGCATGTAGATTGTTCGACCCCGTCGGTTGATCGGGCCGCCTCGCTCACCGAAGCCAAAGTACGCTTCATCCTGCGGCGCAAAGCGAGCGTTCAGGACGAGCCCGGTGCTGCGATCGAACACATACGCGCTCTCAGCGTCCGCTGTGATGAGCTGGTTATTCGTGTCGAACACCAGCACACGGAAAGGCGCAAGTATGACCAGCGCCCGGAATGACAACGTGACAACGCCCACGGCGCCGGGTAGCTGGACGATGTTGACAGCGGTCGGCGTCAGCGACTCAGGCAGTGTCGCGACGCTGTCGGGTCGCAGATCGAGGTTTGTTGGCGCCAGCTGCACACGCAGCGTGTCTGGCGTGACAGCCTGCACGCGCGCTATGGCGCCGCTCGACAGTGTAAATTCAACGCCTTGCGCGATGGGGCGCTGCGCAGTGACATCGCCCGCAGTTTCAATCGCCGCGTGAAGCGGCTGCGTGCCAACAACAGCCAGCAGGCTTACGATGATCGCACAGATTCGCACGTAGCAACCCCCATTTGCGCCCCACGCCTGCAATGGTCCGACGCTCTACAAGCCTACCACACTACCGATCCCGATGCGAGGTGTATACTCGACATCACAGCAGGATCGCACGCTTTTCTTTTCGGACCGGAGTCGCCAAATGGACGTCCTCGACACGGCAATCCCTGAGGTTAAGGTCATCAAGCCACGGCGTTTTGAGGATGAACGAGGGTTCTTCTCGGAGACGTTTAGCGAGCGCGCTTTTGCGGACCATGGCGTCAACATCCATTTTGTGCAGGATAACCATGCATTCAGCAAGCGCAAGCACACGCTTCGCGGATTGCATTTTCAATCGTCGCCAGCGGCGCAAGACAAACTCGTGCGCGTCGTCAGGGGCGCTGTGCTTGATGTCGCTGTCGACCTTCGGCGCGGCGCACCAACATTCGGTAAGTGGGTGGCGCGGAAGTTGACCGAGGGCAATGGCGAGCAATTGCTCGTGCCCAGGGGATTTGCGCATGGCGTGCTTACGCTCGAGGACGACACGCATGTCTTGTACAAGGTATCCACGGCGTACTCACCAGAGCATGATCTGGGCGTGCTTTGGAGCGATCCTGAAATCGGTATTGTTTGGGGTGTCGAGCACTCGTCCGTGTTCTTGAGCGAGAAGGACCGCGCACAGCCCCTGCTTCGTGACGCGCGTGGGTTATTCTGAGGCGGTTGGAGCCTTTTTCAAAACGAGCGTTTTCGACTATCGCACGGGCGTCTCGCTCGTGCACACGTCCACGATTACCGACGAATTGCACAATATGGGCGGCTCGGAGAGCCGCTCCACCAAGAGCAGCCGTCATTCTGTTAAGTGCTCTTAACACAACCGATGCGCAATCACTCCGCCAGAGCTTCGATGTTGGCCATGTTGACCGCTGGCGCAGCGGTTTCCGAAAGTGTTCTCGCTCGCGTTTGCGCGTTGTGCAGATCGCCCAGTGTCAACGCGAAATACAGCGCGCATTTCATCAGCCGAACACCGGTCGCGAGCCATGCCATCGCGAGCAGGCCTTCGCGAGCAGCGAACGGTGCGACCGCGAGAAAGGCTGCGGTGATGATCGTTTCGCCGATCGCAGAGGCTCGCGGCCGCAGCTGCAGCGCATACGTCATGGGCACCGGCATGAACAGCAGGTCGAGAATTGTGCCGATGACGAGAATCTGCAACACGGGGATCGCTGCAGCGTATGTGTCGCCGAAAAGCGCTGGCACGAGCCACGGGACGATCCAGATCGCTGCTGCTGCGCCGCCCATGCCGACAACCGCAGCGATGCTCACATTCGCGACGACGGCTCGCACCAACGCGCCGCAGCGAATCATCTGGATCAAGCGCGGCTGCACGATCACAGCGGCGTATCCAGCGAGCAGTGTGGCGGCTGCTGCGATCTGGGCGCCCGCGGCGTATTCTCCTACACGGTCTGCGGTTTGTCGAAGCGCGAGAATCGGCACGTCCGCTCTACCCGTGATCGTGCCCAGCGCGATAACGGCAGCGATTGCGCCAAGAAACGTCAGCAGCGCCCGGGCGTCAGTGCGTGAGGGCCAGCGCGCAAGAATATACGGCTGGGATATACATATAAGTCCTGCAAGAAATATGAGAAGTGTCGCCAGTCCCTGCGCATAGAGGTAGGTCTCCGCTCGACGCGCGCCAGCCACGCCGACGAGCGCCAACGCCGCCAACCGGGCTGCAGCAAGCGCGCCGTCAAAGAGCGAGTACGCTCGAAACCGCTGTTGGGACTGGATGAACGCAGCGGAACTGCGCGCAAGCAGAAGGGCAGCGACACACACGACCGCAGCGAAGAGCAGCGCCGCTCGTTCCCTGTCATGGAAGAATGTCTGCGTAATCCATGTGTGCGCAAGCGCCGCGACCAGCCCAAGGATTACAGCAATCGCGGCCTTGATGCGAAACGTCGCAGCCTGAAACCGCAGCACACGCTTTGGCTCTCCTGCATGAAGCGCAGCGAATCGAACGGCTGTCGAATCAAGCGGTGAGCCAAGCCCGCCATCAAGGAGAAGTGTGAGCGCCAGCGCCGTGTTGTACAGACCAAACTCGCTTTTCCCAGCGAGCCGGGCGACAACAATAGCCCCCGCAAGCAACGAGGCCAGTGAAGCGATCTTGCCCGCTGCAACGAACGCATAATCGCGCGCCGTACGCTTGGCGCCGCTCACCGTTCAATCCGGACGACAATCCACGGCAGCAGGGGAGAACCGCGAAAGAACGGCGTGAAAGGATTCGAGCCAAGGAAGAACAGACCGCGCACGGGGATGGAAAGCGCCCTGCCCTTCCACTCGCGCTTTGACCTGCAAAAACCCCAATAGTGCTTGATGGACAAAGCACGCGAAGGCCCGGCGCATCCCGCTTCATGAAAGAGGCGTCGATAATCACCTGCTGAAAGTAGGAATTTGCGCCAGGGAGGGTTGAATGGCGTGCGATAGGAGCCGACCTTGCGTCCGTGAAACAGGTCAACTGGAAAGAGCCGGTTTGGGCTTGATAGGTAAATGGCGCCACCCGGTTTGACGACGCGCGTCATTTCCTTCGCCACCGCAAGGCGATCTCGCCAATAGTCTGGCTTTGTTCGGAAGGAATCTCCCATGACGCCTACGTGTGGAAACACACAGCCACAAAACGCAATGTCGAATGTCCCGTCCTGAAAGGGTAGATGCATGCCATTGGCCATCGCAAGCGCGTCGCGCGCGTCGCGCCGGGCCCAGGCGCGCGTGCGGTTGCCATTGTCTATGCCGACCGCGTTGAATCCGGCTTGGCGCAGCAAGTCTACTTCGAGGCCGGCGCCACACCCCAGCGCGAGCACGTGAGGCGACTCGATGCCCTGCGCGCGTGCGCGAAAGGCAGGCGTCCAGAAGTTCTGCACGGTGTGGGTTGTGTTGCGCTCTTCGCTTTTCAGCAGCACATCATCTGTTTCATCTTCAAAGCGATCACCCACAATAAGATCAGGAAAACCGTTCTCGAAACGAAATGACTTTGGACATTCAGCCTCGTCGCAAGGTGGGCAGGTAAGTTCGTCTGCGGCGCACGCCATAGCGCGATGGCACATCGGACAACAAAGGGGAACAGCGAATCCCGCAAGTGCGTCAGGCGAGGCGTCAGGCGCTTGTGTCTCGGTGGTGTGTGGCGTGCTTGTGCTTGTCATGGACGATTGCTCGATGTTTTAAGCGGACTACGCATCAGCGCTGTGCAGCGCAATGAGTTCCTGTGGCGTTGGCGCGGGCTTGGTTCGCGCTGGAAAGAGCGTGCGAATGCGAGCCAGCGCCAACAGAGCAGCTGCGCGCGACAGCAGCGCCGTTGCGACGCCCCACTTGCGCGGGCTCAGTGCGCCAAGATTGTGCTGTTCGCAGTAAGCGCGCCATGCGCCGCGATGAAAATCGATGAGGTGAAACCGCTGGCGCGCAAATGGTCTGGGGCCGCTGCCCTGCCCCTCGTAATGGATGATTCGCGCCTGCGGATGTAGCGTGACCCGGTGTCCCGCGCGCTTCATACGCATGCAAAGCACCATTTCATGCCAGTAATAATAATCTTCAGCAAAGCCGCCGACATCCCAGAATGGCTGGGGTCGAATGATCTGGCCCGCTGCCGAGACCCAGTCACAGTCAAAGGGTCCCCCCGCAGCAAGCTCGTCCTTACACAGGTAGGCGCGAACCGTCTGCACCTTGGGAAGAATCCTGCTTAGCGCGCTGCGTCTACCAAGAAATGCGCTGAGCATGTTTGGAAAGCGTCTGCCCGACCATTGCTCGCGCCCGTCGGGAAAGACCAGCCGGGCCCCTGCAGTGGCGACGTCCGGGTGTTCGTCCATGTACTTGATTAGCGTTGGAACAGCGTCACGCACGACGACGACATCATCATTGATAACCAGGTAATACCGTGCTTGGGCGATCTTGCATCCCATATTGGCGGCTTTACAGAACCCCAGGTTGGTGTCGTTGGCGATGACGCGAACCTCTGGAAACTCCGTGCGGACCAGCTCCACCGTGCCATCGGTTGAGCCGTTGTCGACGTAGATCGTCTCGTGCGTGAAGCTTTCCCAGTCAGCGGCGCGAAGCGATTCAAGGCAGCCCTGCACGTATTTTCTCGCGTTGACGCCAATGATGACGACCGCGACGTCAATGGCGTGCGGCGCTGCGGGCGTCACGGCTGCTGGCGTGGTCTCAGGCATTACTCACCCCTTGCGAAGCAGCGTGCAGATTGTCGGGATCAAGCGCTATGGAATGTTCCGGGCTTTTTCGCAGCAGACGCATCAGCGCGAACTGCGTCGCGACAGCGAGGCCCGCGATCAACCACCATCCTTTGAGCGGAAAATAAAACACATCCACCTGCAGGCCATACACAAGCACGCCAATGAAGAGGATCTGCGCCGCGACAAACATCCAGTATTCCTCCATAGCGCCAATGCGTTTGAGCGTCTTGGCGGCCCGCGCTGCGCACCACTGCACACTTGCCAGAAACAGGATGAACACCATCCAGCCAAACACGCCTGTGTCCATCATCGTCTGAATGTAAATATTGTGCACAGAGCTTCTGCCTTCAAGCGGGTTGCGCAGGTGCTCGAGCACGACCTTTCGGTTGCCAAGGCCTGCGCCCCCAAGCAGGTGCTCGCTTATGGACTTGAGCCCCGCGTGCCAGTAATCGAAACGGATGCGCATTGCGTAGGACTTGTGCGACGTGTAGTTCTGAAAGTCGAAAATGCGATTGAACACATCGACAGGGATGACGAGCAAACCCACGATCGCCATGACGACGCCCGCGAGGAGCATCCACCCGCGAATGGGGAGCAATCCCCACAGCGCGGACAGCGCCATGACGCCCGCGCCCAGCAACAACACCGAGCGTGTATTCGTCAGCAACATACAGTAGAAAGTCGCTAATAACCCCGCGCCGAGGGCTGCGCGCAGCCACGTGGATTCTTTGCGATGAAAAAGGAAATAGAGGAAAAACGGAATGGTCATCGCAAGGTTGACGCCAAAGACCGCAGCGTGTGAAGTGGACCCCATGCTGCGGCGCAGGCTCAATCCCGCAAGGGCTTCGCCTTCCGCGGTGTCCTCCCAGACGGTGTTCCAGCGGTACTGCGCGAGCTGAGCGCCAGCCTGTGGATCGATCTGCCCGACGGGAATGCCGCCCGTTCGCCCCGAGCCCAGATGCCAGTCGTACACCGAGTAAAAAGCGACGCCCATGGACGCGACAAGCCACAGCAGGATGGCTGTGTTGGCGCGCTTGCGCATTTCCCGCCGGGAATCAGCGAGAAACAGGTTGGAGAGCACAAAAAGAAAAAGGATGTTGCCCACGGCGCCGCTGGCGATTTTGACGCCGCTGATGAAGTCGCTGGAATAGGTGAGCGTCAGCAGACCAAAGAGCGTGTACAGACTCCAGAGCGCAAGAGGCCTGGAGAAAAGGAGGGGCTTTCGGCGGATCAGGTGGTGTATGAGCATTCCCGCTGCCGCTGC
>Ga0114931_10005457_pt1 | contig 15695 bp, 15 predicted proteins | sample 2SBtaG_FD_89579 | JGI IMG/M metagenome (GOLD analysis project Ga0114931, IMG submission 89579) | Deep subsurface microbial communities from Kolumbo volcano to uncover new lineages of life (NeLLi) - 2SBTROV14_V59a metaG | ecosystem: Environmental > Aquatic > Marine > Volcanic | place: Kolumbo...
CGTGAAATCCGCCAGGCCCTTCGACGACAGCACGCGCGTGATCGCGGCCGTCAGGGTCGTCTTGCCGTGATCCACGTGACCGATGGTCCCGATGTTCACGTGCGGCTTGGTGCGTTCAAACTTCGCCTTGGCCATGAGCTTCCCGACGCCTCCTCACGAGTGACTTCGACACCCCGGCGTCTCGCGCGTTGGGGGGGATGCCGAGAATGTTTTGCGGTCTTGGCCAGCGATCCGCCGCAGCGGTCGCCGATGCCTCGTCTGCCGCCCGAAAGCCTGGAGCCCACGACCGGATTTGAACCGGTGACCCCTTCCTTACCAAGGAAGTGCTCTACCCCTGAGCCACGTGGGCGAAAGACGCGACTCCATCATCGTCGCAGCGGCATCCGGCGACGATAACTGGTTCTCTTCGATTCCTCCGGTACGCGGTTCCGTCTGAGCCTGCGATGTGCGATTCGCACGCGAGGGCGCTTGATGCACGTGAGGGCACAACACCCCCGGAGGCAAGTCCCGGGACCCTAACAGAGCTGGTAGCCCTTGTCCAGTCCAATCTGGCCTTTCGACCCAGATTTTTGGGAGCAGTCAACCGGCGAGCCGTGGAGCGGGAGACGGGATTCGAACCCGCGACCAACAGCTTGGAAGGCTGTGACTCTACCCCTGAGTTACTCCCGCTGGATACGATCGCCGGAGCCCGATGCCCGCGACGGTGAAACCGAAATCCGGATCGATGGTGGAGGCGGGAGGATTCGAACCTCCGTAGGGATACCCCGGCAGATTTACAGTCTGCTGCCATTGACCACTCGGCCACACCTCCACAAGCCTCAAGCCGTATAATTCGCGCTGGAGCCGGCACCCGGATTTGAACCGAGGACCTACTGATTACAAGTCAGTTGCTCTACCAGCTGAGCTATGCCGGCCTCGCTCCTCGACCCACCGGCCGTTCGAGCGACCGGCGGCGCAGAGTATGCCCGCCGGCAAAGCGAACGGTGATCGTACATGCTGCCGGCCGCGCGTGCAAGTCCCTTTGCTGCGATTCGAGCCGCGGCCAGGCGCCGGGGCCTGGCCGCGGCTACGCACGCCGCTGGCGCAGGCTCTCGTACAGCAACGCCGAGGCTGCCGTCGCCAGATTGAGCGATGCGATGTGGCCGCGAACCGGCAGCGCCACCAGGCGGTCGCAGAGCGTGCGGGTTCGGCGTCGCAGGCCGCGGGCTTCGCCGCCGATAACCAACACCACCCGACCCTTGAGGTCGACATCCCAAACGAGTTGACCCTCCGGGGCGGCGCCGTAGACCCAATAGCCGTCCTTCTTGAGCCGTTCGAGTTCCATGGCGGTATTGGTCACACGCTGGATCTCCAGCCATTCGACCGCGCCCGCCGCGGTCTTCGATGCCGCCGGCGAGATGGGCGCCGAGCCACGGTCGCGGATCAGCACCCGGCCGACGCCCGCGCACTCGCACACCCGCAGCAGTGCGCCCAGATTGCGTGGGTCTTGGATGTCCTCGGCGATCACCACCAGCTCGGGATCGCCGGCACGGGGCGCGGCAGCCATCGGCCGGACCTCGGCTACAAAGCCGTTGTGCACTGCGGTGGCGTCGACACGCGTACGGTCGTTCGCCGCCAAGCCACCGGTCGCTACCCCATGCCGGGCGCACAGCGCCTCGATCTCCTGCCGGCGATGACCGGGCGCCGCCGTGATGCGCACGCGTACCACGCGCTGCGGGCGATGGCGCAAGGCTTCGCGCACAGGCTGGAAGCCGTAGATGCGATCAAGATCGGACATCAATGGCGACTCAAACCTCCATAATGTCTTTTTCTTTGTTCTCTAGGGACGTATTGATTGCTAGAATATAGTGGTCGTGGAGTTTTTGAACCTCCTCGTAGCCGTCGTGCTCTTCGTCCTGGCCGATTTCCTTGTTCCGCTCCAGGTTCTTGATCTGGTCATTGCCGTCGCGGCGGATGCCGCGTATGGCGTTTCGGCTTTGCTCGGCCACGTCATGCGCCTTGCGCACAAGCTCCTTGCGCCGCTCCTCGGTGAGCGGCGGGATCGGGATGCGGATGAGCCTGCCGTCGTTCGAAGGGTTGAGGCCGAGATCAGCGACCCGGATGGCCTTCTCGATGGCGCCGATCTGGCTTGCATCATAGGGTTGCGCCACGATCAGCGTCGGATCGGCCACCGAGAGGTTGGCGAGCTGGTTGAGGGGGGTTGCTATTCCGTAGTAATCGGCAGTTACGCCCTCGAAGATGGCGATCGAGGCGCGTCCGGCGCGCAATTGCTTGAGCTGCTGGTGGAAATGCTCCACCGCCGCCTTCATGCTTTTTTCGGTTTCGAGGAAGAGATTGCGCATGACGCCTCCTTGAGCGCACAGGCCACAGATTCGAGGCCGACGGTGTCGCGCGAGTCTGCCTCGCCGGCCGCAGGCGTGTCAACGCGCGGCGCGCGATGGCCGCCAGCGGCAGGAATGGTCAGCGTCTAGACGCTGACCACGGAACCGACGCGGGTGCCTAAGACCGCACGCTGGACGTTGCCGCGCACACTGAGATCAAAGAGGATGATCGGGATGGCGTTCTCGCGACACAGACTGATTGCCGAGGCGTCCATGAAACGCAAATCCTGCTCGAGAACCTGCTGGTAGGTGACGTGCGCCAGCGGCTTGGCGTCGGGATTGGTGCGTGGATCGTCGCTGTAGATCGACGGGACTTTGGTGGCCTTGAGGAGGACCTCGGCGCCGACTTCGTTGGCGCGCAAGGCGGCCGCGGAGTCGGTGGTGAAGTACGGATTGCCAGTACCGGCCGCGAAGATCACCACCCGCCCTTTCTCGAGGTGCCGGATGGCACGGCGACGAATGAACGGCTCGGCCACTTCGCGGATGTCGATCGCGGTTTGCACCCGCGTGGTGACGCTGCGTTTTTCGAGTGCGTCTTGCAAGGCGAGCGAATTGATCACGGTGCCGAGCATGCCCATGTGGTCGCCGGCCACGCGATCGATCCCGGCCTCGCTGGCAGCCAGGCCGCGGATGATGTTGCCGCCACCGACCACCACCGCCAGCTCGACGCCGAGGTGGTGGACGGCACCCAACTCGTCGGCGATGCGGCCGACGGTGTCGTTGTCGAGACCGAAGGCCTTCTCCCCCATCAGCGCCTCGCCTGAGAGCTTGAGCAGCACGCGGCGAAAGGCCGCCTTTTCGGCCATCCCTCAGCCCTGGGCTCCGGCGATCTGTGCCGCGACCTCGTCCGCGAAGTTCTCTCGGCGCGTTTCGATGCCTTCGCCGAGTTGGTAGCGAACAAAGCGCCGCACCCGGATGTTCTTGCCGATCTTTGCCACCCGAGCGACGATCATCTCGCCAACCGTGGTCTCGGGCGCTTTGACGAAGGGTTGCTCATAGAGCACGTTTTCTTGAAAGAAGAGCTTGCCGAGCTTGCCTTCGACGATCTTCTCCGCGATGTGTTCCGGCTTGCCTTCGGCCAGGACCTGCTCTCGGTAGATCCGACGCTCCGACTCGAGCACGTCCTCGGTCACGTCTTCGCGGCGCAGGAAGCGAGGATCGGCCGCTGCGATGTGCATGGCGATGTCTTTGACCAGCCGCTGGAAATCATCGGTGCGGGCGACGAAGTCGGTCTCGCAGTTGACCTCGACCAGCACGCCGATCTTGCCGCCAGCATGGATGTACGACAAGACTGCACCCTCGGCTGCGACCCGGCCAGCCTTCTTGGCGGCGGCGGCGAGCCCCTTCTTGCGCAAGGTTTCGATCGCCTTCTCGATGTCACCGCTCGATTCCTCGAGCGCGCGCTTGCAATCCATCATCGGCGCGGCGGTACGCTCGCGCAGCTCCTTGACCCTAGCGATGTCGATCTTCACTTTCGGCTAGCTCCTCCAGGCCACTGCCCGGTCGCAAATGCGCCCCGCGACCCTGGTAGCCAGTGGCAAACGTCACGCCGCGCTACGGGCGAACCTTTTCGGCCAACTCTTCGTTGAAAACCCTCGACGATCCTCGAATCGCCTGCGGATCTTCGCCTCGATTTGGCACGAAAATTCTTCGCTCTCGCAAGCGGCCGACTTTCGCCACGGACTGCTGGGGCGGCGGGGCGTTTGAGGTTCCAACGTCTACACCCGATTCCACGCGACCGCGGAGTCGGGGTCTGTTCGTGACCGCTCCGGGTCAAGCCTCCGCGATCGGAGCGTCCGCTTTGGCCTCGGCGGCTGGCCTGGCTACTGCCGGCTTGGCTGCTGCTGCCGGCTTGGCTGCTGCTGCCGGCTTGGCTGCTGCTGCCGGCTTGGCTGCTGCTGCCGGCTTGGCTGCTGCTGCCGGCTTGGCCTCGGCGGCTGGCTTGGCTGCTGCTGCTGACTTGGCTGCTGCTGCAGCTTGCGCCGCAGCCCGCGACTCGTCCTTGCGCATCATGCGCTGACGCTCCGATTCCTCCATGCCGGCGAGGTACGCATCGGCAATCCGCGCCGAGAAGAGTCGAATGGTTCGGATCGCATCATCGTTGCCCGGGATCACGTAGTCGATCTGTTCGGGATCGCAGTTGGTATCGACCAGCGCGATCACCGGGATGCCGAGCTTGTTCGCTTCGCCGACCGCGATCGACTCCTTCTTGGGATCGACGACGAAGATCGCGTCCGGGAGACCTCCGAGGTCTCGAATGCCCTCGAGGTTGCGCGTCATCTTGGTGCGCTCGCGCTCGAAACGCAGGCGCTCCTTCTTGATCAACGGCGAGTCTTCGTCGGCCAGATGCTTCTCGATGTCCTTGAGACGCTCCACCGACGCCTTGATGGTGACGAAGTTGGTCAGCAGGCCACCCAGCCAGCGATGGGTGACGAAGAACTGGCCACAGCGACGCGCCTCCTCGGTCATCGCAGTCTGCGCCTGACGCTTGGTACCGACGAACATCAGCTTGCGCCGTTCGCGACCGAGCTGGAAGACAAAGTCCGAAGCCTCCTGGAAGAGCCGCATCGTCTTCTGGAGGTCGATGATGTAAATGCCGTTTCGCTTGCCGAAGATGTAGCGACGCATCTTCGGATTCCAGCGTCGCGTCTGGTGTCCGAAGTGGACGCCGGCTTCGAGCAGCTCTCTCATACGTACCTGTACCACGTCGGCTCCTGTTTACCGCTTGCTGAACTGGAAGCGCGCGCGAGCGCCCTTCTGGCCGTACTTTTTGCGCTCCTTCTTCCGCGGATCGCGGGTCAGGAGACCAGCCGACTTGAGCCGGGGACGCAGCTCGCTGTTGTACGCGGTCAGGGCCCGCGAGATACCGTGGCGGATGGCGCCTGCTTGCCCGGCCTTGCCACCGCCCTTGACCGTCACCAGAATGTCGAAGCGTTCGGCAGTCTCGGTGAGCAGCATGGGCTGCCGCACGATCATCTTGAGGACGTCGTTGGGGAAGTAGTCCTCAAACGCCCGATCGTTGACGCGGATCGCGCCCGAGCCTGGGCGCAGAAAGACACGGGCGGCAGCATTTTTCCGCCGCCCAGTGCCATAGAATTGCTCGTTCACAAAATCACTCCTGCTCTCGTTCGGCGGATCGCTTCGGCAACGCTCAGACCGTGAGCGGCTGCGGCGTCTGGGCCTGATGCGGGTGGTCGGGCCCGGCGTACACCTTGAGCTTGCGCAATTGGCTCCGTCCGAGCGAATTCTTGGGCAGCATACCCTTGACCGAGAACTCGACGAGGCGGTGCGGATGCGTCTGACGAAGCTTGCGCGCGACCACAGTCTTGAGCCCCCCGGGACGGCCGCTGTGGCGATGGTAGACCTTCTGGTCTTCCTTGCGCCCAGTGAGGACGACTTTCTCGGCATTGACCACGATGACGAAGTCACCGGTGTCGAGATGCGGCACCCAAGTCGGCTTGTGCTTGCCGCGAAGCACGCGCGCCACTTCGGTCGACAGTCGGCCAAGTGTCTTGCCGGCTGCATCGACAATATGCCATTGTCGATGTATTTCACTAGCACTTGGGCTGTAGGTCTTGGTCATCGATCGGTTCCAAGTTCGAAAACGCCAGAGGTGGCGTTGGATCTTATGGGTCGGCGCAATACGCCCGTGGCCCCTTGCAAAGGGCTGCTGATGGTATGCCGACCCACCAGGCCCTGTCAAGGCTCTGGCGTCGACATCGTACCCGCGCCATTTGCACCGGGTGTCCGCCGGCGTTCGCAACCCGATTGCGGAAGCCCGGCACCACCCGCGGATGGCTTGTCTTGCCTCGAGGCGGCGGGTAGGGTTCGGCCATGAACGAGATGAGCACACCTTCGGTCGCGGACCACGGGGCGAGCGCCGAGCGCCGAGACGGTGGCAGGTCGGACGGCAAGATCATGGACGGCAAGATCATGGACGGCAAGGCGCTTGCCGCCACGCTCCGCGGCGAGGTCGCGGTCAAGCTCCGGGCACTGATCGCTGCTGGCGGCCGGGTCCCCAAGTTGGTGGCGGTGATGGTTGGCGACGATCCGGCCTCCAGGGTCTACGTCGCGGCCAAGGCCAAGGCCTGCCACGAGGCGGGCTTGCTCGGCGAGGCGGTGATTTTGCCCGGCGACACCCGCGCCGCGGTGCTCGCTGCGCGCATCGACGCGCTCAACGCGGACCCAGAGGTCGACGGCATCCTGGTCCAGCTCCCGTTGCCGGCGCACCTGGACGAAGGCGATGTGTTGGCGCGCGTCGACCCAGAAAAGGATGTCGATGGCTTTCACGCCCTTAACGTCGGACGGCTGTGGCAAGGCGAGCCTGGGCTGACGCCAGCTACGCCCACCGGCGTGGTCGAGATGCTGCGTCGCTATGGCGTGCCGCTGGTCGGCGCCCATGCGGTGATCGTCGGCCGCAGCAACATCGTCGGCAAGCCCATGGCCGGCCTGCTGCTGCGCGAACACGCCACGGTCACTCTCTGTCACTCACGCACGCGCGATCTCGAAGTCATGTGCCGGAGCGCCGATGTGCTGGTCGCCGCCATCGGACGCGCGGGCATGATCGGCCCCGAGCACGTGCGCGAAGGCGCGGTGGTGGTCGATGTCGGCATCAACCGGGTCGATGATCCGGCCGTGGTCGAGCGCCTGTTCCCAGGCGACAAGAAGCGTCGCGCGCGCCTCGCGAGCAAGGGCTATGTGCTCACCGGCGATGTCGACTTCCGGCGCGTGGCGCCCAAGGCGGCGCGCATCACGCCGGTGCCGGGCGGTGTCGGTCCGCTGACCGTCGCTCTGTTGCTCGAGAGCACCTTGATCGCCAGCCGCCGCCGCCAAGGCCTCACGGCATGAACGACGGCGCCGGCCCGGGTGACAGCGCCCGTGGCGGCAGGCGCGGGCGCCCGCTTCCGAGCGCCGGCCCCAGCAGCCCGGCAGCGCGCCGGCTGCGGGTCGGGCTGACCGGCGGTATGGCCGCGGGCAAGTCGACCGTGGCGCGCATGCTGGCCGATGAGGGTTTCACGGTGATCGATGCCGATCGCTTGGTCGCCGAGCTATACCGCCCGGGCGAGGCCGGCGCCGAGGCCATCCGCGCACTGCTTGGCACGCAGGTGCTGGCGGCCGATGGCGGGGTCGATCACGCGCAGGTGGCGGCGCGCATCTTCGCCCGCCCGGCGCTGCGCCGGCGGGTCGAGGCCGCCATCCATCCGCTGGTTCGCCAGCGCTTTGCGCAGATCGCCGCGCGCACGCCCGGCGTGACGGTGCTGGAGGCAACCCTCTTGGTCGAGGCCGGCCAAGCAGCGGACTTCGGGCTGCTGGTCTCGGTCGAGGCGGCGCCGGAGCGCCGCTTGCGCCGCGCCATCGACCGCGGCATGGATGAGACCGAGGCACGATCACGCCTGAGCGCCCAGGGCGACGGCAGCGCGCGTCGCTGTGCAGCAGACCGCGTGCTGATGAACGATGGCACACCCGAGCAACTGCGCCAGGCGGTCGCCGAGCTGGCCGAAGATTTGCGTCGCCTGGCCGCGAATGTAGACGCCGAGCACTGTTGGAGGACAACCATGGACCGATCCGCCCCCACCGACCATCCCGTGCACGCGCTCATCGCCCAGCGGCACAGCCCGCGGGTCTTCGCCGAGCGACCGATCGCAGCGTCGACGCTGCGGTCGCTGCTCGAAGCGGCGCGCTGGGCTGCGTCGTCGTACAACGAACAACCCTGGGCTTGGATCGTCGCCAGCCGCCAGCAGCCCGAGGCCCACGCCCGCCTTCTCGACTGCCTGGTGCCGGTCAACCGAGCCTGGGCACAGGGCGCGCCGGTGCTGATGCTGGCGATCGCCCGCACCGCCTTCGTGCGCAACGGCAAGCGCAACCCGCACGCCGAGTATGACCTGGGCCAGGCCACCGCCCAGATGGTGATCGAGGCCACGCACCGCGGCCTGGTCGCCCACCAAATGGCCGGCTTTGACCGGGCCCAGGCCGAAGCGGCCTTCGCCATACCCGAGGACTGTGTGGCCCTGGCAGCGATCGCCATCGGCTATCCGGCTGCGGCACAGACGCTGAGCGCTGCGCTGCGCGAACGCGAGGATGCCCCGCGGCATCGCAAACCGCTCGCCACCATGGTCTTCACCGAGCGTTTCGGCACGGCCTCGCCACTGCTCGGGAACGAGTGAGCACAGCGACAAGGGCGTGCCCGGCCCTGGTATGCTGATCCAAGCCGCCGGCGCGCCGGCGGCTTTGCACACACCATGGATGTACCGACCCCAGCGGGGCAGGCCGCAGCCGCCCTCGCGCTGCTCGAGACCGAGACTGAGCTGCGGCGCGGCATGGCACAGGGGCTGCACCCGGGTGCACAGCTTTATGTTTCGCTGCGCGGCCGTGGCACGGCGGAGCTGGCCGTTGGAGAACGCGCGCCCGGGCAGCCGATGACCACCGACACCCTGCTCATCTGGTTGTCGTCGACCAAGCCCATAGCCGCGGTGGCGATCGCCCAACTGTGGGAGGACGGACACCTCGATCTCGATGATCCGGTGGCGCGCCATGTGCCGGCCTTCGCTGCGCGCGGCAAGGAAGCCATCACCATCCGCCACGTGCTCACCCACACCGGCGGCTTTCGCCTGCTCAACACCGGCTGGCCCCGCGCCTCGTGGGACGAGATCATCGACACCATCTGCCGCGCGCGCATCGAGCCCCGCTGGACACCCGGCCACCACGCCGGCTACCACCTGGCCTCGAGTTGGTTCATGCTCGGCGAGATCGTGCGGCGGGCAAGCGCAACACGCTTCGAGCACTACGTTCGCGAAAGGATCTTCGAACCGCTCGGAATGAAGGATTGTTGGGTCGGGATGCCGCAACATCGATTCGAGACCTACGGCGACCGCATCGGTGTGTTCTACGCCACGGACCGCGCGCCCGCACGCCCGCGCGCCTGGCGAACACCCGAGCATGTGGTGGCTTGCTCACCGGGCAGCAACGGGCACGGACCGGCGCGTGAGCTCGGTCGCTTCTACGAAATGCTGCTGGCTGGCGGCACCTGGGGCGGTCACCGCATCCTCCGCGCGCAGACGGTGACGGCGCTCACCGCTGCTCACCGCTGGGGCATGTTCGACCGGACCTTCCGCCAGCCCCTGGTCTGGGGTCTCGGCTTCATCCTCAAATCGCCCGGCGACCAGGTCGATGACGTGGGCGATGGCGTGAGCGAACCGGCGGCGACGCCGGTGCCCTACGGCTACGGACGCTGGGCTTCAAGCCGCGTATTCGGACACAGCGGCGCCCAATCCTCGACCGCGTTCGCGGATCCCGAGCACGGCCTGGCGATGGCGCTCATCACCAATGGCCAGCCGGGCGAACAACGCCACGGCGCACGCCAACGGCGGCTGGTGGAGGCGGTGTATCGCGACCTCGGCCTGGCACCTCTCGGCGCTGCACCCCACCCGGAACCCGCAGGAAACGGAGACTGAGCCGATGCTGGTGAGCGGGTTCTTGATCATCCTGGGGGTGGTGATGCTCTATGCCGGCGGCGAGCTTCTCGTCGCCTGCGCCAAAGCGCTGGCCCTTCGCTTCGGCGTCAGCCCGCTGGTCATCGGCCTCACCATCGTCGCCTTCGCCACCTCATGTCCGGAGCTGGCAGCCACCATGACGGCGGCCTTGCGCGGCTCGACCGAGATGGCCTTGGGCAATGTGATCGGCTCCAACATCGCCAACATCGGCTTGATCCTCGGCACTGCCGCGCTGATTTTCCCGCTCGCGACCTCAGCGCGGTTCTTGCGCCGCGAGGTTGCCTTCATGATGCTCGCGACGGTGATGCTCTACCCGTTTCTGATCACCGGCACCCTCGAACGATGGCACGCCTTGATCTTCCTCGCCGCGCTCACCTTTTTCCTGGTGACGCTCTTGCGCGAGCCAGACGCCAACATGGAGCAGACCGCCGAGGAAGTGGCGGAGATGCAAGCAGCCATGAGCGTCGTGCGGGCGAGCATCGGCGTGGCGCTGGGCGTCCTGGTGCTGGCCGGCGGTGCCCAGGCGTTGGTCGCTGGTGCCTCGAACATCGCGCGCGCCTTTGGCATCGGCGACCGCGTCATCGGCCTGACCCTGGTGGCGATCGGAACCAGCCTGCCCGAGCTCGCGACCTCCATCGTCGCGGCCCGCCGTCGAGAGTCCGAGATGATCCTCGGCAATATCATCGGCTCGAACATCTTCAACCTTCTCTTCATCCTCGGGATGACTGCACTGGTCAAGCCGCTGGCGGTCGCCCCGGCGGTGGTGGCGTTGGATTTCTGGATGCTGCTGGCTACCAGCATCACACTCTTCGTGCTGCTCGCGACACGCGAGAAACTGACCCGGATCGAAGGTGGCGCACTGCTCGTGGGCTACGCGCTCTATATGGTCTTTCTTTTTCGCTAGGAGCCTGTGGCCAGGTCCATGCCCATGACATGGAATCCGGCGTCGACGTAGACCGTTTCGCCGGTGATGCCAGCGGCCATCGGGGAGAGCAGGAACAGCCCCAGGTTGCCGACGTCGTCCTGGGTGACATTGCGACCGAGTGGCGCCATGCTCGCGGCGCGTTTGTACATCGACATGAAGCCTGGGATGCTGCGTGCGGCGACCGTCTTCACCGGACCCGCGGATACGGCATTGATCCGTATGCCGCGCTGGCCCAAGTCGTAGGCCAGGTAGCGGACACTCGCCTCGAGGGCGCTCTTGGCGATGCCCATGACGTTGTACTTGGGCACCACCTTCTCGGCCGCGTAGTAGGTGAGCGTGACCAGGGACCCGTCCTCGGCCAGCAGCGGCTCGGCGCGCCGGGCGATCGACACCAGCGAGTAGGCGGAGATCTCGAGCGCGGCAAGCCAATCTGCCCGTTGGGTGTCGATGTAGCGGCCGTCCATGGCCGCACGGGGGGCGAAGGCGATGGCATGCACCAGGTGGTCGAGCCCACCCCACCGGTCGCGAAGGTCTCCGAACATATGGTCGAGCTGGTCGCTGCGGGTGACATCGACCTGGTAGAGGCGAACGTCGGACCAACCCGCGGTGAGCTTCTCGAGCTCGCCGCGCAGGCGCTCGCCCTGGTAGCTAAAGGCGAGCTGGGCGCCGGCATCTCGAAGCTTGCTGGCGATCGCCCAGCCCAGGCTGCGCTTGTTGGTAACGCCCATCACGAGAGCGCGCTTGCCGCTGAAATCGAGTTCGATCATGCTTTCGATCCTACCGCAGGTGGCCCTGCCCGACCCGGCGAAGCGCTGGTAGAGTCGACGTCTGATCGCGCCCACCGCTTGGCGCTCAGGGTCTCTTGGGATCGGGCCGGCAATGCCGCACGAGAAACCACCTCCAAACCGCCGGTCGGACTACGTTGGGGGCGTAGCGACCGCCAACGGACGCCAGCCAGCGGCGCGGCGCCGGTGGTCGGGACTGCGCTGCATCGCACTCGGGGTGTTCGTCGCGGTGCTCAGCATTCCCTGGTTGGTCTTGACCCTCTTCGCACTCCGCTACCGGGACCAGACGCTGTCCGCGACGCTCGCGGGCGGACGTGGTGCGGTCGCCTTGCTGGTGCTTGTTGCCGGTGTCGCCGGCACGCTCTGGGGCCGCGATGCCTGGTCGGTGATCGACGCCTCGTGGTTCGCCGAGCGCTCTCTCGCCGGGGTGCTGCGGCGCCCTCTGGCGACCGCTGCCAGCAGCCGCTCACCGGGACAAAACGGCCGAGCCAGCGCGCGGGCACGAAACCCGCAGGCGCGGGAAGCCGGCAGCAACCAGGCCTATGAATGCCTCGGCTGCGGCCGGGTGTTCGCACCCACACAGCATCACTGTCCGGTTTGCGACCAGCCTCTCCGGCGCGCGCCCGTCCCCTATGTGCTTCTCAAGAAGCTGCGCTTCGATGAACGCATCGGCATCGGCGGCATGGCCGTGGTGTACCGAGCGACCGACCTTTCCCTCGGCCGCTCGGTGGCGGTCAAGACCCTGCCGCGCATGTCCGCCGCCGCCGCCGCCCGCCTGCGGCGGGAAGCGCGGGCGGCCGCAGCGATCATTCATCCCGGCCTGGCCTCGATCTTCAGTGTCGAGACCTGGCAGGGCATGCCGCTGCTGGTGCAGGAGCTGCTCGACGGCACGCTCGCCGAGCGCATCGTGGGTGGCCCGCTGGCAGCGCGAGAGGTGATCGAGACCGGCATCGTCGTGGCCCAGGCGCTCGATGCGCTTCACATTGCAGGCATCTTGCACCGCGACATCAAGCCTTCGAACATCGGCTTCGGCCGTGACGGCACGGCCAAGCTGCTGGACTTCGGTATCGCCCGCGTGACCTCGGACCTGCGACGAGACGCCCACCTTCGCCATCCCTCGACCCAGGAGCTGATCGCTCTCGGCGCCGACACAACCCTTTCTTGGTCGACAGAGCCCTCGTCCTCCTCGCAGGCGGATCAACTGGTCGGAACCCTCTCCTACCTGCCGCCCGAAGCGCTCGAAAACGCCTCCGCGACTGCTTCGTTCGATCTTTGGGCGCTGGCCGTGGTGCTGTACGAAGCGCTCAGCGGCACCAACCTCTTTTACGGCGGCAGTCCGGATCAGCTCGTGCAGCGCATCTTGACCGCGGACATTCCGGACATCAAACGCCGGGTGCCGACCTGCCCCGAACCACTGGCAGCGTTCTTTCGTTGGGGTCTGGAGCGCGACCCCGCACGGCGGCCAAAGACCGGTACCCTTTTCGCCGAGGGTCTGATCGAGGTGCGCCGGAGCCTGACTTACGCGACAGACAAGCTCGAGCCGCCTCGCGAGTGAGCGACCGCGCAAGCCGTGTTCGCGCCCGGCGTGACTCGTGCCGCGGCCTGCTAGTATGAGCACCCCATGGCGTGCTACACCCTACGCATTCGACAACGTTTCGAAGCAGCCCACCACCTGCACGCCTACCACGGCGCACCCGAGCCCGTCCACGGTCATTCCTGGACCGTCGAGGTGGCTCTCGAGGCCGACGGACTCGACGCTGAGGGCATGGGTTTCGACTTCGTCACGGCGCGTCTCGCGCTCGCCGATCTGGCCGCTCGCTTCGACCACCGCGACATCAATGACATCCCCCCCTTCGACACCCGCTCGCCCACCACCGAGCATCTGGCCTGGTGGTTTTTCGATGCCTTGCGTCCGGCGCTGCACGAGGCTCGGATGCTCGAGGTGACGGTGTGGGAAGGGCCGGACTGCTCGGCCACCTACCGACCCTGAACGAATCCCAGGCGCAGCCTGAGCGTGAGGCGCATGATGGCGGAAAGGGAATGCAGCGAAGGTCTGGGGATGTTCCCCATCCGTAGGGCCCAGCCATGAACGATCGCTCGAATCACGACCCACCTGCAAAACCGTCGCCACCGGCCACCGAGGCGCAACGGCCCGGCGCCCTGCGTCGCTACACCCTGCCCTCGCTGGCCGTCGCTGGCGGCATGATCGCCCTCGAGCGCCTGCGCAGCGGCTACCAGGCGCGGCGGATGTTCGCGCCCGCCGACTTGGACCCGGGCACCGAGCCGCGATCGATCGGCCTGCCGGCCGAGGACCAATGGCTGACCAGCGAAGATGGCGTGCGGCTCAATGGCTGGTGGATTCCGCATCCGCGGCCGCGGGCGACTCTGCTCTTTTGCCATGGCAACACCGGCAACCTCGGAACCTACTTGGCCGTTTTTCGCTACCTACGACGCTTGCGCGTCAGCATCTTCGGCTTCGACTACCGCGGCTATGGACACAGCGAGGGACGCCCGAGCGAGCAGGGGCTGTACCGCGACGCGCGCGCGGCCTGGAACCATCTCACCGGCACCCTGGGCGTCGACCCGGAAACCATCGCGGTCTTCGGGCACTCCCTCGGCGGCGCCGTCGGCATCGAGCTCGCCGGCCAACGCCCGGTGCCGGCGCTGGTGATTCAATCGAGCTTCACCGACATCCGCACCATGGCCCGAGAGCGGTTCTCACCAGCCCACCTGATCGCCAGGAATAGCTTCCGCAGCATCGACAAGGTGGGCGCCCTCACCATGCCCAAACTCTTCATCCACGGTGAAGAAGACGAGCGAATCCCGATCTCGATCGGCCACGCGCTGTTTCGCGCTGCGGCCGAACCCAAGGCTTGGTACAGCGTCAAGGGTGCGCACCACAACGACCTACACCGCCTCGGCCGCCAGGCCTACCTGCGCACCCTGAGACGTTTCCTGAGCCGCGCGCTGCACTGAACCGCCGCCCGCGGGGCAGCGTCTGAGCCGCACCCGCGCGGCTGGCGGGGCGGTCTCGCGAGGAGATCCCGCGCCGCGAGGTCTACGCGCGCAGGGTTTCCAGTTCGGCAGCCAGCGCATCGAAGGATGCCGGACGGGCACTGGGGTCGCGCGCAAGGCATTGCATGACCTGGGCGGCGAAGGCAGGCGGAACCTCCGGCGCGGCCTCCCCGAGCGGCTCGGGCGGCGAGGCCAACTGACGCTTCTCGATCTCGGCCGGGCTGGCACCCACCGTCGGCGCACGGCCGGCCAGGCTCTCGTAGAGCAACGCGCCGAAAGCGTAGAGATCGCCCGCAACGCCCGGCGCGCCACCCGCCACCAGCTCGGGCGCACGGTAAGCAGCCGCCGCTGGGGTAGGGGCCATGGCGCCGACCGCAAAGCCGCCGATGCGCACATGCCCCGAGCCTTGAACCAAAACCTGCTCCGGTCGCAAATCACCGTGCAGCACACCCGCGCCATGGGCCGCGGCGAGCCCGGACGCCACCTGGCGGGCCATGCCGAGCGCGGCTGAGGGTACCAGCGCACCGGCAGCGAGCAGCCGGCGCAGGCGGACGCCGGGGATGAAGGGCATGAGCACGTAGGGGAGTCCTTCCGCTTCACCGAAGTCCCACACCGAGATGACGTGCGGATGATCCAGACCGCGCAAGCGACGCAAGGCGCCCGCCATCTGCTCGAGGTCCTCGGGCGCGGCGATCAGTTGTGGCCGCAGCAGTGCCAGCATCGCCAACACGCCGCGCTCACGGTCGCGGACTTCGAAACGCACGCTGTGACTGTCAGCGCCGAGCTCATCTTGGATCTCGAAACGCCCCGCCAGCGTCATGCCGATCGCCACGTCGGCGAAGCTGCGCCGTCCGGGCGCGGGATCTCTAACCGGGCCATCGGCGACGCCGGTGACCTTGGCCGCGACCTCCGCGGGAATGGAAAAAAGCGATTGCGGGCTCATCACGCCACGCTGCGGCTGGCGCTCGGCGTCGGCTTGGGAAAAGGCGGAGGCGAGCTCGCCATAGATGTTCTTGGGCAGACAGATCTCGCCCGGCGTACCCTCGCGCAGCAGGCTCTCGAGCTGCTGCATGGGGAGGCCGAGCAGGGCTGGCCCGGC